>JAEEGL012192532.1_pt1 | contig 22004 bp, 30 predicted proteins | sample 9134231 | NCBI WGS metagenome assembly JAEEGL01 (sample SAMN16246548, study PRJNA631951) | gut metagenome | biome: gut microbiome; feature: rumen; material: fiber-attached | host: Bos | place: Iran: Karaj | collected 2018-10 | reverse complement strand
TTGCCATCGATAGTGATATCTTCTAGGATAATGCACTGAGCCAATCCCGCATCATTTATTGCAATTCCTACGCTTCCTGAATTGTAATAATGCTTGTTATCATATGAATACTCTCCAGGATAATGGGTGTGACCACAAAGCAGATAATTGGTATCGATTTTTTCGAACCACTTTCTTGCATCCTCTCCTTCAAGTGATATTCTCTCATTTGCCTTAACTGGTGAACCGTGACAGCATTTAATAGTTGGATATCCAGCCTTTTCATAATCAAATGAAATAGGAAGATTATCAAAGAAATCCAAATCTTCTTCTGTCAAAAGCTCGTAGGTGAAAAGCAAATTGCCACAGGCAGAGTTGTAAATCCACTTTTCTTCTTCCCTGCCTTCTAGCGCCGCCTTTCGATGATTAAGCATATACTCTTCCCTGTTTCCTCTGAGAAGCTGACAGGTGTGAGTATCTATAAATTCATATATATAATCTAATGTTTCTCTTGTGTAAGGAGTGTCCGATACATAATCTCCAAGGAAAAGGTATTCCTCGCACCCCTCTGCTTCCATGTAATTTATAACCGCCTTTAATGCCACAACATTGCTGTGTATATCTGAAATAACTCCAATTTTCATGCCTCAAATCCTCTAGTCTACTTAAGCACCTCTGTCCATTCAGCCTCTTTAAATCCAAGAAGTACTGCATCATCTGTAATAACAAGTGGGCGTTTTACAAGCATACCGTCTGATGCCAAAAGCTTGAATTTTTCATCATCAGACATATCTGGTAATTTCTTTGTGAGCTCCATCTGTCTATAAAGCTGTCCGCTTGTATTAAAGAACTTTTTCAGTTCGACACCGCTTTTTTTGTGAGCAGCCCTGAGGGTCTTTTCATCAGGATGATCTCCCTTGATGTCGATTAGCTCATACTTAATTCCATTATCATCCAACCACTTTAATGCCTTCTTACATGTTGTACATCGTTCGTAGCAATATACCTTCATATTAGTTTCCTCCTATGATTTGGTTTTACTCTTCTACCGGTTTGAAATGTTCTTTTTCAACCAAGCAAACTGGGCATACAAAATCCTCTGGCAAATCCTCAAATTTTGTCCCTGGTTCAACATCCCAATCAGGCTCTCCTATCTCCTCGTCATAAACATAACCACAAACATCACATACGTACTTCATAGCTCACCCCTCCTTTTTTTCATGAAAGAATTCTATTTCTTCTCCAAGTGGTCCATAGCAAAATGCCATTCTGGCTGGGAATTCAGGAGTAGAATTAATCACTATATCCTTTGGCTCTATAAACACCTCATACCCAGTGCCTTTAACCTTCTCTATTATTTCATCCACATTGTCTGTAGCAAAAGCAACATGGCGAATCGCTCCTTTTTCCTTGATGCCCTCACCATTGCTAAAAATCTCCAGTAATGTGTTTCCTGCATCAATCATTATTCCATCAGGCCAGGTTCTTAGAATTTTAAAGCCCAATAAATTAATGTAAAAATCCTTTACTTTATTTAACTCTATTTCCGAACTACATTTCATTGAAATATGATGCACTCCAGTAATCATAGTATTCTCCCATTTTAGTCATCTATTTCCAATTAGTATACTAAATCAGCAGATTGTTGCATAGCAGAATATAAAAAGAACCCGTGAAAATCACGGGTTTCCATATTTTTAATTTCAATTTCCATAAATCTGTCTTAATCCATTTCTTCTAATATCATCAAGTTCTTCTGCACTCAGACATCCACTCTGATACAGCCGCAAATACTCCTTAGACACATCAGAATCAAAAATCAAAACATCATCGGAATTTATTGTCACGTCAACACCATTTCTATATAGTTCAGCTATTGGATGTGACTTTAAATCTTTCACTCTTCCAAGCAGATAATTGCTGGTTGGAGTGATGTTGAGTCTAATATTGTTATCCACTAAAAACCGCACCACATTTGAATCTTCCACTGCTGCAATCCCATGTTGTACCTCGTCAAGTCCCAAGCACTCCACTGCTTTGCGAACATCCTCTGCAGTTCCCCATTCTCCCACGTGAGCTTTCAGCTTCAGTCCTTCAGATTTAGCCCTGCGATATACTGACTTAAAGTTTTCGATAGGCTGTGCCAGCTCATCACCATACAAATCAATAGAATAAAAAGCCTTATTCCCCCAAAAATGAGAAAGGCAATCTTCCAAATATCCTATATCACAATGTCTGGACAAACCAATCTGCAAACGCAGTTCAATTTCCGGTGCAATCTCCTGATGCGCTTTTTCAAATGCCGCAACAAGCTCATCTATTTTTCCGTGAAAAAACTCGCCTAGCCCCCAGACATCTTCACCTATTTCTAAGATAGTAACTCCATCTTCTTTAGCCTGTTCAAAAGCTGCTTTTATCAGTAGCCTGCGTCCCTCTGGAGAATCGAAAGCTTTCCCCAAATTTTCAGCGTTCCAAGCATACATTTCATCCATTGAAGCTAATGGCTTCTTGATTGGCTGGATGGCTCTTCCTGTTTGTTCTAGCAAATATTTGCGGCTACCACCTAATACAAAATGGTTGTGCAAATCAGCCTTCGGACACTTGCGAATAACATCAATATTCTCTTGTTTTATCGCTTCTATAAAATTCATCATTCCCCATTCAAATCCTTCATGCCATTCACCCTTACATAAATTTATTTGGTAATACCAATAGAAGCATATATCTCTTCTATTACTGGCGACTTATACTCAATATATTTATCTATATCATCAGGATATTTTCTTGCTGCCTCCAGTTTTACATTTCCATACTTTTCTCTATCCTGAGGATGCCTTCTCAAGTAATCTCTGAATGCCAGATGTCTTTTCAACTCTGCTGAATCCTCTGGGCATACATACAAATGATGAGTCTGCAAATGCTCTTTTCCTTCATATGCAAATGCTTCTCTACCAATTCATTCTTTATAGCTATAAAATCCTGCTTCCATTTTTTGTCATATGGAAGCACTATTACGTGTTTAGTTCTCATATCTGTTTTCCCATGCTTTCTGCATTTCATTTATTCCAAAATCAAGCATTTTTACTTATCCCTTTTAGCTCGTCATTTTGAATTAGTATACTAAATCTGAAGTTTGTTGCATAGCGAAGCTACAATAAAAACTCCTTAATTTTCTGCTCTACAAGCTTTATGTCAATAGGTAAGTCTGTCGATTCCATTGTGGTAATTAAGTCCTTGCCCAAAAGATAGCCATTCTTCTCATAATTCTGTATCTTTATAAAGTTCTTCGTAGCATACTCCACATCTGAAACAATTCCCAAATGCTCCCAGTACAATGTCTTTCGTGTTCTCAGATTTAGCACTGCAAAATCTGGATAAATAGTGTTATAACCAAGTTCTAAAACTGGCTCATATTGATATGGCACTTTATATTTGTCTAGCGCATCAGCAATAATCTTCTCTGATTTAGAGCGCACCATTTCACCACGGTTTGTTTGATACATTCCTTCTTCTGGAAAGGAATTTTGCATACCTGGATGCTCTTTGTACCATTCCTCCGTAAATAAGTAATCCGAAGGAACTAGAGGTTTTATCAATGCCCGTTTAGCAGGAGAATAGTAATCATATTCCTTTATTTTTTCTATATCATACCAATCTAAAAAATGAGTTAGTTTCTTCTCTAATAATACTAACCGCTTATTCATCTCTTTTTCATAATCTCGCTGTGCGTATTTAGCTATATTTCTAATCTCTTTTCTTTTAACGTATTGCCTAGGCTTATCTTCAGATTTCAAGTAATATTGCGGACTACCATTGCTATATGAAATATAAACATGAGAGTTTGGCAAATCCTTATATCTAGCCATATTCCTATTAGATTTCTTTATTAATTCCTGTATTTCTAGTAATTGATCCTCGAGTTCTTTCTTATAATTTTCTATTGTTTATTCCTCCATTCATAAAATTCTATGTCATTTACGGAACATACGGCAAAATAGCGCTATTCTTCCGTAACCATTTTTGGTAAATCATGTATCATTACGGAATAATGGCTGGTTTTCATTTGATTTTACGTAGTAAATTCCAGCTAATTCTATAAAACTAGGTCATGTGGCACATAATCCCTACGTAAAAATAACCTATAATCACTTATTATTCCGTAATCATACTGTTAAGTAGAAAAATACTTACGTAATAATTCCATGTAAGATGGCAATATTCCGTAAACAAGCAATCCAAGACCTTCGAACGGTCCGAATGCAATATAAACATAATCAAAATAAAAACGAAAACCGTGGCGAGCCGCCACAAAAGTGATAAAAATAGATGTGTTTTTATAACTTGCACGTAAATATAACATCAGAAAACTAATTTGTCAACTTTCAGTCTAAAAGATACTACATTCAAAAAATCTTTTGAACGCAGCCGTAAAGCCCGAGAGCTTTCCCCGCAAAAAAAGAACCCGTGAATACTCACGGGTTCCGACAACGCCTACAATATAACCATATTAATGCTCTTACTCTTCACGCTCTTCAGGGACTTCACGCTCTTCCTCATCCCTATTCTCCAGGAATGGAAGAAGGAACTTATGATAAATCATATCTAGAATGGCCACCATAGGTATGGCGAGAAGAATTCCTACTACGCCAAACATTTTTCCACCAGCTACGATACCGATGAGAATCCAAAGACCTGAAACACCAAGGGAATCGCCAAAAAGCTTAGGCTTGATTACATAGCCATCAAGTGTCTGTAATACAGCCGTAAAAATCAGAAACGCTGCTGCATACCATGGCTCAACCAAAAGAAGCAGGAAGCCTCCAATTACTGCCCCGATAGCAGGGCCGAATGTAGGGATAATGTTAAAGATACCAACAAGCACGGAAACAAGCCCTGCATATGGCATTCCAACTATTGTCATAAAAATCGCATTTACGATACCAACTACAAATGCATCGATAAGGTTATAAACAATATAGCAGTTAAGAATCTTATCGCTTTGCTTGATTACATATTCAACCTTTTCATAATGATCCTCGCAGAGAGCTTTTAAGAATCTTGCACCGCCAGCCTTTAGCTTGTCCTTTTCAGCAAGGAAATAAATTGAAAGTAAAAGTGCTATAAATGCCTGTCCTACACCTTTACCTACATCAGCTGTGGCTGACATAATTGTATCCATATTTTTAGAAGCATAGTCCTTAATGGTATTTAACAAATCCTTTGAATTATTAACAAAACTACTTAAATCCAAGGTTGAATTTGATACGCCAATTGCTGTGAGTGTTCTCTGCAGCCCATCCACATAGCCATTAAAATTCTGTGCAAAGATTTTAACGCTGTCTATCAGCTGAGGAATAACCAGAACACCGATAAATACCAAAATTACAATTAATAAAAGAAATGCACATGCATTACCAAGTGCAGCCTTTGTTTTTTCATTTTTAAGCTTTCCAAATACTTTTCTTCTGAGAAACATAGCCAGCGGATTAATAATATAGGCTATGATTGCTCCGAAGAAAACTGTGGAAAAGAATCCTAAGAAAGAGCCAATTATGTTTAAAACTGTGCCCAGCCTAATCAAAAGCACAAAAAGCACTACTCCTATGCATATTGATACGGTAAGTGGATACCAGGATTTATCTTTGAATTTTTTCATCTTGCCTCCAACAAATAGAAAGTCCTTATAGTTGATTGTTGCAATTCGATGCAACCCCCTATATCTATAATTATGCAAACTCCCCTCCCAAATGCAATGAATTAATTCTAAAAATTCTATTAAGTCTTCACATATTTATGATATTGTAGAAGTGTTTATAAAAAGAAGCTGTGATGAAATCACAGTTATACATGACTTCTTGTAGGCAAGGAATCATAGAGAATACCTACAAGAATCCATACATTTAGGAGGTATCCCATATGAAAATAGCAATGGCAAATGATCATGCCGGAACAGAAATGAAAAATGAAATTAAAGCATATCTTGAAAGTAATGGATATGAAGTTGTAGATTTTGGTACTTATGATAGTGAAAGCTGCGATCTTTCAGATTTTGTTTACCCAGCTTCACTTGCGGTGGCAAAGGGCGAATGTGACAGAGGTATCTTCTGCGATGGCGTTGGCTACGGTAGTGCTCTTATCGCCAACAAAATACATGGATGCTATGCGGCAGTATGTCAGGACCCACTCTGTGCTACTCTCGCAAGACAGCATACTGATTCAAATATCCTTTGTCTCGGCGCAAAAATCATCGGTGGATTGATGGCTATGGAAATTGTAAAAACATGGCTTAATACAGATCCACTTATGGAGGAGAAATATCGCCGTCGTGTCCAGAAAGTCTGTGACATCAACGATAAGCATTGCGTACCAGTTAAATAGCAAACATTTGATTTATCCACAAACAGGGGTAGCCTATGGAAAGCAATACACAATTTGAAGCATACATTGCTGATGAAATATCAAGACATGATGGAGTAGCTATTCCAATCAAGTCTGGTCTGCTCCATCGCCTTCTAAAAAGACGATGCAGTTGTCTGAGCCTGCATCCTAATCCTGATGATGAGTTTTCACATCCTTCAGTTGGGCCAAGCTATCGAATCATCTCAGACTATGAAAAAAAGTTTCTAAACTCTGAGCGAGTTTATCAAAATTATTTTATGGGTGAAGAACCAATAGTGGTGGAAAGAATTCATCCTGATGGCTATATGATTTTAAACGGTCATCACAGGTGGGCTGCGGCCCTAAGACTGGGCTATCCAAAAATTCCAGTACAGGTTGTAAATGTAGTTCACAATCAGGAAATCAAAGAAATAGTTAAACACTCAGAGCACAACAAGCGCGTTACCCTTGATTTGGACGAGGTTGTTTTCTACAATGGCACACAAGGACAGGCAGAAAAACCATTACCATTCCCACTTAATAAGATTTACCCAGATCGACTGAGACTTGGAATCCCTGCTTTATTTAGAATGCTTGAAAAAAACGGATTTGATATTTGGGTATACAGTGTTAACTACTATTCCACTGACTATATTAAATCTCTTTTACGTAAATACCATTTAACTGCTACTGGTATAGTTACAGGTACATCAAAAAGAACTAATCCAGAAGACAAAAAACTGATGGAAGCACTGTATGTCGACAACTATTTATACACTCTACATCTCGATAATGCTGAAGTCAGTATGTTTGACAATGTAGCCAATGAATTCCGTGTATATCCAATCAAAGATAAGGATCACTGGTCAAGAGACGTAATCAACATAATAAAGGAGTTGCCATCTTATGACTAAGAATGTTGGCGAGAAAATGCGTATCTCCTTCGACCTTGATGAGGTTCTGTTTGTATCACCGATGACCCACAAGGTTGAAGAGCCGCCCCCTTTTCCCTTTAACAAAATATATAAAGAACGACTGAGGCTGGGCACTCCTGCGCTGATTAACGAACTTCAGGAGCTGGGCTTTGAAGTGTGGGTCTACACCTCCTCTTTCAGAACGGAAAGCTACATTAGGCACCTTTTTAAGCTTTATAATGTTCGTTTTGATGGGATTGTAAATGGACAAAGACATTTAAAGGAAGTCCAGAGAAATAATTCAACGATTCTTCCTCAGAAAATGCCTAGCAAATATCGAATTGCCTTTCACATTGATGACGAAAAAATCGTCTGCTCAAATGGAAGACAATATGGATATGAGACCTATCATCTTGATGCTGAAGATGAATTATGGAAAGAAAAAATATTGATACAGGCATATCATTTGAATGCTAAACTTAATTAATAAGGCCAGATGAGTCACACCTCATCCGGCCTATATTTTTACAATGATTTACAATTTGAATTTCGATGCACATTACATGTATACAATAAATCTTAAAACGAAAATAGCTGCTTTCCCATTGGAATATCAAGTTCTCTATTTTTCTCTTCTGTGATGATCAAATCTTTGACAGCTATATATGATTTTGTAATTTTGTGTTTATATAAAGCGTTTGCGTATCTGTCCCCAATGAAATCGCTTAGTGGCCAATTGCCTTCCTGAGTAAATTTAGGTATCTCAAGAACTATTTCACTTCTTCCTTCCTGTTCAGCCTCATTAAACTGACTTATGATATCGTTTGTAAGGACTTCACACTTGTCATAAGAAAGTATTGAGTAGTTGTATGGGCAGAAAAGATGTCCTGGAAAAACAAATAACAACCCAAGTGTTCCCAACAAAACTAGCGGTGCACGTTTGTATTTGCTATTAGTTTTTTTCAACTCATTCAAGCACGCAATCATTCCCATAAAAATGTAGAAGAAACTACAAATAGTTACTTGTGGTCTAAAAATATAAGTGGGCTCAACAGTGGCACTTAGAAAAGTAAGATAAATCAATCCGAAACCAATGTAATACAAGAATCTTTCAGCTGTTGGAGTGAGTTTTTTATTATGTAAATTACGCCATGACACAAAAACAAATATATCTAAAATAGTTAAGAATATATTCTTGCCTACCAGACTAAATACTCCCATACCCATTGTTATTGGCAAATTTATTATGAAACTCTTTTGCATTCCACCAGCTCTACCACCAAAAAGCTCTAATATATTTGTTCCAAACCAGCAGAAAATAATTAATAAGTTAAACCAATTACAACCACAATATGTCTTTAAATCAAAGCTCTTTTCCTTTAGCTCTCTTTTCAAAATAAGGAATAACTCTGTTCCTATGTATGTTGCCAAAACAACAGATGAATATAGATTAGAATTTAGGGCAAAATAAATCCATACTGCTACAACAAACTTATGAATTAGATTGCTTTTTTCAAACCATTTCTTTGATCCACCATAAATCATAAAGTGCATTACAAGTGCTGCATTTAATGCAACTGGCAAAGTATAATTATAAAAGCATGTGAGATTCTCTGACCAAAGAGCAAATGGGTTATTTCGACCATTCACCATATGTGAAATGAAATGTAACAAGAGAAAGAAACATCCATATATCACGCTTGACTTAAATGATGCAAATTCTCTCTTGTAAAAAAGAATTGGGAAATGAACAAAGTACAAAGTCAAAATCAAGCTGCTAAAAAGAGCATGCGCCAATGTCAATGAAAAGCAGTAATTATTAATCCTAGGATTAATCACCAATGCTCCAAAATAAGATACCAATGGCATGAATGTTTCTGGGAAAACCTTGGTAGGATTCCATGCATGTATAAGTGGGATTGGCTTACGCAACTCATATACATAAAGCCAGTCGTCTGCATCATATACAACTAATGGATTAATTTTTGAAAAGAATAATAGCAATCCTGCAAAGACAGCTAAACCAAACATAGTGAATATTGCTATATCTCTCTTATTTTTCATAATTCTTTCTCCCCTGATATTATTTAACGTTGTATATTATACAATAATGTGAAAAAAAATAAAGAATATGTTCAAACTCCATAAAAACTAATGAGAGATACTTTAAGTCGAGCCCTGTTAAACCTTTTTCTTCTACATAAAATCATTTTATTTTATTCCAATATTCCAGCGCCCTTTCCATCTTCTGTATGACTTTTTCAGGAAGCATCTTTGGACCTATGCTAAAAAGATTATCAATTCCAGCAACAGCACCTACACCAAATGCATCATATATAGATGTGTGATAATCCTTACTTCCATGCCAGAATTTAATCTTTCCAGCAAAATCATTTGAAGGATTTTTATCGTACTTCTTGGCTATCTCTAAGGCCGAATCGATACACTTTTCCATGTCATCATACTTTTTGAGACATGAAAGAACCAGAGCTTTAAATATTAGTCCCATAATTCTCATTTTGGAAAGATAGCTGTTCTCACATTTATCCATGCTGGTTGCATCTACTATAGTCATGTACCAGTCCATGAGTTCGCTGGCTTCCCTATACGACTTTATGTCATCTAGCGAAACAAGGACCATAAAAATTCCTGTAGCATACTCCAAGACCTTAACGAGAATAGATACCAAGACTCTTGTATAGGCTTCCATTGCCTCATTTGGTTTGCCTGTCATTCTTAAAATATTGGCTATACTTATATCTGCTATTCCTTGATAATTTATCTTTTTAAACTCTTCAAGAGATTTCTCAGGATTATCACGTCCCTTCAAGGTTGCTATGCGATATTTGAGGCTAAAGGTTTCCTGATCTGGGTTATCACTCTGTGAAACGTAGCGAAGAGCTGATTCACAAAGCTCTATTGCTTTTTCTCTGTAATCCTTATTATCTTTTACCGATGAAACAACATGGTATGTATACGCGCTGCTAGTGAGAATCTTATAATTGCCAGGATATCTTGCAACTGCTTTTTCTGCCTCAGAAATAGCCTCGTCATATTTATCCTCGTGCAATAGATTATCCAGCCTATCCGAAATATCATTCGCATTTTTAGAAGACATACTATATCCCAAAAGAACATCAACAGAAATATTAAAAAAATCCGCAAGCTGCATAAGGGTTAGAATATCCGGCACATTGCTTCCAGTTTCCCATTTTGACACTGCTCCAACTGTGACTCCAAATGCCTCTGCCAGTTCTTCCTGCGTCAGATTCATGTCTTTTCGATATTTTTTTATGTTCTCATTTAGTTTAATTTGCATGATTCTTTTATCCTATACTAGCTGAAAATTTTTCGTTATCTATCCCAAGAGAGCCTTCCTCAATTTCCATCTGTGGCTTTGCAAGAGCTAATACTGCAAAAACAGCTACTGCAAAAATCACACAGAAGATAAGGATTGACTCTGTACTTACCTTAGCCACTACTGCACTTAATAGAATTGAGCCCACAGGCATACATGCCGTTCCGCAAGCGCCCATTACTGCAGCTGCTCTTGCAATATACTTAGGATCAGCATTTTTCATAAACTGAATATTTATTGTGCCTCCGATAATTGAAGCTGCCACCATCATGATGATAAATGAAGCTGCCACGTCAACATAACAAGCAATATTATTTCCTGCAAAGAAACCGCCACTAGCAATTCCAAGCATTCCAACACCCAAAGCTGCTGTTCCAAGCATTATCATCTTAAGTGGTGAAAGTTTCTGCGAAAGGATTGGAACAAGTGCTGATCCTGCAATTCCGCCTATTGCTGCAAATGCGCCTGAAATACTAAGGATTTCTCCGCCCATCTGAAAAATCTCGCTGGCAATTGGAGCCTGAAGTGCATTTATAGGAATAAGCATAAAGTTAAGCGCAACTGCAAGCAAACCATAATTACAGATAACACGTGAACTTGCAACATATTTAAAACCATCTAAAAAGAATTCAAGTTTGCTCTCTTCTTTTTTATCTTCAGAAGCATTTTTCTGGATAGATGCCTCTGCTTCTTTCTTCTGTGCTGCTAGTCCAGTCTTCATAGCACCTATAAGCACTGCTGCCAATACGAAGGTTGCTACATCAATCATCATTGCAGTTGAAACACCTGCTGTGGCAATAATTACACCGGCTGCTCCTGTTCCAGCCAGTGAAGCTGCACTTGAAAGCATAGAATTAAGACTCATTCCGCAAGTCATATGCTCTTTCTTTACCACCTGCAAAGTAAAAGCTGATGTTGCAGGAAGATTAAAGGACTCAACTGTAGTAATGATTAAAGTGAAAATTGCCATGATTAATGCATTTACCATGCCAGCTTTATATAAAATAGCAAACAATGTAATGATGGCTGCTCTGAGAATGTGCGTAGCAACAATCACATGCTTTTTGTTGAGCTTCTCAACAATGGCTCCGGCAAAAGGTTGAACCACTACGTTTGGAAGTGTATTAAGCGCAAACACTATTGCTGACCAAGCTGCGCTGTGTGTAATCTGATAAACCAGCCATGTAAAAGCTATTGCATCAACAGAATCACCAAAACGGTTAATAACTGCAGCAAAAATCAACTTTCTATATTCACGTTCCTTTAAAATTTCCCCATACATTTTCTTATTCTGTTCCATACCTGAAGCCTCCTTACTTGTTTTCATGACTTCATTCTACATGGAACTTACACAAACTATAATACACTTGTTGTACTAGTTGTAAAAGAAAAACTTTCCGTTACGGAAATTTTCTATTGTTATTCTGTGAAAAAAACAGACCCTCTTCCACACAGAATTGGGTCTGTTTTGCACTGATTTATATATTTAAAATGTTAATTAACTCCTGTATTCCAGCTACGAAGCAACTCAATCAACTGATCACCTGCATCTGGGATGTCCTCACAATAAATACTTGCCCCTGGTACTACCTTTGCATTAGGGCAGAGCTCCTCTATCTCAGATATCGTATTTCCGTATCCACTACTTCCATGAGTTATGATTAGATAGATTGTCTTACCATCGAAATCATTATCCTCAAGGAATGTGGCAACAGGCATTGGAATCGAACCCCACCACAAAGGGTAGATAAGGATGATTGAATCATATTCTGAAACATCAATTGGCTCCACGCCAGGTCTAGCCTGGGCTTTAAGCTCATCACCAGCCACCACTATCGTATCACTGTAAGAAGATGGATACTTTTCTCCTGTGAGGGTGATTGCTTCCGATTCGAAGCCAGTGATGTCGCATACCATTTTTGCAAGGAGCTGGTTGTTACCCATCATTTCTCCATCTGACATAAGGAGCGATGCACCAGAAACAGCATCAACATCAGGCTCAAAATTGCTATTTCCCATTCTTGTAAAATAAACTACCAGCGGCTTGTTTCCTTGCCATTCTATAGTTGCTTCTGGCTGCTTATCTGCATAGGATATTTCTACGCTTCTCTTTTGACGATTTAAAAATGGTACTCCAAAGATGCCCAACGCAAACGCAATTACACTTGCAATAACGATTCCCACAACAGCAAGTTTCTTTTTCTTAGCGTGCCAAAAACCATGCATCCCACCATGGATAACACCAAGCGTAAGTACAGCTGTAGCAAGATAACGGTGCAGGTCTGCGCTGCCCATAAAATGGAACCAGGTAAACAAAAATCTTGATACACCCATACTGCTGATCATAAGGATTATGATTGTCAAAACCAGCAGAATAGTAATAATATCAAAAAATCTCCGAGAGACTGGTTTGTTCTTAATCAAGATTGTCTTGGCCCACCAATTTTTGATACAAAGGTGGATGATGAGACATACAAAAAATCCTATTCCAAGTAGCTCATGTAAATTGTTTCCAATAAACACGTACATCATCTGAACCAACAGAATCACATACATAATAATGTCTACAACCACGCCTACCTTCTTTTTCATACACTCCTCCATTTCGTGCTAAAACTCTTATCCTGTTTCTTGAAGATACTCAACAATTGGTTCTTGAAGCTATCATTTTCATCACATTTTTTATAGGCGTATAAAGAATCACCATAAATACAAAATTACCTGCACAGTGAACCATATCCCACATTATTCCAGATACCCACCAGGAAAAGGCTGTGTTAAATCCTGCAACCACTCCACCTGAACTCAATCCAATGAAAAAATATGTAATTGAACAAAGCATTCCAAAGCAGAGACCAAATATCCCTGACACAATTCCCCAGAATAATGCGGAATCTTCCTTCCTAAAAATCCATGTAATTAATACAAGCAGTGGCCAAATATAAAGGTACATTATCCACCAGGTATTCATTCCATAGACGACACCTTCCACTAAGATAAAAGCTGGAACAACTGCTGCCACTTTTCTTCCAAAATATAAAGTGAACATTATCAGCCAAAATGTGGTCAGTTCTATGTTTGGTAAAAAACTAAGGGCCACCTTACATACTTCGATTACGGCAATCATCATCCCCGCTAAAGCAATATCTTTAGTGGTAAAACAGACTTTATTATTCATATTATTCTGCAGATTCATATTTCCAGGTATAGGTATCTCCATCAACTACTGGCTGTTCAGTTACCCCATACTGTCCATACTCTCCATTTACATATAATGCCCAATATGAATTATCCTCTGCATATATAGCCTGCTCTCCGTTGATTACTTCTACCATGAGACCATAATCACCTTCCTGGCCACTAAATGAGAAAGCGCTGTCACTAGCGGCTAACTCATCCATAGCATCCTTCAAATACTCAGCATCTGTGTTAACATCGTACTCTGAACTAGTGCCATTAGAATCTACTACTTCAATTACTATGGCCTTTTCGCCAACTGTGCCCTTAGCAGCAAACTTGTTGTAGCATAATAAAAAGCCACCAATGAGCGCTGCTAAAATAACCAAACCTACTACTATTTTCTTTGTACTTTTCTTTTCCATTTCAATATTCTCCTTTTCTAATATCTTTTAATATACCTTTTCAATTTCTTCAGTGATATCATATATCTCTTTGAATGCCGCCAAATCATCTTGGTTCTTTATAAGCATCACTTCTTCAAATTCACCAGTAAATATATTCTTGAAACCAGCAACTTGCTCTCCATTACAAATAGAAGCTTTTATAATAGGTTTCTTGGTTGATTTATCATATGTTTTTTTCTCAATCTTTTTCTTGAAAAACATAAGCCATCTCCTAATTTATTCTTCTTATATTTTTCTTGAATTTTTCCTCTGGTAAGAAGCTTTTATAGAATCTTTCATACAGATTCCAAGCCTCATCTTTATCCTTAAATTGAGTCTTTCCTGCTTCTAATATTATGTAATTAACACCAAAACAATTTACTCGAAGCCCTGTGTCTCTACAGCTATTGCGTAGATAGAAATTTAGGCGCCTGGTTTGAAGCTTCTTTTGCTCTTCATCATCTGTATAGTCTGGATCTTCTACTTCTCCAAAAATTCTATCTGCTGTTTCAAGATAGTCATCTATAATAATGAGTAGGTTTGCTCCTATACCTTTGTTTCTATGCTCTGGAAAGATAGCTATATAATCTATTAGATAGCTGTTGTCAAGCTTTACCATGAAGGTATAGCCAACCATTTTCTCTTTTTCATAAAGCCCCAGGCAATCATAAAAACCTTCATCTATTGATTTAAGAATCATATTCAATGGCTTCAATTCATCCTTGGGAAAATCTATTACCATATGCTCATTATAGAGCTTCGTTATTTCGTTCTCATTTAATTGCTTTAGATTCATATATTTACTCTATCGTCTCTCCATCATTAAAATAGCCTCTTCTACAGATACACACTGTGCAAATCTTTCAGGCCACATCATTTCATTATAATATCTGTATGTAGTCTCTCCGTTCATGTAATCATTGTCAAAAGTAGAATTTGTTCCCTTTGGGATAATCACCTTGAAGCCTCTTTCAAAGGCAGATTTTACTGTTGCATCAATACAGAAATTTGTTTGTAATCCAACAATCATTAGTCGCTTATCTTCTTGTTCTTGTAAGTGTTGGGCCAACTTCTCATTACCAAAAGCACTGTTGATAGTCTTAATATAAACCTTTTCCTGCTCATTTGGAGCAACCTGGTTTGCTATCTCATAATCCTCATCTCCTACAGAAAAACCTGTTCCAGGGCCATCATCATGCTGAACATAAATAATCTCTATATTCTTTGCTCTTGCAGCATCAATGACCTTCTTGGTTTCTCGTATGAAGCCATCGAAATTATATAATCTGTTATCTGTAATTCCTTTTTGTATATCAATAACTAATAATACCATTTATGCCTCTCCATTTTGACTAAATAAGCTTATATTCTTAACGCAACATCCAACGCTATAAATAACTTACCAAGACTGTGATTTGCATTTTTTAATTCTTTCACTTCGTAGCCACTATCTGCAAGTACATCACCAGCTTCAAGAAAATCATACAGTGTCAGTCCATAAAAATCACATAACGCCTGAACACCAGCAAGTTCCATTTCTACAGCTATACATCCTTCAGATTTTCTTTTTGAAACCAGCCCTTTTGTCTCTCTAAGCATTGAATCTGTAGTCCAGACTCGACCTTTTACATGTGGGATATCTAGCTCTTCAAAAATTTCTGATAATCTCTCAGAACCTTTTATATCAATATAATCTGCAGCCGGTGCATAATAATATGATGTGCCTTCGCCTCGGTAACTTTGGGTTGGCACTATAAACTTTCCAGTGGTAACCTCAGGATTTAAACTTCCACAGGAACCAAACATAATGAATTTTGTGGCACCAGTTTGCCAGTAAACCTCATAGCAAGTTCCCGATGCAACGGCTGCACCTATACCTGTTAAATAGAATGCTATTTTTTCGCCATTACGTTCAACTAAATATATAGGCGTATTTCCATTACAAGCAGTTATTGTTCCGATGTTTTCACATGCATAATTTGCCAGCAAATAATCATGAATTTCTTTAGAAAAAATAATTAAGCATTTATCAGTAATCTCTTTAGGTTTACCATAAAATGCTTCAAGATTTACTATTGGTTCTGTTTCGATATCATAAAAATCTTTTAACATAGCTGCCCCTTTCAAGTTAGAATTTTATATACCTTTTTCCACTGATAGGTTCCTGCGGCATAATACCAAAGTTGTGTTTTGCCATTTAATTTCTCCTTAAGACTAGATTAGAAGATCTTTACCATAATAATTTCATCTCTATAGGTTCCATCCTTAAGCTTAAATGCTCTTGGATTTTTACCATATTCTTGAAATCCAAATTTTGAATATAAGTGTCTTGCTCTATCATTATCGCTGAAGACTCCTAATTCTACTTGCTCAAATCCATTTTCTTTTGCCTGATTCAACGCAGTCTGCATCATAAAACTACCAAGACCCAATCCTGCATATTGTTGCCTAATAGACACTCCTAAGTATCCTCGATGAAGAAATTTAATGTGAGGTCTTACTACTCTCACTGCTAGATCTCCTACCATTTCATCACCGATATAGGCATTCACCATAAAGTCTTTTTCGTCTTCTGCTATCCCCTCTAAAATGCCTTTTGTTCTTTCAAGATTGAAAGGTCCATCCTCTGGATATCTAGCCATAAAATGTGTTTCTGCTGCAACCGCTTCTCTGTGCTCTACTACCTTTTGTGCATCCTCAGCTATGGCACTCCTTATTGTAACTTCTTGCCCATCTGGTAAAACATATTTCTGTTGATTAATTATCATCCAATGTTGTCCTCACAAATATATTAAGCTCTTATATTACTATCCCATTACAATGGTCAATCTGGTGTTGAATAGATTCAGCAGTAAGCCCAGTATACTTGTCATGCTGTGGTTCAAAGTTTTGATTAAGGAAATCGACTTCAATCTCTTCATATCTGGTGCAAGGTCTTACTCCATCTAAAGAAAGACATCCTTCCTCAGTCTTATACTCGCCCTTCATTTTGGTAATCTTTGGATTAATCATTACAAACTGAAAAGGACCAGCCGCAACAGCAATAATAGTCTTCCTTTCTCCAATCATGTTGGCACACATACCAACACAGTGATCTATGTTCGCTCTTAATGTATCCAGCAAATCCTGTGCTATCTGCGCATCCTTCTCTGTGGCAGGCTCGCACTTCTGAGCCAAAAACATTTGATTTCTAATTATCTCTCGTACCATATTTTTCTATCTCCATATACTTTTACTTATTTCATAGACTCCATCATGATAAGCGCCTTCTCCTTCAAAGAAGGTTTCGAATCCACATTTTTCTAAAACTCGACCTGATGCTTCATTTACCAACAATCGAATACCATAAACCTCATCTACACCAACTCGCTTTGCCATAATTGGAAGAAATGCTTTTACTGCTTCCGTGGCATAGCCTTTGCAGGTATATGTTTTTGCGATGTGATACCCAATCTCCCATTTACCATTACCAATGGGAACAAGTTGAACATAACCTATATTCGCATCATCCTCTTTCAAAAGCACCGCATAGACCAATGGACCATCAGTGGAATTATATTGAGACATTAAAAACTCCACTGTCTCCTTTGCTTCCTCCATTGTTTCAAACACCTCATCAGGTACAAATCTTCTTATATCTTCATCTAAGGAATTTCTATGGACGTCAGCCACCATATCCATTGTCATCTCAACTATTAATAATCTCTCTGTTTCTGCTAATATATTCATAATAATTCCCTACAAAAATCAATTATCTCTTTTTTTCTAGGTTCTACATCCTCTTTATATTCAATCGATGTCAGGCCCATTTGAGCAACGGACTCTATATCAAGATGACCATAAAAATGTTCAATAGTGCTGATGATTCTTTCGCATTCCGGCATATTAGGTCCAGTTCTCAAAGCAATTGTATATCCTTTCTTACCTGATTTAATTGCAGCATGGGGTTCATGTGTGTTGCACCAAGGAGTGCACCTATCAATAAAAACTTTGAACTGGCCAGGTACATCTGCCCAATAAGATGGTGAAACAGACACTATAATATCTGCCTCATCATATTCACGCATAATTTTCTCGATTACCGAAGAATCATCCATTACACACTTTGCAGTATTATGACAAGAGCGACAACCTCTACAAAAGGAAAAAGTATAATCATCTATGCAAATACTTTTAACACTGTACTTAGCTGCTAGCTGTTCTGAAACTATCTTTACTATTTCAGCAGTAGCTCCTGTACAAACAGGACTACAATTGATAATTAGTGCTTTCATCTATTCTCTCTTTTCTTCCATACCAGCAAAATAATTGTAAAGGATAACAACTGAGCTATTGCCACGCGAATGATCATCATCTCATCCACTCCGCTCTCGGTAATCACATGAAGCAGATTTGTAGCAATGCAATTGTTGAAGAAATGGTCAGCCATTCCTGCGTAAAGACTTCCAGTCATACGATAAAGCAGTCCCCATTTGATACCCATTAGCCCAGCAAGAATAATATATCCCACGCTAAGTCCAATAAATGCTCCAATGTTAATATCACCATCAATCAAATTATGGAGTGGTGTCACAACATGCCATACTCCAAATAAGAATGCCTGAAACAGTAATGCAAACTTAGCAGAATGATCAATACCGTAAATACGATAAAAAAGTCCTCTAAATGTGCCTTCCTCCATAACTACGTTTATGATATTGAAGAACACACACATCAGGATAAATCCAATTCCAGTATGCACATCAGCTTCACCTGTCAATGAAAATCCGGTAGTGAAAATTCCAAATTCGATATCGTACCCCTGGCTTTTGAGGATAATGATTTCTACACCATATGAAATAATAAACGAGCACATGGCAATCAATAATCCTATGCCGATGTGTTTTATAAATCCAATTTTGGCAAACCCTATATCAGACAATTTCCAGTTAAGGCTTCGCACCACTAGGAAAACTACGAGAATGCCAAATACCTTATTGATGAAGTTCTCTCCAAAAATAGTTTCATCCATCCTAAGGACGATAGCCTCAAACCCATGTACTAATATCAAGATTACAAATATAATCCAACAAGATAATGCGGTGTTTTTTCTTATTTGCTCGTTCATTTATTTAAGTCTCCTCGTTGCAAACATTTTCTCACATACAAATACATTAACATGCTACAAAGCGTATGCCACAATCCCCACCACTGCTGACATGCATATCAGCATTATAGGATTAATAGCTTTTTTCATAATTCCCCTTGAACCAAAATATATAAATGCAATACCACAAGTTAATCCAATAGTAAGTATATCTGTCTTACCATCAAATAATAGTCCGCAGTTCTTTAAAATCATAAGTGCACCTGTCACTAAAATAATTCCAATAATGCAAGGCTTCAAACCACTTAAAGCAGCTTTAACATATAGATTTTGAAGGAACCTATTCATAATTACCATAATAATCAGAATGATAAAAAATGCAGGCAAAACAACTGCTGTGGTTGCTATAGCGGCTCCCAGCAATCCTCCTTTTTCGCTACCCACATAAGTAGCCATATTTACCATAATCGGCCCAGGAGTGCTTTCACTTATGGCAATCATGTAGGTTAACATTTCATCATCGAGCCAACCATGTGCCATAACAACATCTTTGATAAGAGGTATGGCCGCATACGCTCCTCCAAATGAGAACAACCCAACTTCTAGGAAGCCTATAAAAAGATCCAAATAAATCATTCCTTCATATGCTCCCTTCTCAAATTATTATTGGTGGAAAAAACTACTATTCCGATAACTGCAGATGCAAGCATTAGCACCATTGATGAAATGTTTAGCGCAAAGACATTTATTAGAATCATTGATACAACAGCAAAACAAACCATGATTACTTGCATTGGCTTTTTCTTCATCTTTTTTAACATGTTGATTGCAGCATCAACAATAAGGATACCAACTGCTATCTTGATTCCTTTAAATGCATTAGCCACCCAGGTTATCTCTAAAAAATGATTTAGCAATTTTGATATCAAATAGATTATTACGAATGAAGGTAAAACCATACCAAGTGTAGCTGCAATTGCTCCTAGAAATTTACCTTTCTTATATCCTACATAAGTTGCACAGTTAATTGCTATCGGTCCTGGTGTAGACTCAGCTATAACTGTAACCGTCATCATCTCGTCATGTGTTATCCATTTTTTGTTTTCTATGCATGTATTCTCTATAAGAGAAATCATCGCGTAACCTCCGCCAAAGGTAAACATACCTATCTTGGCAAAAGTAAAAAATAAATCTATTAATATAGGCAAAACTATACCTCCATTTTGCATTTCGTTCATTCAGGATTGAACGTATTCCTCAGCAGAAATGCGCTCTTCTTTAATATGAATATCAGCTTCTTGGTTACTCAACTTTGATATGTTTGAATTCATAGATTATCTACTCTAAAACCTCCCCATGTATGCAAACCCTTCCTTCATCCGGACATTTTGCATCAAACATTTTTGCTCTTACATCCCCATAGTCAAGGGTAGCACCATTTTGCAAGCCATAGACTGAAGGATATATATTATTCCATAACTCATGACATAATGGTGGACATAAGTCATCCACTATAAACTCCTGTCCTTCCTTGAAATACCCACATCTACATTTACTCTTTGTAATTGTAAGCTTCACTTTTGGCATAGCTATTCTCCCTTAAAAATTTGATTTACGGAATATTTAACATCTCATGTCATTTTTGCCGTAGTCAATTTTGGTATATTGAACCTCTTTACGGAACAACTAGCTTAAAACAATTGTTTTTCCGTAGTAATTTTGAATCAAATCACTTACATCCTTGCAACATGCAAAAAATCCTACGGAAAGCAAGGACATAAACTCTTAATCTTCCGTAAAAGCAATGTTAACTACAAAAATGACTACGGTAAAAAAGGCTATAAAACGTGTATATTCCGTAAATTATCGTTTCATGAAAAATTCTTGCGAACCATAGCTGAGTAGTTGTCATATTGTCTAAATCCATATTTCTCATAGAATGGAATTGTTTTAGGATTAGATGGAATGACGAACCAACCCAACTAGCTTGTCAACATCCCATGCAGATATAACTCTAGAAGAATTGAGCATTGCTCTAACTAATTTTTCTGGGTATTTTCCTGATTCCCAATTAACTGAAAGAAATAATCTCTGCAATTGGTCAACTGTAAATTCTTTAGTCTGCTTATACTCAATCATTTTCAATCACCTGTTTATAATCCCTTTTAATATATCTTCTCTATTTCTTCAGTTATGTCATATGTTTCTTTGAATACTGCCAAATCATCAGCATTCTTTATAAGCATCACTTCTTCAAATGCACCAGTATTAATGTCTTTGAAGCCTGCCACCTGTTCTCCATTACAGATAGAAGCTTTTATTACAGGTTTCTTGGATGATTTGTCATAGGTTTTCTTCTCTATCTTTTTCTTGAAAAACATGAGCCATCTCCTAGCGAAATAATACTGATACATGTGTAATCTTGTTATCAGGATCTGGGTATTCCTTCTCAAAATGCATACCTATCGATTCTGCTGTCCTATACGAACCAACATTTGTATATTTGCAATATGAATAGAGTGCTGGGTAATTCGTGTTAGAAAAAGCCCAGTCCCTGACAGCTGCTGCCGCTTCCTTTGCATAACCTTTACGCTGATGATCTGCACGAATGTGATAACCAATCTCAGGGAGCATCTCCCCCTCAATATTCTGAAGTGTTAATCCGC
>JAEEGL010953611.1_pt1 | contig 22004 bp, 1 predicted proteins | sample 9134231 | NCBI WGS metagenome assembly JAEEGL01 (sample SAMN16246548, study PRJNA631951) | gut metagenome | biome: gut microbiome; feature: rumen; material: fiber-attached | host: Bos | place: Iran: Karaj | collected 2018-10 | reverse complement strand
TAGTGATGGAGACATAGCCTTCCGGTGCATCTCTGGCATCAGCGGCTTAATCTGTAACTTCTACGCAATAGACAGGCTGGGAATAGCAGATGCGAACATGCTTAATAAGCTGTCCCCTTTCTTTGCGATTCTGCTTTCAATTCCCCTTCTTAAGGAGGTCCCCAAAGTAAGGGATATTGTGGCAACAATCATAGCTTTTATCGGAGCGCTCTTTATTATCCGTCCCGGCGGAGACATGTCGGTGATGCCTGCACTCATTGGCCTTTACGGAGGTTTTGGAGCAGGAACCGCATATGTTTTCGTACGACGCCTTGGAGGCAAGGGAGAGAGAACACCAATAATAGTTTTCTGCTTCTCCATGTTTTCCTGCCTCGTCACCGCGCCTTTCCTGATATTTAACTTTGTTCCAATGACAGGCTGGCAGTGGTTCTGCCTTGTGATGGCAGGTGTTTCCGCATCCCTTGGCCAGTTCTCAATAACCACGGCATATAAATTTGCCCCTGCCAAGGAGATTTCCGTTTTCGATTACACTCAGGTTATTTTTGCTGCCATCCTTGGCATGATTTTCCTAAGTGAGACACCGTCGTATCTAAGTGTTATCGGATATGTAATCATCATCGGAACCGCCGTTATAAGGTGGTATTTGACCTTAAAGAGGGAGAAAGAGCAACAATGAGAGAGGCTAACCTGCCATAAACCCCCATTTTGCAACTGAGAGTAGAGAAAATGGGGCTTTCATGGGGGCGTAAATTGTGTTTTTTGTTGATATACTATATATAATATGATGAATAGTATGCCCAAAAAACAAGATTTGCGTCTTTATAAGGGGGCACGGAAGCCCATTAAGAGAGCAATTTCACTGGTAATGTCGGTATTGCTGGTTTTTGGCTGCATAGATTTCAATACTATTAAAGTAAATGCGGAGGAACCCTCCTACGAGATCACCGGAAACGGAGTAAGTTTGAGTGGGGGTAACGCAACCTTCACCTACGGAACTCAGGTATCCATAAGCCTTTCGGGCATGGCAGACGGTGAGTCCGCATCATTCGTTATCAGAAATCTTTCCACAGGCGATGAAGACCCATACGAATCAGGCACTGCATACGGGGTAGGCGGATATAAGATCGGCTACACCGTTGAGGACAGCGATGGCGCAGTAGTGTACAGCTGTAATGCCGGAAGTTCGGATTTTGGATTCACAATAGAAAAAGCAAATGCACCGGCACCAACCGGGTTAGGCTGGACAGAGGGAACCACCGCTGTTTGGTCGGGACCCGACGGGCTTAGTGCAGTTTATGATGTATATCTTTACAAGGACGGGGCTACGGTCCTTACGAAAAATGGTGTAGGCGGCACCTCAGTGGACCTTTCAGAGGGAATTACTGCAGAGGGATGGTACACGTTCGCCGTAAAAGCCATTCCCACAGAATCATCAGCAGATTTATACAACGAATCAGATATAAGCGAAGGCTGTGCATCTTCAGTGTGTGCAGTTGGTGTAGAGCTGTCCGCAGGAACAGGAATTTCCGCTGTTTCTCCGGGCAGTTTTTTGCTTATTCCGGGTAAATCAGGGATGAATTCCCAGAGCATTTCGGCAACACCAAACACCGCAGCACACTGGGATTTCAGGGCTTGGAGCGGTGTTCCTTCGGGCATGTCTTTGGGTGCTTCAGAGACCAGCGCAAGCAACACTCTCGTGGCAGATCCTTCCTACAGCGGTGAGACCCATGTGGTAATCACGGCAAACGGAAATGAGAGCGTTCCCCCCGTAATTTCAAGCTTTGAGGGCAGTGGCGGAAGCCTTACAGCCACAGTATCCGACAACGAATCCGGTTTGGCGGCTTACATGTTTACAACCGAATCAGACCCGGCAGTTGTCAGCGCTTCGGGAAGCGGATGGAACGGTTTTTCCGGCACAAGCCAGACCGTAAGTCATTCACTTTCAGCAGGCGGCACCTGGTATTTCTACGCAAAAGATAACTGCGGAAACGTTGCAAAATCAGGCTCATCCGTGACAGTCAACAAGATTAACTTTGCAAACTACTTTGTGAACAACAGTAAGATTTCCGACGGTTACGGATACTTTACCGGCGGCGAAGCCTTCACACTTCCCGCTTCTTCAGAGCTCAGACGTGACGGATATAACTTCGAGGGCTGGTACGACAATGAAAGCTTCACCGGAAGCCCTTATACAACCATAACCTCCCATGAGGGACTGGCTGACAGCGCCACATTCTATGCAAAATGGAGCCAGAAGGATCTTGGCTGGGACAATTATCCTTCAGGTTATACCGCAACTTATGACGGAACAAGCCACAGTCTTACAGCCTTAACCACCTTTGGTGAGGAGATTGTAACCTACACATGGTTTAAGCAAAATGCCGGCGGAGATTTTGAAGCAATCACCGGTTTAACCTCAAATGCACTTTCGGTTCGAAATGTTGCCGATTCAGGAACATACAAGGTTACCGCTCACTGTGCGGTTATAGATGACGACGGAAGCGTAATTTCAAGAGACCTTGAGGGTTCTGCTTTTACCGTCACCATTTCCAAGGCAAATCTTGAGGCAAGAGCCGATGATGTCACAATAGAGTATTACGACGAGGCACCTGCCACATACACCTTTAAGTACTACGGACTTTTGGGAGATGACGGAAACTACTCAGGTGATACCAATCCCGCAGCAAGCGCAGCCATCACATCTGCAGGTATTTTCACATCATCCTACACTCAGGGAAATGATGCGGGAACATACAGCATTTCAAGAGATACAGGTTCGGGTCTGTTCTTAAGCGATAACTATAACATCGCAACAAACGCAGGAACATTGACGGTTTCACCAAAGGCAGTAACCGAAGGCTCATGCGTTACCGCTTCTTTGGAAAATACAACTTTTATCTACACCGGAAGCGATATAAGACCTGTTCCCACAATCAACGATTCAAGAATAGACCAGAGCTTTTCCGAAGCAGATTACGATCTTATGTATTTCAGCAACAGGAATACGGGACTTGAATCCGATGAATACGGTCCCAGAGTTACGATTTACTTTAAGCATAACTATTCGGGAAGCATCACATTGCATTTTGAAATAACTCAGGATGCCTATGTTCCCGTGGTTCAGATAGAAAACTATACTCAGGGCAGCTGGATATACGGTGACGCTTCTAAGAACGTCACTCTTACAGGCATGCCCGATGATATGACACCCGAGGAAAAAGCAAACTACACGGTTTATTACGTTGCCGGCACCCTTAATCAGGATGAGGTTAATGCTTTGACCACCGGTTCCACCACACAGCCTGCTGATGCAGGAGTTTACACTGCTTTTGCAATCGTTGCGGGTACACAGAACTACGCAAGTACTCACTCTGTACCCTGTCATTTTGAAATCTCAAAGAAAACCATCACACTTACCGCCGCAAACGGTACCTGGGAGTACGACGGCAATGCCCACAGCAACCAGGCATATTCTCCCACAAAAGAGAGTGCGGACCAGTTATTCGTAAAGAATTCCGAGTCTTTTGCCAGCATAGAGACAGTTGGTTCCATCACAAATGTGGGTACGGCTCCCAATGAAATCAGATATACCCTTTCCTCATCCACCAATGCTGACAACTACAATATCGTCTGCGTGGACGGCGAATTGAGGGTTACACCTACAGATCTTCCCGCTCCCGCAAACTGCGCTTGGGAAGAGGATACCCCCGGCCGGGCATCCTGGGTAGCTGTGTCAAAAAGCGGGCTCACCATAAGATACAGAGTAAAGCTTTTTGAACATGATGACACCACAGGAGTGGACACCGCATTAACTCTCGGAGATAACTCTACGGAGCTTATCACTGCCTCCACATATGTTGATTTTGCAACCCTTATTCACAGCAGAGTGGATGGAAACAGCAATCCAAAATCCTACTACTTCACGGTAGATTCCATATCCTACGACGGAACCAATAAAAATAACTACAGTGACTCCGACCCTGACAATCCCGGCACCAGCGGAAGCCTTTATACTGCCACAGTAGTATTGGAGAGAAATCCCCAGAATATCCCGGGCTACGATACCTGGTATGAGAGATTTGATATGGGGGATAACGGCGACAGAATCACGTTGATTAGTGGAGAAAGCGTGATTATCTATACCCAGGTCAAGGAAGGCTACAGCTTTGACAATGTAAGACCATGCGTTCTGGGAAACAGCGCATATTTCAATAAAGTCAATCTTTCAAACGAGGGTTCAGTATTCAGATGCAGATATACTTTCTCTGGAGAGTATGCATCTGAGTCCATCCCGGAAGCAGCCTTTTACGCAATCATAAGAGATACATATCCTCAGGTGGTATCGTTTGAAGCAGAGAATAAAGATGATTTAAGTGGCGTAAACCTTTCAGCTACCCTGTATGACCACATCGGAATCGCGGGATACAGGTTTGTTAAGGTCACCCAGAATAACTTAGGCCACTATGAAATTGCAGATGACAGTACACCTTGGGTTAATCTTCAGAATGTAAGCGGAAACTATTCGGTATCCACAGAAGTAAATGAACCCGGCATGTACGGAGTTCAGGTAAAAGATACATACGGAAACACTCTGGCTGTTCATGAAGCAATTTCTGTTTACAGAATTTCCTTCGATCCCGGAGACGGATCAGGCACCATGGATCCCATTTTCAAGGCTGAAAATACCGCGCCCACATTGCCTCTTTGCCAGTTCACCAGGGAGCATTATCAGTTTAAGTACTGGAGTGGAGCAAACACCGGTATCAGTGTTGACGGAGCACCCATTGTTGCAAACACAAGCGATACCCTCACAGCTCAGTGGAGCAATGAGAAGGTTAATTATATTGTTAAGTATTTCTACATGAACGGTGAAGGAAATTACCCTGATGAGCCCGGAGAGGTTGCTGTTTTCCAGGGTAACCACGGTGACACCATAGAGGTTACTGAAAGCATTATCCAGAAACCCAGAACCAACTTTACTCTCGATACTTCAGCAGGTCATAACACTCCCGTAGTGCTTATCCCTGACGGAACGGGTGCGGATATAGTATTAAACCTTTACTACCGCACAGGAGAGTACACAATCACCTATTCCTACCGCCTGCCCGGCGCAAATGCAGATACGGTAACAGTACAGCAGTATCACTATGATCAGGTAATAACCGAATTAACCAAACCTCAGGTTGAGGGCTACGATTTCGTAGGCTGGACATTTGGAGGAAGCGGAGCCGCTCCCGAAAGAATGCCGGCGGATAACCTTACAGCCACAGGTTCATTCAGGGCAAAAGATACAACCATAAAAGTGGTTTATCATATGGAAACCCTTGGAAGCGGTTCCAACAAAACGGCAGAGTACCCTGTTGACGAGTCCCATACCGAAGTTTTAAATGCCAAGAACGACGATACAATTGAGGCTCTCCTTACAGGAGAAGAGGCGAGCGGAAGAGTTATCGCCAAGCAGTTTGAAGGATTTACTCTTGAGGGAGTGAAGGTTTCATACGGCGCAGATTCGGGAGAGACCCTGCCAACAGATATAGCAAGTTCTGCAACAGGAACGGCAAAATATGACACAACCCAGACTCTGTACATCAACTACTACTACACAAGAAACGTATACAACCTTTACGTTGATGTTTATAAAACTAATCGTGAAACCGAGACAAACCATATTTTCAGATATACCGAGATACATCAGTATCAGGAAGAGTTAGATGATATTGAAAAGTTCGAAGATCCCGCGTACTACCTGGGAGAGGATCCATATACAAGTCCTGCATTGGATGACAATCAGGCTACTTTTGAAATGCCCTCAAGCTTTATTTTCGCAAGCTATACCGACTACTCCACAGGTAATATACCTGAGAAGATGCCTGCCGGTGACATGAGCATTACAAAGGACGTTGTGTCCAATGAAAATGCGGAATTCAGCGTTAAGCTTTATTTCGAGACCGGAACAGTTGGACAGTACGAGCTTAAATCCACCCTGGTTTATGACTATCCCATCGGCGGAAACATTCACATTGTTGGTTCCAATCAGGCTGATACCGCAAATGACTATTACCTTAACTACAACGATATTGTTCAGACAGTAAACAACTACGCTTACTATACACACATCGATATTCCCGGGGAATCCGTTGAAGAAGGCATTGTAACTGACGACGATGCTCTGGTTCTCAGTGTTTATTTTGAAAGACAGTACACCACGGCAACCATTACCTACAGATATCGTGAAAATGGCGGCTCTGACAGAAATATCGCCACATATCAGATTAGAGGTAAGTGGGGAACTTCTTATACCTTTGATCCGGATCTTCTCTTTGATACAACTACAGAAGACGTTGCCAGAAGCAAGATTAACGCATTGGGATGTGATGTAACCACAGCTGTTACATTCTCCAACAACGGCCTTGCTACTGATTTCAGAAACAATAACTACCTGATTTCCTATACAGGAAGGTATCAGTATTTCAATTCAAATGCCATCCTGACAAACTATTATCCTTCCTATACCTTTACGGAAATCGGAACAGGAGCAACTTTGGATCCGGGATATTTGGCCCAGTTAAATGCCAACATGCATCCCGGAATCAGTGATACCATCACATGCTATTTCAGTGTAACAAATACGAATTATATCAACATCTCCTACAACCAGATTGAAGAGCTTGAGGAGTTTTTCCTTATACCGAGAATCTCAAACACTACAAATCTTCATGATACAGGTTTGGATTGGTGGTCAGGACCTAAGACCACATATCCCGGCTCAAGTGCACAACTGGTTCCCATAGGCTATGAGTATGATTCGAATAGCGATGGAACTCCCGAGTTTTATCAGTTAAAAATTATAAACAAGTGTGCAGTTGTAACAGGAGCTCCAAAGACTTCTGCTACATCAGGCTTGGATCAGTATCCCGCTTCAAATGCGGCTACAAGAAACTATAACTACGACGGTGTTGATGTTGATAATATAAACAATCTTCACCTTGGATGTAAGCATATTACCGGAGATTACTACTTCTATGATCCGGCGTTGAATACCGGAACCAAAACCGAGGCCTTCGGAGAAGAGGCCTGCGTATTTAAGGTTGATCCCAAGGACAGATTCCTTCAGGGTGCCTACACCTCATACTCAATCAGCACGAATTTCGATGGCTCAGCAAGCCTTGAGAGAAGCTATTGTGAAAGATTCTTAAATGAATATAAGACTGCTCATGCAGAAAACGGAACAGCCACCTACGATGCAAGTGCTCCTGCTCTTACCGTTAATAACTATAGTTATGGCGGAGCATATATAAGCGGCAGCAGTGCTTATCTTAATGTGTCCTACTACTACAGAGGCAACTGTCGATTAAGTTTTTACTTTGGCGGATCAATATACAGTCATGAAACCCAGAATTCCTACGTATATGGCACAACGGTTCCCAAAGCTAATGTAACCTGCAGCAACATCCAGCCCAAAGAAGGATACGATATCGTTTGGTATGTAGACGAAGCCAGAACGACTCCCATTCCTGAGTCCGGACTTGTTATGACTCAAAACAGAACCGTGTTTGGACAGTATGAGAAGAGTACCATCCACAACATGGAGTATATCTACTATCAGCTGGCTGACAGTGTTACCATTAACGGAAACACCTATAAATACGTAACTCAGGACAATTTAGAGGCAGTTAGCCAGTACCTGGAAAATGCCGGAACTCCTCTTACATGCGTAACCACTTCCGAACAGATCAACATCGGAAGAGAGAACGCACCCATAATCAAAACCGCAGTAACCAAGAAGTACACCCTGGATGGAATGCCTGTCTTCACTTCAATTGAGAGACCTACCCAGACCTACTCGGAACTCAAGCTCAGTAAAGGCACTGCAGGCTATGAAGAGTATTACCTTGGAACCACCGCGGGTTTCTACTACGACGAGACCAATACCGCAAACAGATCCTATGGATATGTTAATACCACACCTTTGACATTGAAGGTGTATTTCGCGCGTGATCAATACATCGTTGAGGTTTTAAATAACAGAACAGAAACCGACAACGCCGAGTACAAGAGCTTCTCAATCGGACAGCATGTAACACTCGCAACTCCCACAAAAGACGGTTATACCTTTGATCATTGGGATTGGAAAAAGTGGAATGGAACAAGTTATGTAAACTACACTCCCACAATTCCTGAGGGCGAAGTTTACTTCAGAATGCCTGACTTTAACCTGAGGGCATCGGCAGTTTATACAGCAGCGGAATTTGAGCAGAAAGTTTGCCACTTCTTCCAGACAGAGGACAGTGTTTACCTCACAAACTTTATCTCTTCCCACCAGACGGAAGACCTGACAGCATCCGTAACCTACGATGATAATACATATGCAAATGCCGATGTTTGGGGAACCGCAGATGCACCCACAGCCGTAAGGATTGTGATTAACGATGTGGAGTATTACTTCAACGGTGCTACCGCAAGCGGAAACTCCATAAGTGTCAGCGAAGCAAACCTGGTGGCAGCAGTGACCAGAGTGGATTTAACCAGTGATGATCCGGTTGTCTTGAGAGATCTTGCTTTTGCCGACAATACCTATGAAAACTATGATTTCTCCTACGTTTTATTCAAGGATGCATTGCATGTAACAAGATACGGCGCCGATGCCACATTGCCCGGGGCAAAATATGGCATGACTCTGGAGCTTTACTATCCCAGAACCGCCCATTACGCAATTGAACTTTTGGGTCTTTCCCTTGATGGCGGAGAAGCCGGCCTTACATTAATCGGAGCCGGTGCTCACTTCTTTGGGGAGAGCATCAGAATAACTGCGGTTATGAGTGAAGGTTATTCTTTTGCCGGATGGTATAAGACAGATGACATAGAAAACGGTGGGATAAAAGAAGGAGCAGTGGCTGTTTCAAACAGTCTTACAACCGATGTGGTTGTAAGAGGAAATGCTTCCTATACGGCGGTTGTAAGGCCCAACACAATTGTTGTTCCCAAAATCAGTTTCTCCGGAAAGAATTCATATACATACGGATACTCGGATTCCTCAGACAACTCCATTACCGCCATTGTAAGCACCAACTTTACGAATGCGGATTCGGTTTGTGCCGGCATGACCCAGACTGAGATAGACGAGTATAACGTTCAGGCTTCAAAGACCAAGATCACAGGATACCAGTGGTATCTGGTAACCACAGACACAGAAGGAAACCAGGTGGAAACCATTCCTTCCGACGGAACCACAACCGCTTCCACATACAGATTCAGAACAGGAAAGAATGCAGGCACCTATGTATATAAGTGCAAAATCATGTATGAGAGAACCGACAACGGAAGAACAGGTGAGGTATCGGCAACTTATACAGTAACCGTCAACAAAGCGGATATGAGCGTAGACAGCCACGGCTACACCGGCACTTACGACAATAACCCTCATTCCATAAGCGTTTCCGTAACCAGTCCCTCCAACGCAGGAGATTACGAGATTTACTATCATCCTGATACAGAGATTACTGCCGGGAATTTAAATACTCTGGCGGGTGTTACCGGAGTGGTTCCCACATACACACACGTAAAATATGACGAAGCAGCCCAGGATACAGGGGAATACAGCACATATTTTTACATTAAAGATAAGACCGGAAACTTCAATGATTACGCCTCATACAATGATGTTCACATCTATCCCAAGACTGTAAGCATCAGAGCCACAGCCCATGCCTTCAGCAAGATGTACGATGGCGATAATCACATTACAGGTAATGTAACAACTGTCGGAAGTGACTTATATTCATTTGCCCAGGGTGATTTCTACACAATCCAGGGATATATAGACGGAGACACAGATACCCAGGCCTACGTTCTTAACTGTAATGCCGCGTATAACAGTGAGCATGTAAGACATGCAAAAGTGTTTACAGTAGAAGACATGGAAATCGTGAACAAGAATAACGGTGAGGTTATTCACGATTACGAATTCCCCATGTTTGCTTCCTTGTCATTTACAGGAACAATCACCCCCCGTCCCCTTGATATCGAGTGGGTTTTCCCCAGCGAAACCACCACTGTTGAGGGTGTGGAGGTTCCTTTCTATGTTTACAACGGTTCAAGACAGGGACCTGAAATCAGGGTTTCCGATAACCAGACATATCCTATTCCCGATGTGGACAGCGATATCAGAAATACCCTTTCCGTATCAAACATGCAGGATGGTGTGGGTACATATACTGCAGTAGCAAATGTAACCGTAGCCGCAAATTCACACTATGAATCTTCTGACTACAGTTTCAGTGTTACAAACCAGAAGTACGTTATCGGAAAGAGACCCGTTTCCGTTACTCCTACGGACAAAACCGTGACATATAACGGCACTGCAAGAACCATTACCGAGTACACAACTTCAGGCCTTGTAAACGGTCATATGAGCACTGCCCAGAGTGTTAAATCCTACGTGGATGCAGGCACATATGATGACATGTCCATGAAGAACCTGGTAATTACCGATGCAGGCGGAAGAATCAAAAACGATAACTATGAGATCACATACGAAACCGGAACATTAACTATTGAAAAATGTCCCGTAACAGTATCCGGAATCACAGTTGATGCAAAAGAATATGACGGCACCACCGCAACGGATGCCATAGATGTAAGTGCAATTACATTTGCTCCGGAACTCTTCGTTAATGCCGGTACCGGCGAGAGAGATACTCTTTTGCTTGATGTAAATGAAATTACCGCAGTATTTGCAGATTATCACGTAAGTAACAGCGAGACCGTAAACCTTACAATAAGTGCCGATGCCCTTATTAATGCGCCAGGCAAGGATTGCCTTAAGAACTATTATCTTGACGTGGCAAATTCCCAGGATACGGCAACTGCGGCAATCACAGCCACAACAGTACGGGTTAAAGCAAAAGCATTAAGCGTAGTCTACGGAGAAAGCGCTTCCTTTGGAAGTACCCTTGCAGGATTTTACGAAAACGGAGAATTCAAAACCTACGATTATGCGGATGTAGCAGCGCAGATTACCGGTTCTCCCGCATATCTTATTAAGGTTAATTCCTCCTGGCAGGAATATGTTCCCGGAAGCATTGGTGTCGGAACTTACGAGATAAAAGTAGATGTTTCGGGAATGAGTTCTTCTGACTACCAGTTTGACTGGGAAGAGGACAGTGACGTATCGGTGCTTACCGTAACCCAGAGGCCCGTAAGCATTTCGGCTGCGGCAAATCCTGATATTACAAAGGTTTACGATAAGACTACAGCTGTACCTTCAGGACTTATCACAAAGACAGAGGATTATGTTTTTGACGGTGTATTGGATGCAGATGCAGCCACCTTTGATTTGGACAGCTTTGACGCAGTATTTAACTCAAAGGATACAGCTACTGCCACCAAGGTTATTCTTACAAACTTAACCTTAAACAACGATAACTATAGCCTTACAACGGACGCTGATTTTGAAATAAGCGCATCAATAACAAAGGTTGACCTTTCACTATCTGTCGGAGAAAGACAGATAGTTTACGGTGATGCGGAGATTTCCGGATATTCCTACTCTGATGAGACAGGAAAGTATCACATTACCCTTACAGGATTTTTGGATGGTGAAGATGAAAGCGACCTCACGGGAACCTTCAGTGTAAGCGACACCTACGATGCTTCCGATGCGGCAACAAGAGGCGTTGGAGACTATGATGTTTCTGTTGCCATAAACGACAGTTTTGACAACGATAACTACAGGATCTGTGTATCGGGAACTCCCATTACAACTCCTGTGGTATTTGACGACCATTTGCATGTGGTTAAGAAAACCCTGACCATAAAACCCAATGACAAGGTTATGAAATATAAGATCGGTGTGGAAGATAACCCCGGTCATATTCCTGTTTTCGACTGGACTTATGAGGGATTTGTTGAAGGATGGGACAGCGCAGACAGCCTTTCAACTTCCTTAAGCGTTCTTACTTCTTATGTGACCGAGCGTAACACAGATAACGTAATTACACCGGAGCTTGGAACCCTTGTGGGTGAGTATGATATCAAGGTTTCAGGTACTCCCGTCCTTGACAACTACACTGTGGTTAAGACAAAAGGTAAATTTACGGTTATCCCTACCAAGATATATGTCACTGTAGGAAACCTTATCAATCTTATTGAAGTTACGGCAAAAGAGTATGACGGCACCACCGCTATACTGGATGGCCAGATCACCGTTAAGGCAAGAGATTTGCTGATTGACGATCTTGCAAATCAGTCAAAGGGAACAGAACATTGTCTCCTTCCTTCGGATGCCCAGTATCTTAAGGATAATCCCAGTGAAGTGGTCATTTCATTCGATTTTTCAAACTGTGCATACTCTGACAAGAACGTTGGAACAGATAAGAATATAGTAGTTGAATACGAACTTGGCCCTTATCTCAGAAACAGATATGCCTTTGACGAGACGGATAAGAATGCCAAGGCGGATATTTACGTTGCGCCTTTGACTATTACGCCTGTAGAACAGTCAGTTTATTATGGCAGAAAAAATCTTCCGACTATGAGCTACACAGCAACGGGCCTTAAGAATGGTGAAACAATCGAGGGAACTTCTGACTTTACGGGTTCACTGGTATACGATACCAGCAGTTATTCGGGAACTGCGGGATCATTCTCACCTGTAAACACCAATCCCGGATATCCCATCACTGTTTCAGGCATAACCAATTCCAACTACAATATCACTTTTGAAACAGGATATCTGAAGGTTATGAGAAACAGGCTTGCCGTTAATACTCCTTCATGGAGTAACGAAGACCCCGGAGTGGTGACATGGGCAGCAAGTACGAAGGTAGGCGATGTTACGGTTGCGAGATATGATGTGACATTACTTAAAGATGGAAGTGCAGTGCAAACTGTACCTGTAAGCAGTACCATACTGTCATGTGATTTTGCAGATAAGATGCATGAAGCCTCAGGCACATATACAGTAAAGATTAAAGCAATTCCTTCCGTGGAGCATAACGCGAATAAGGCAAATGTTAATGACTCCAGAGATAGTGAAGTAACGACCACTTCCAAGAAGGTAATTTCAGTAAGCGCAGCCTTTGGAACCTCAAATGCCGGAAAGGCCGACGATATCACAATCGACGGAGTAAGCGGAGATCCCATTTACCTCTCCTTCGCATCTGACCAGTCAGATACTCCTCACAGAAGCCTTAACGCAATACAGGGTGAGACCCTTAACTTTAAGGCAGAAATCGCCAACGGAACCGGTTATACTCCTGCGGCTACACTGTCGGATGAAACATTAATCAGCTTTGATGGCACACCCGCTTTTGCCGAGGTTAATTCAAAGCACATTTACTCAGGCACCATCACTTTGGCCGATGATATATCCGATGCTTCCGCAACAGCGCAGGTAACCGTTGATTTATCAAAGATTTCCGCTGAATGCTCCGCTACCATAGCTGCTCAGCCCACCAGCGCATACTACGGTTTCAATTCTGCAGAAGCGCCCGTCGTTACCGCAACTCCTCAGGTGGTTGAGGGAGATAACGTTGGTCTTGATGGATATGATTTTGAATACACATGGCAGATTCGAGACACCAAGAACACCCAATTCTCCGCCAGCGGTTATAACACCAAGGTGACGGATTCACCGAGTAACCATTATCAGCTGCCTACCTTGAATGATTCAGGCAGAAACCTTGAAACAGGCGGTAACAGATATTGGGTTAGATGCACGGTAAAGGCTACAAGAAAAGATAACGGAGAAAGCAAAACAAACACTACAGGTTATGTGACATTGACGGTTCAGAAGGGTACCTATACTCCCGGCGCCATGTTCCATACGGCAAACGGAAATGTGAGCAGCGTCACATGGGCTTATGGTGAAGAAAGAGTTCATCCCGTAGTTACCAATGCTCATCTTCTGGAAGAGGACATTGCCCCTGCAACTGTTGACAGTTACCTGACCTGGCAGTACTCCACCTCATCCACCGGACCTTTCTACGATTACGATCCTGCTACGGATGAGACCATATATACAAATGTCGGAACCTATTATGTAAGAGGTAAGTTAAGAGATAGCACCAACTACCCTGAAACCTTTACACCTGCCATTCCTTATACCGTTACTAAGGCTAAGCTTGACACCCCTACGGGACTTTCAATGACAGCGTCACCCACAGCGCCCTATGGTCTCACTCACTGGGATCAGGTTACGGGACCCGTGGAAAATGCGGCAGCAGACGGCAAATCGGCGTCAAATATCAATGTTAAGTATCAGGTAGAGCTTAAGATTGCGGGAATCGGAAGACCTGCGGAAGAGGCTTTGCCTATTGCGGGAGGAGTCAGAACAGTTGATGACAGCGCCTCACCTTCATGCGATTTTACCGATATTATTTCCGACGCAGGTACATATTACCTCTACGTCAAAGCAATTGTTGACGGAAATGCCACAGACAAGAGTAACTGTGACGATTCCGATGCAGCGGAATACAGAGCTGTTATAACCATCGGTGCGGGAATTGAAAGTAATCTTGCCAACCCGAATTCTTTTGAAAAAGAATATGATGGCCAGCCCCTTGAAATGAGGGCTATTTATGAAAATACCACCCAGACCTTCACATACCAGTGGATGAAGAACGGTCAGGAGATAGCCGGAGCAACTTCCGACACATACTCCATCTCATACGTGGAAGATAATGCAAAATACGTATGCCGAATCACAGTCAGCGACGGAACCATTTATTACACAAAGGTTGCGGACGCAAAGATTAATCCCAGGAAGATAGTTCTTACATCTCCTTCCGAGAGCTGGGTTTATGACGCACAGACTCATGCCAAGAATGACACGAGTCTTATAAGCGCGGAACTTGGAGCAAATTCCGCAAGCACCGGAACAGGCATAGCTTCGGGAGACAGCATTGACAGCATTTCCCTGGCTGAGACCATAACCGATGTATCAACAAAGCCCAACACCATTTCAAATGTGGTTATCAAGCGCGGAAGCAAGGTGGTCTTTGATGCCAACGCCACATTGATAAGTGCGGCAAACAACAACTACGAAGTAACCTACAACAACGGAACCTTAGGCGTGACCAGAAGGCCTGTAACCATCACCGCAGTTTCTGAGAGCAGAGTTTACAACGGAACCGCTCTTACAAACGATGGATTTACAATCCTTGACGGAGTAACCCAGGGCAGTAGCCTTGCCACAGGACATACCGTCACAGCAACGGTTACAGGCTCACAGACCGCATTTGGTCAGACAGTAAATGTGGTATCAAATGTAGCGATAAAAGACGGTTCGGTTGATAAGACTTCCAACTACGATATAACCCTTGGAAGCGGAACTTTGGAGATTACAAAGAAGGCCGTTACCATTACTGGAAACACTTCGTCAAAAGCATACGACGGAACTCCTCTTACCTTTGAGACAGCAGATGAACTTCCTTCTGTTGGATTTACAAACAGCACACTGGCAACCGGTGATTCAATCACAGCGTTGACACTTCAGGGAACCATCACAAACCGTGATGGCGGCACAAGCGGAACCGAAAGCGTTAACAACACTCCTTCAGGTGCAGTTATTAAGAATGCACAGGGCGAGGATGTAACAGGTTCATACGATTTAACCTATGTACCAGGAACTCTCACCATAACAAGAAGAGCGGTTACTCTTTCAGCTGACAACAAGCTTGGCGCAAACGGAAGCACCTACGGAACAGCCATTAAGCCTCTTACCGTATCCGTAACATCAGGCAGCGATGCCACATTGAGTGCGGCAAGTATTATAAGCGAACTTTCAGCAACAGCGGTCACAACCCTCAATAACCGTTCCGCAGTTGGAACTCATACCGGAAGCATTACCGTAAACTACACAGATCCTCACGGCAACTATGATGTTACAACAGCAGCAGGAAATTACGAGGTTACAAAGGCAACCCTTACAGCAGATGTAAATAATTATGTAGGAATATACGACGGAGCAGATCATGGAATAAGCGTTACACCTCATGCCTTATTCACTGATGAGAGCCCTGTTGTTTACTATGCAACCACAGCCCTTAATGAGTCTAACTACTTAACTCAGGGAAACCTTACCAGTCCCACATTTACAAATGTTTCAATTAACGGCGGAAGCGTGGACAGTTACACAGTTTACTATTACGTTGTCATGGCCAACTATGACGGTCTGGCAGGAACAGGAACCGTAACAATCAACAAACGTCCCATAACCTTTACATCAGCAGATGCCACAAAGGTTTACGACGGAACAGCCCTTGTAAAGAACAGCACAGATCCTGCAGTTCCCGATTACACTTACACTCCTTACGGCACCGGCGTTTCATTGGTATCGGGTGACAGTGTATCATCAATAAGCATTACCGGAAGTCAGACAGATGCAGGAACCGGAGCTAACACCATATCCGGAGCTCATATAGCCAATGCCGGCGGTCAGGATATAACCGATAACTATAATATTTCCTACGTACCCGGAAACCTTGTTGTAACAAAGAGACCTATCACAGTTACAGCCGATAGTGCAACAAAGATGTACGACGGAACACCTCTTACAGAAAGCGGCGCATCTGTTACAGCAGGAAGCCTTGTAAGCGGTGATACAGTTGCAGCGGTAATGACAAGTGCAAGTACAATCACCAACGTACTGTACTCAGGAAGTACCGTTACATCCGCACCCAATGTAATTGATCATGTGACAATTACGACAGCTGGCGGAGCTGATGTAACAAACAACTACGAAATCAGCACTTTAAACGGTGGTCTTACCATCACCAGGAAACCCGCCACCATAACAGGAAGCGATTCGTCAAAGGTATATGACGGCACAGCTCTTACTTTCGCAACTGCGAATGCCCTTCCTGCGGCAGGATTTACACACAGCACACTGGCAACCGGTGATTCCATTACGGCTCTGACACTTCAGGGAACCATCACAAACCGAGATGGCGGAACAAACGGTTCTGACAGCGTTAATAACACCCCTTCAGGTGCGGTTATTAAGAATGTACAGGGCGAGGATGTGACAGGTTCATACGATTTAACCTATGTACCAGGAACTCTCACCATAACAAGAAGAGCGGTTACTCTTGCTGCCGACAATAAGCTTGGAACTGACGGAAGCAGCTATGGCAGCGCTATTAAGCCTCTTACCGTTTCAGTAAGCGCAGGCAGCGATACAACATTAACTGAGACAAACATCATAAGTGAGCTTTCCGCAACAGCGGTAACAACCCTTAATAATCGTTCCGCAGTCGGAACTCACACCGGAAGCATTACCGTAAACTATACAGATTCTCACGGAAACTATGTGGTAACAACCACAGCCGGTAACTATGAAGTTACAAAGGCAACCCTTACAGCAGACGTAAATAACTACGTGGGAATATACGACGGAGCAAATCATGGAATAAGCGTTACACCTCATGCTTTATTCACTGATGAGAGCCCTGCTGTTTTCTATGCAACCACAGCTCTTGACGAGTCTAACTACATAAGCCAGGGAAGCCTTACCAGTCCCACATTTACAAATGTTGTAGAGAACGGTGGAAGCGTAGGAAGCTACACGGTTTACTACTATGTTGTTTTAGAGAATTATGACGGTCTGGCAGGAACAGGAACCGTAACAATTAACAAACGTCCCATAACCTTTACATCAGCAAATGCTACAAAGGTTTACGATGGAACAGCTCTTGTAAAGAACAGCACAGATCCTGCAGCTCCCGATTACACTTACACACCTTACGGCACCGGCGTTTCAATGGTATCGGGTGACAGTGTATCATCAATAAGCATTACAGGAAGTCAGACAGATGCAGGAACCGGAGCTAATACCATTTCGGGAGCTCATATAGTTAACTCGGGTTCTCAGGATATAACAGGCAACTACGATATTTCATACGTGGCAGGAAATCTGGTTGTAACAAAGAGACCTATCACTGTTACAGCCGATAGTGCAACAAAGATGTACGACGGAACACCTCTTACAGAAAGCGGCGCATCTGTTACGGCAGGAAGCCTTGTAAGCGGTGATACAGTTACTGCGGTAATGACAGCTGAGAGTACCATAACCAATGTCAGATACTCAGGTAACTCAATAACATCTGCACCTAACGTAATCGATACTGTAACAGTAACGGCAGCAGGCGGAGCAGATGTAACAAACAACTACGAAATCAGCAAAGCAAACGGCGGACTTACAATCACCAGAAAACCTGCAACAATAACAGGAAGCGATTCATCAAAGGTATATGACGGCACAGCTCTTACTTTTGCAACTGCGAATGCCCTTCCCGCGGCAGGATTTACAAACAGCACTCTTGCAACCGGCGATTCCATTACAGCCCTGACACTTCAGGGAACCATCACAAACCGTGATGGCGGCACAAGCGGAACCGAAAGCGTTAGCAATACTCCTTCAGGTGCTGTTATTGAGAATGCTCAGGGCGAGAATGTAACAGGTTCATACGAATTAACCTATGTACCCGGAACTCTCACCATAACAAGAAGAGCAGTTACCCTTAAGGCTGACAACAAGCTTGGAGCAGACGGAAGCAGCTACGGAAGCACAATTAAGCCTCTTACCGTATCCGTAACCTCGGGAAGCGATGCTACATTGAGTGCGGCAAGTATTATAAGCGAACTTTCTACAACTGCAGTAACAACTCTTAATAACCGTTCTGCAGTTGGAACTCATACCGGAAGCATTACCGTAAACTACACAGATCCTCATGGTAACTATAACGTAACAACGGCAGCGGGAGATTATGAAGTAATCAATGCGACTCTTACCGCAGATGTAAATAACTACGTGGGAATATACGACGGAGCGGCTCATGGAATAAGTGTTACACCTCATGGTGTATTTACAGACGAAAGTCCTGTTGTTTACTACGCAACCACAGCTCTTAACGAGTCCAATTACTTAAGCGATGGAAGTACCACAAGTCCTGCATTTACAAATGTAGTAATGAACGGCGGAAGCGTAGGAAGTTACACAGTTTACTACTACGTAGTTCTTGACAACTATACAGGCTTACCCGGAACAGGAACCGTAACAATCAACAAGCGCCCCGTAACCTTTACTTCAGCGAACGCTACCAAGGTTTACGACGGAACAGCCCTTGTGAAAAACAACACAGCTTCCGTAGCACCTGATTACACTTACACTCCTTACGGCACCGGCGTTTCATTGGTACCGGGAGACAGTGTATCATCAATAAGCATTACCGGAAGTCAGACAGATGCAGGAACCGGAGCTAACACCATATCAGGAGCTCATATAGCCAATGCCGGCGGTCAGGATATGACCGATAACTATAATATTTCTTACGTACCCGGAAACCTTGTTGTAACAAGGAGACCTATTACGGTTACAGCCGGAAGTGCAACAAAGATGTACGACGGAACACCTCTTACAGAAAGCGGCGCAACTGTTACAGCAGGAAGCCTTGTAAGCGGCGATACAGTCACAGCGGTAATGACAAGCACAAGTACAATCACTAACGTACTGTACTCAGGAAGTACCATTACATCCGCACCTAACGTAATCGATACTGTAACAGTAACGGCAGCAGGCGGAGCTGATGTAACAAACAACTACGAAATCAGCACGGCAAACGGTGGACTTACCATCACAAAGAAGCCTTTAAGCATTACTGCAAAAGATTTTGCAAAACAGTACGATGGAACCGCTTTCACAAAAGCAGGTACCTATTCACTTAACGCATCTGACCCTCAGATGGCCCTTGGAAATGCTGTGGCAGCAACAAGCGGACTGGTGGCAGGAGATGAACTTGACAGCGCAACCTTGTCGGGAAGCATCACCTACTTCGGAACCACAGGAACCGCCGAGAACACAATCGGAAATGCAGTGGTCAAGAGGGCCGGAGCAGACATTACCGGAAACTACGAGATTACTTACAATCCCGGAACCCTTAGCATTACCAAGAGACCCATTACCGTAACAGCGGGAAGTGCAGAAGGAGCAAACGCATACACCTATGACGGAAGCGACCATGTGAAAACCGACGGCTACGGCGTTACATCAGGTACCCTGGTTTCAGGTGATTCCGTAAGCGCGGTAATGACAGCGGATTCAAAGCAAAAAGATGTGGGAACCGGTACAAACACCATAAGAGAAGTCACTGTTACCAATGCATCCGGAGCCAATATCACTTCAAGTTATGAAATCAGCACAGGAACCGGAAGAATAGAAGTTGTGCCTAGAAGTATTACCATAGCTCCCGATACGGCTACAGGCAGTTACGGAGATACTCCTTCAGGCCTTACATGGCATGTGGTAAGCGGCTCAATAGCAGTACCTGGAGAGATTACCGCTATGGTAAGCTCAAGCACAGATAATAATTCACCGGTTGGAACTTACACCGATGCTCTTTCAGTAACGGCAACCAACCCCAACTATATAATTTCCACCGGCACAGCTGACTACACCATTGAAAAGAGAAACATCACAATCGTTGCAGGCAGCAAAACCGAAGTATTCCAGGAAGGAAGCGTCCTTACCTGTGATGAGTGGAGCCTTGCTGCAGGTAGCAGCTTTGCTCCAAACGACAGCCTTGATTCAATCTTAATTACCGGTTCAATCGATGAGCTCGGTTCCTCTGACAACATTGCCAGCGATGCCGTAATTAAGAGAAGCGGCGTTGATGTGACAGGTAACTATGAGATTACCTATGCAAAAGGAACTCTGTCACTTGTGAATGTGATCATCGTTCATTCAGGCGGCGGCTCTTCTAACGAGAATAGCTCCAATGACGACAATGACGATCAGGTTACCACTTATCAGGCCCAGAGCACTCCTGATTCAGACACAGGTTCTGAAAACAAAAATACAGCGGCAGTTGTGGCTTTGGAGAGAACTGAGACTGAAGAAACTGAAGAACCTGTAGAGGAAAGCAATAATGCCTCTGTGGATGAAAGCGGAGTTAAGGATGATTTTGACAAGAATGCAGAATTAGTTGAAGAGGCTGAAAAGCTTGAGGATGATAAGGACAGAACCATCGAGGTTATCGGTACAACCAACAAGGATGTGGGATGTGCTGTTGTAAATGCCGACACAGAAAGAATGAGCAAGGAACTCCTTACCAAGGGTGAATACGATTCCTTCATGGACGGCGAGGACCTCATTTTCAGAGTTGAGCTCACAGAGACAAATACCACTGACAAGAAACGCCTTGATGCAGTTAAGGGACTCCTTGAACACGCGGATATCAAGGGTGTCTTCGAATCTGATTTCTACGTAAAGATTGGTGGAGGCCGTGAGAGAAAGATTGACGAGGATTACTCCTATGTAGGCGTTTCCGTAAAGATGCCCGAAGAACTCATACAGGTTCTTTTAAACGGCGGCTCCATCTTAAGGATTACCATCGATGAAAACGGCGTTCCTCTTGCTTACTTCGCAGATTTCGACGTTGTAAACGGAGAGGTGGTAATGAACGTGGACAACTTCTCAACCTACGTTGTGGTATCAGGCGAGACCACCTGCTACATCCACTGGCTGATTCTTCTGATTTTGCTGTTGTCTGTTGCAATTGCACTTTTGTACTTCCGCAACACCTACAGGAAAGAAGAGAAGCTCAGTCGTGAATTCAACATCCAGCTTGTGGCAGTAGTCGCACTGAACCTTGCGGGAGCAATCATAGCCTTCGCCTTTGGCGAATGTAAGTGGGATATATACGCGGGCATTGCAATGCTTATCATTTCAGCTTCCGTCGAGGGAGGCGGAAAGTATGTATCGGATAAGGGTGACTCCCAAGGAAAGGGTTAACGGTTAATTTAACGGTAGCATGCTTGACATTTTAGACTGACTTCGCTATAGTACTAGATAATTAAACACCATATAAAGGCCATGACGAAGAGGAGTAAGCATTACCCCTTAACAGAGAGAACCGCTTGAGACAATCTCAGCTGGAAGGCGGTTTGAAGGAAGGGATGCCCAAGGTAGCTTCCAAGCCGGCAGAGTGAACCGGAGCCCAAGGCTC
>JAEEGL014375562.1_pt1 | contig 22005 bp, 9 predicted proteins | sample 9134231 | NCBI WGS metagenome assembly JAEEGL01 (sample SAMN16246548, study PRJNA631951) | gut metagenome | biome: gut microbiome; feature: rumen; material: fiber-attached | host: Bos | place: Iran: Karaj | collected 2018-10 | reverse complement strand
AGGCAATTATTCCGCAACGCATGAGAACAAAGCCTTCCGCATGAAATATAATGATGGGAAGAGTCATCACGTGATGAAGGACGGGCATAACGAATCACCCGTTAAGGCTAAGAAGTGGGTTCTGATTAACAGTTACCGCGATAAAACGCTGATGCGTAACCCTGTGGCCTGGGCTATGTCGAAGCGTGGCGAGATGAAGTGGACTCCGTGGAGTCAGGTGGTTGACTTGATTGTAAATGGTGACTATCATGGCACCTATACCCTTGCCGACCATGTGGATGTGCATGAAGGAAGAATCGAGATTACGGAGATGACGGAGACAGATATTGATGATGAAAACATTACGGGCGGTTATTATGTAGAGGTTGATAATAATGCCAGTCGTGAGCCTTACTATTTCTACTCTACATACGGCAATCCCATTTCTATTCACGATCCCGATGATGACATTATGCAGAACGAGCAGTTCTGGTACATCCAGAATGCCTGGAACAATATGGAAGATGTTGTCTATAGTCCTGATTATACAGATAGCGAGAAGGGAATGCGTTCTGTCCTTGACATGGAGACATTCCTCAGGCATTTTCTTGTGAGCGAGTTTAATGGAAATACTGATATGCTCTGTCAGGTGTTCTTGTACAAGGACCGTGGCGATGACCACTTCTATGTCGGCCCTGTATGGGATGCGGATCTTGCTCTTGAAAACGACCAGACAACCTATCCCGCCAATGAACGGATGGACTGGACTTATAAGGTTCGTGATACGGGAAATTGGTCAGATTTTGTGGACCGTGTCCTATCTGATCCTTCTGTTTTCGCTCAGTTACAGGGAATGTGGGTGAAGCTTCGCAAAAAGGGAGTTTTCGAACCGGATCTGGTTGCTTCGGATGTTGATTCCTTACGCAAGGAAATACGTGCATCTGCACACCTTAACTTTATCCGTTGGCCCTATCTGAACCAATGGCTCCCACTCAATCCTGTTGTTCCAGGCTCATGGGAAAAGGAAGTGGACCGTGTGCGCGATTTTGTGTATAATCGTGTGGCATGGATGGACGAGATGCTCTCATATGGAGCGTTGCGTCAGGAAGATGGTGTTTACCAGATAAATACGCCGTTGGATTTATGCAGTTTTGCAGAAATTGTTAATGGTGGAGAGAAAGACGCCAATGCGGTTTTGAACGCTGATTTGGATATGACTGAATTCCAAACAGATTTTGTTCCTATAGGTACTAGCAAGGCTCACTATAGTGGTAAATTCAATGGTCAGGGACATACCATCAGCAATTTGAACATAATAGGAAAGGACTATGTCGGTTTCTTTGGTGTGGCAGGCTCAGGTGCTGAAATACAGAACCTGAATCTGGACGCTTCCTGCTCAGTATCGGGCAATAATTACGTAGGAGGTCTGGTAGGATATGCGCTTACGGGAAATGTTAAGATTAAGCAGTGTAGTACTGCAGCTACCGTTACGGCTACAGGGAATGCCGCAGCAGGATTCGTGGGTTTTGTCCGTATGATAGCTTATGCTTATGTGCAGGAGTCATGCAATTTAGGTGTGATTCAAGCCAGCAGTCAGGCTTCTGCCATTGTAGCATACTCTAAGGGCAAATTGTACATTTCTGATTGTTACAATGCCGGCAAGGTTACGGGGGCTTCTCAGGGTAAGGAGTTTGCAAATTGTGATAATGCCCTGGAATTGCAGAATTGTTATGATGTTTACTCCAGTCAGGTCGAAAAGGTTACACCGGTTGATGTAATGTCGGGTGCCCTCTGTTTCCTCCTGAATACAGGCAATGGCGGAGATGCTTGGAGGCAGAATATTGATAACGGACGAAAGCCCGACAAGCATCCCGTTGTGAAGGCTTCAAGTGGTATAGTCTATTATAAGAATGGCATCTACACAAACATCGACAAGGACAATGTGATAAAGAGTTATCGCTACTATAAGTGGGAGATATATGCTATCAGGGGTGGAAAAAGGGGAACTATCCAGTTTTCCGAATTCGACATCTTAGACGAGATGGGTGAAGAGTATCCCGACTTATATATATATAATGGTACGGAGAGCGACATCTCATACGAAGATTGGTTCAATGCTGGTGATAATAATATATATACCAAGTACTGTGGCACATTCCACGGTTATGCTTATTTCCTTTACGATGCACAGGAGGAGGCCATTCCTTATGGATATCGCATCTATACGGCGAATGATACGCGTAGCAATCCTACCCGTAATCCATGTAGTTGGAAACTGTATGGGAGCAATACTTATACGGAAGACCCTGATGACGGATGTTGGGAGCTAATAGATGAGCAAACCAACAACTATACCATCCAGGCTGTGAATTATACCCCCTTTGATTTCTTCTTAACGGTTAAGGATGATGAAACTTCAGTGGAATCTTTGAAGTCATATAAGTCCCAGAAGTCCCATGAGACTTATGACTTAACTGGCCGCAGGGTAAAATCTCAGATTAAAGGCGGAATATATATTGTCAATGGCAAGAAAGTGGTAGTTAGGTAAGTTGATTGAGCAAAGTAGTATCAGCCCTAGTTAAATAATGTTAAACAAATAGGCAAAAGTTTGTAAATAGGTTAAAGTGTAGGGTAAAATCCTTATTTTTGTATGCTTTTAGGGCAATATGTAGGTAAATAATTTGTCGATAAATAGAATAGGATGTTTAAGATAAAAACAATAGTAACAACAAATATTTTTAACTTTATTATTAATTAAAACCAAAAGTTCGATGAAAAGATTTACTCTTAAGCAAATGGTTCTCTCTCTTGGGGTAGCTACAATGTTCCTATCCAGTCAGAGTGTCATGGCTCAGTACCAAAAACTCACAGCTTTGGATGGAATGCTATCCTATGGCCAGAGTTCTGTGTCACATGGTGAGGCCTACGACAAATTGGTAGACGGGGACGAGGGTACCAAGTGGGGAGGCTGGTTTAATCCCGCCCTCTCTGATGAGGAGTCGTGGCCTCTAAATCAAGCAGAATCTGCCAACAAGATGTACATTATTGTTAAGGCAGAGGAGGCAGTAGTTCCTACCTTCTATTTCCTTGTTACCGGTGGTGATACAGGTACTTATCCTGGTCGTAACTGGGCATCTTGGAAGATTTATGGTGGTAATTTCGACAACGATGAAGCAGCTGTTCGTGAAGGTGAAGGCTGGACGCTGATTGATGATCGTGAGGACGAGCCTCTTCCTGGAGAAAACACGAAGCCCGTAGATTTGGTTTTTAACCAGACAGACGGCAAGACCGCTTACCAGTATTTCTGGATTGAGGTCACAAAGTCTGTTGAAGGCGCAGATGTATTTCTGCAGATGGCAGAATGGGGTCTGGGTACCCACGGTTCTTTCCTGAAGTACCTTGAGGATGAAAGGAATAAGCCTACATCCACAGACGAGCCAGTTAAATTCTATTACATGGCCGGTGCTCCTGATGGCTTCGGTGGTGAAGGTCAGTCCAATCTGTTTGACGGTGCAAGTTCTACTAAGTGGTGCTGTAGCTTCTCAAACAGACAGAAGGGTGAAACGAAGAATGGAGGTTTCATCATCTTCAAGGCTTCACGTCCCATGTCACCTTCTTACTATTCTTTGACAACGGCTAACGACACCCAGACCAATGCCGGACGTAACTGGAAACAGTGGCAGCTCTATGGTATGAACGCCGCTGATGAAGAAAGTGTTACCCGTGATGCAGGATGGGTATTACTCGACGATAAGGCTAACGTTCCCGCAGGTAATGGAATGAACCAGCTTCCTGCTGCTAACTATACACAGTCTTATTTTACGCTTTCTGAGCCGAATACGACCGAGTACAGATATTTCAAGCTTGAACTTGACCAGTGCGTTTCTGATGGTCTTCAGCAGATGGCCGAACTTACACTTGGTGATAACTATACCGTTATTCTGGACCGTGATGCCATTGCAGATGCTGCTGCAGCTAATTATGATCCTGATTTGTTTGCCGAGAAGGTTCTTCTGGACCAGATGGGTGCACTTATTGCACAAGTTAAGGAGTGCTCTGATTTTGCTAAACTGAGTGAGTTGAGTGCCGCTATTGATGAGTTGGCAACCAAGATTAACACATCTGCTACTAACTATGCAGAATTGACAACCGCCCGCAACCAGGCTCTCCTCTCTATTGATGGAGGAAAGTTGAACGACGATGCTGTTAAATATCTTACCACTTGGGCTAACGATGCTGATGCAGTTGCTCCTAACAATGAGTTCCCCATCGGTAACTATGCTTATCTGAAGGCTAACCGTCAGGTAACAGGCGAGGAAGCTGTTGCTGAAGCTAATCGTATTAATGCGTTTATCATTAATAATTCCGAAATGCCTGAACCTATTACTGCCGAATATAAGTTCCTCAGTGGTACCACTGATAACTGGAACGCAGCCGAAGGTCCTGAGTATTTGATTGACGGTCAGTCTGGTCTTAACGGAACCGAAAGCACCAAGTGGGGTACAGGTACTTCTCAAGAGAGATTCGTTATCTTCAAGAGTATCAATGCTGACACTCAGGAGAATGAACCTATCCAGCCTACTTACTATGGTCTTGTAACAGGTGGTGACACCAGCGTTTATCCCGACCGTAACTGGAAGAACTGGAAGATTTGGGGCGCCAATTTCGCAAGTGACGAAGAGGCTACCAAGAATGCCGAAGGTTGGGTGCTGATTGACAGCAAGCAGAATGTAGGTACTGACGTTTTGAAGACTACCAGCATGTTCGAGAGCTACATCTACCTCTCTGAAGGTTGTGCAGTACCTTACACATATTTCAAGATTGAGGTTTATCACGAAGGTGGTATGCAGATGAATGAGTTTACCTTCTACAACACAGGTAACTTGGCTGAATACCGCGAAGCTTTCGCAGAACAGTTTGCTGACTATGATCCATACGAGCGTCCTGCTTACAAGGGCTTCACAGATGCTTACAAGTCTAAGTATGAGGAGTTGAAGACTACCGTTAATGCTCCCGACGTAATGAAGCTGAAGAACCAGTTGGTTGACTTGCAGGAAGATATCGCTACATCTGCTGACTTGTACGAGAAGTATGATTCAGTTTACAATGAGGTGTTGTCACTTTCCATTACTTCTGAGAGTCTGCAGGCATGGTATGAGGGTTATACCTCAGAGAATCTCGCTCCTTGTGCTAAGTATATCCGTGGTACTCATGCTTACATCGTAGAAAATCTCAATCTGGATAATGATGCTATCAAGGCTGAGATGGATTATCTTGGTAATATTATCACCTCAGTTCAGAAGGATCTTTACATCTTGTTAGGTGGTCATACTGTAAACCAGTGGGGTGACGGATTCTATGGTCATCTTATCGACGGTATCGCATTGAATACAACAGAGAAGCAAATAGATCCAGAGACAGGTGAAGAGAAAGAGGTAGAGGTGAAGGCTACCAAGTGGGGTGGTGATGCTGATGCCAACGGCAACACTTACATCATCTTCCGTACCATGGATAAGACCAACCCATTCTTCTATACACTGACAACTGGTAATGATACAGGTTCTTATCCTGGTCGCAACTGGGGTACCTGGTATGTTTACGGTGCTAATTTCGAAGGCGATGGTGATGCTACTAAAGATGCCGAGGGTTGGGTTCTCATCGATTCTAAGGAGAACGTAGGTCAGGATCGTCTGCATCCCGTTAATGCAGAACCTTCTTATTTCGGCTTCAGTACTGAGACAACTGAACAGTATACATATTATAAGGTAGTAGTAACCAAGGCTTTCAATGGCAATGCCATCCAGATGAACGAACTCCACTTCGGTACTCCCGAGGAGTTTGAGGCTATCAAGCAGGATTACACTGATGCTGCCAACGAGTTCGATGCTGACGTTGTTGCAGAGCAGGCTCTTATCGATAAATATAAGGAAATCATTCCTGAAATTGAGGAGTGTGCTAATATGGAGGCTCTCTTCCGTGTTAACTATCAGCTCGAAACTCTCCGTGACTCTATTACTGCAAGTGCCAAGGTTTATAGCAAGCTCAATGATGATGTAGAGGCTGTTAAGCAGTATCTCCAGGATTATAAACTGGAAGAGTCTGAGGCTTTGGCTACCTTGAAGTCTTATATTGAAGATGACATTGAACCCAACGAAACATTTGTTCACGGTTCATTCTCAACTATCTGGGATGAGCATATTCTTGCTGACAGCATAGTTGCAGAGGAGATAGAGTTCCTTGAGTCTTTGAAGAAGGCTGCTGTAGCTGCAGGTTATGTAGCAGGAACTGATATTTCTTCTTTGATTGTTAACCGCAGCTTTGCTAAGGCTGAGCAGGTGGTTGACGCTGATGGCAATAATGTTTCTGGAACCAAGCAGCCTGAGGGTTGGGACGGCTATGTATATAGTAATGGAACCAACGCAGAAGGTACGATGTCTGCTGCTGAATTCTGCAATGAGCAGTCTAAGTTCACTATCAGCCAGACATTGAAGGATTTGAAGAACGGTTACTATGAGTTGAAACTGAATGCAGGTTTCCGTCCTAATGGTGACATCAGAAGTCTCAATTATACCGCTATGGCATTTGCCAACAATACCAAGACATACGTTCCCGTTGTACGTGAGGGTATGACTTCCAAGGAGAATGCTTGGTTTGGCGAACATGCCGACAGGGAAATCTATGCTTGTGACGTACAAGAGGCTATTGGAGATCCTGAAGTTGACTCAGTAATTGTAGGTTATGTAATCTGGGGTGTTCAGGGTACTATCAATGCTATCTTGCAAGACCGTTATGAGATTTCCATGGTTGCTCAGGTTACCGACGGTACCTTGAAGCTTGGTTTGAAGAACGAGCGTACACTGGTAGGTGGTGACTGGTTAGGTGCTGGTAACTTCCGTCTGACATACCTCGGTGAAGAGGCAACTGCAGAGGCAATTGCTGCTGCTGCCGCATGCAATGGTGAAAGAGTTGTTACCCTGAATTCTTATGTTGCTGGTGATTTCGGTAATGATATTAATGAATTCAAGGCAGCTCCTAACTTTGGTGCCGCTCAGAAGGAGGCTGTAGCAGATGCCGCTAATCGCACTACTGTAGAGCAGTTGGTTGCTGATGGTAATACCTTCGAAGAGATTAATGCTACTAAGGCTGCATATTTTAATCTCTGTGATTACATGATTAAGGTATCTGAGAAGTGGTTGGTTCATGCAGCTGTTGATAGTGACTACGATGTTGATATTGAGGCCGTTCAGAGCGGTTTGAATAATGGTCTGTATGCTGATGTTGCTGCTACCAATGCTGCGTTGGCTGCACTTCTTGAGAAGTATCCTGATTATCTGGAACTTACTGAGGAGACTGTAGGTAACGCTGACTGGGCAGAAGTTGATGAGTTCGACTATGAGTTCACGGCTCTTAAGAATGGTAGAATTATTCCAAGACTTGGTAAGTTGTATGATGATCTGAAAGCTAACGAGACTATCTTAGAGTTTGAGTACACTGCAGAGAATCCTATCGAGGGTGCTTTGCTTTACAACATGACAACAGCTAAGAACATCCCATTGGAAACATTAGAGGCAACCTCTGAATACAAAACGGTTTCTGTTGATGTTAAGGAACTTGCCTTCACCAAGGCTTCAGATGTTGTAGGTCTGGCTCTCACTCTCAAAGAAGGTGAAAAGGTGAATATTCGCCATATGCGCTTCGTTGCAGCTCCAAGTGTTAGTGGTGACCTGACAGGTGATGGTGAGGTTAACGCTGCTGATATCCAGGCTCTTCTGAACATCATCGCTTCTGGTGAATTCAATCCTGCAGCAGACCTGACAGGTGATGGCGATGTTAATGCTGGTGATATTCAGGCTCTCTTGAACATCATCGCTGAGCAGTAATCATCAATGATTCAGTTTGATAAATAAATCTCTATAATTTCTCCTGGCCTGGGGCCATGGCCACCAGGTCAGGAGAATAAATACAAGAAGAAACACATATTAAAAAGATTGAAATTATGAGAAAGCTGTTTTTCTCTTTTACCGCGTTGCTTTTGATGGTTTGTGCCTGCTCTGAGCAGATTGACACCTCGGAGAGATATGTATTCCAGTACCACACAATAGCCAGTTATCTGGAGGCACACCCTGTGTACTCAGAGTATGTTGACTTGCTAAAGAAGGTAAAGATTAATCCGTATAAGGAAACATCAACTGTTTACCAGTTGTTGACGGCTCGTGGTAACTATACCGTGTTTGCAATTACCAATGATGCTATTGAAGATTATCTTCAGGATTTAGTTGATGGGGGGTTAATATCAGAGCCTTCATGGGACGCTTTCACGGATTCCGCGAAGCTAGATTCCATCCGTGCCGTCATTGTCAGGAATAGTGTCATTGATGGATTTGACAGAGAAGATCAGCGTTATTCCATTAACATGGTTGATAAAAACACTGAGTTGTCGCTCCCGACACTTAGTGATCACCGACTTACTATTAACGATAGTAAAAACAGTCCGGACAGTTTTTTTGTAAACAATATATGTCCCATTGACCCTATTAATCATGATATTCCTGTGATTAATGGTTATATACATCAATTGCATAAAGTCATCGCTCCTTTGGATGAATCTTGTGCAAGATATTTACAGAACATTCTGGATAACAAGACAGAAGGTTATTTGATGATGGCACGTGTTATTCAGGCATGTAACTTACTGGATATGCTTAGCATGGTACGAGACGATGTATATGAGCAAAAATATCTCAGAGGTGAAATTCCCGATATGAAGGATTATCAGGCAAAATCGGGTGGCGACAAATCTGCTACTGCAGGCGACCCCGATGCACATGCACCCGAACATCGTAAATATGGTTATACCATCTTTGCAGAAACAGACGAATATTGGCGTTCGCAGGGTATAGATCCTGCAGCACCAGATGCTTTACAGCAACTCATTGACTGGCTTCAGAAGAATAAAATGTATTTCTCTGAGGAAGTAAATAAAACTGACGACAATTATGCCTCACCTGAACATATACTTTATCGGTGGGTAACTTATCATATTCTTCCCATGCGTATTCCTGCCAACAAGCTGGTTTATAATTGTAATGAAATTGGCAGTCCATATACGCGTCCTGTTCTTTCACTCCCGGTTTATGAATGGTATTGTACTGTCGGTGAAGGTCTTCGCCGTTTGCTGAAGATTTACGAGAGTAAGGAAAGTCAGGGTGTTTACCTGAATCGCTTCCCCGTTTTGGACAATTCCCTCAGTGGTTCCGGTCATGAAGTGTCCTGTGATCCTCATAAAACGGGTATTTTAATCGGTCGCGAAAGTGATAAGGCCGTTCTAAATGATATCACCAATGCCTGCATCTATCCTCTTGATGGTCCTTTGGCATATACAGATGCTGTACGTGATGAATTAGCCAAGGAACGTATTCGTTTCGACCTTTTTGCCATGTTCCCTGAAGCTATTTCAAATAATCTCCGTCGTGCTGATTCAGCAGAAGGCAAGTACCAGCATGTATATGTTCCTCAAGATCAAACTTATAAGTACTTCGAGAATTGTAGTATTCTCAACGAAGAGACTCATTTTATTCACTATAATGGCTATCGTACTGACTGGCCTAACTATTGTCAGGACGAGGATAAGGTTTTCGGCAAATATGATATCATGTTCACTTTGCCCCCTGTTCCTAAGCGTGGTACTTACGAACTTAGATATAAGGTGCTTGCCACTGCAGCCCGTGGTATTACACAGGTTTACTTCGGTTCTGACCCAGGTAACCTTCCTGCTGCTGGTATTCCGGTTAACATGGCAGAGGGAATAGCCATTACTTATGCAGGTGAAGGTGGCTCTTGGGGCGATTTGACTGATACCGGTCGTGACGAAGATGAAATTATCGAGATTGACCATAAGTTGAGAAATCATGGTCTGATGAAAGCTGGCAGACATGAGTTTGGCGAAAATAAGACAGCACGTGATGACGAGCGTCAGAAACGCCATATCTTAGTTCGTCAGACTTTGGATCCCAAGTACACTTATTATATTCGTTTCAAGTCAGTTCTTGATACAGATAAGAAGGAGTTGTATCTCGACTACTTTGAATGGTGTCCTAAGGAGATATATGACAATCCTTCTAAGCCTGAGGATGTCTGGTAATTATTGGAGTTAAAGCCGGCAATGCTGGCTTTAACTTCTCTATAAGATGAAGTCAATTAATTAATCATAAAATCCATGAGAAGAAATTTTTTATTTGTTTTGTCCTTCTTGGCAGTGTCTTTTCTGCCGGCAAAGGATATTTTTGTAAATACACCACGTACCACATTGTTGTTAAAGGCAGATCAGGGTAGCCCCCTCCATATCAGCTATTATGGAGAAAGTGTTGCAGATGCAGAACAGGTATATTGTGCCTATAGCCTTTGGGAGGATGCCTATCCTGCTTTCGGCTTGGGTAACTATGATATTACAGCTCTTAGTGTTCGTCATGCCGATGGCAACATGTCTACTGAGCTTGTTTTTCAGCAAGATGCGGTAGCCACAGAAGGAAATGCTACTGTTTACACGATGACGATGAAGGATAAACTGTATGATTTCTATGTGGATGTTTGTTATCGCACTTATAACAATTGTGATGTGATAGAATCATGGTCGGTTATCCGGAACAACGAAAAGAAACCAGTGTCTTTAATCAAGTATGCCAGTAGTTTCCTTCCTATTCGTCAGGGAAATGTATGGGTTCAGCACGAACATGGTTCATGGGGTGCAGAAGCCCAGGTTTCAGAAGAGGCACTGAAACCGGGCATCTTTGAGATTCATGACTTAACGGGTACTAAGAATGCTTATATGAATCGTCCTAACCTGATGATTTCTCTTGACGGCAAACCTCAGGAGAACCAGGGTCGTGTTATCGGTGCAGCATTATGTTGGAGCGGTAATTTCCGTATGACCATCGATACGCAGGGTAAGAAGGTTCATCGCTTTATAGCCGGTATTGATGACACCAATTCGCAGTACACACTCAAGAAGGGTGAGACTTTCACCACTCCGGTTTTGGCACTTACCTATAGTAACGAAGGTTTAGGTGGTGCCAGTCGTAGCTTCCATCGCTGGGCCCGCAAGAATAATATGGTACATAATGGAACATCCTTGCGTAAGACTCTTCTTAACTCCTGGGAAGGTGTATACCTGAATGTCAGCCAGGACGGTATGGAGAAGATGATGGATGGCGTGAAGCAGTTAGGCGGTGAGCTCTTTGTAATGGACGATGGATGGTTTGGTAACAAATACAAGCGTTCCGTTGATGATTGTGCCTTGGGCGATTGGGTTACCGATACCGAGAAACTTCCAAAGGGTGTTCCTGCGCTCGAGAAGGCTTGTGCTGAGCGCGGCCTCAAGTGGGGTATCTGGATTGAGCCTGAAATGACAAACACCAAGAGCGAACTGTTTGAAAAACATCCTGATTGGGTAGTATGTCATCCTGCGCGTGACCTCAGTACGGGTCGTGGAGGTACACAGCTTGTCTTGGATATGAGTAATCCTGCTGTTCAGGATTTTGTATATAAGGTGGTTGATGACATCATGACAGAGACGCCTAATACCTATTATATTAAGTGGGACTGCAACATGGAGACCAAGAACTTTGGATCACACTATTTGAGTGCAGATAATCAGAGTCATCTTTATGTCGACTATCACTTGGGACTCATTAAGACACTTCAGCGCATACGTGCCAAGTATCCAGATTTGGTTATTCAGTGCTGTGCCAGCGGTGGTGGTCGTGTCAACTACGGACTGATGCCTTATTTTGATGAGTTCTGGGTAAGTGACAATACCGATGCTAAACAGCGTCTCTTTATTCAGTGGGGAACCAGTATGTTCTTTCCTGCTTGCGCTATGGCACAGCACGTAAGTGCAAGTCCTAATCATCAGACGCATCGTTCCCTTCCTCTGAAGTTCCGTTTTGACGTGGCTATGACGGGACGTCTTGGTATGGAGATGAAACCTTCTGACCTTACGGCTGATGAGATGAAGTTTGCTCAGTCCTGTTTCAACACTTACAAGGAAACCATTCGCCCCATTGTTCAGCAGGGCGATTTGTACCGTCTGATTTCTCCATACGAGGGTAATGGCTATTGTAGTGAGATGTATGTAAAAGAGGATAAATCAGAGGCCATCTTCTTTGCTTACAAGTTTGAGCATTTCGTTGATTTCTTCTGTCCTCGTTTTTACTTTGCAGGTCTTGATCCAGACGCTACATATACGCTTACAGAGATATGCCGTCAGGGTTCACCTGATCATTGGGAAGGTGCTACTTTCACCGGTCGTTTCCTGATGCAGCAAGGTGTCGAGATAGGATTCCGTGGTGAATATTCCAGCAAGGTTATCCGCTTAGTTCGTAAATAAGTTTTTCCCCCGTTCTCCTCAAGAGAGCGGGGGTTAATCTACATCATAGTAGATACTGGCTGACTTGTATTGTGGCAAGCCTGTTATATAGCGCTGTGTTTCACGCAGTCTCTTGCGTGCTTCTGCTAACGAAGCCGTAAGCTCTATCTTAATAATGATTTTCCGGATATGCATCATTTGCACTTTGGAAATGGGCGGCGTGTCTGGCCCGAGTATTCTTATACCGAAGATTTGCTTTAGCAATGTCGCATAGTCTCTTGCAAGGCTATCCAATACCCTCTCATCTCTGTGCTTTATGTAAACATATATCAGTCGGCAGTATGGGGGATAGTTGAAAAGATTTCTTTCCTGCATTTGTTCTTCGTACATGGTAGTATAGTTGTGTTGTACTACCTGTTTGATAGCTGATGCATCTGTGTCTTGTGTCTGTAGCACCACATACCCTTGTTCATCTTTTCTTCCGGCTCTGCCCGCCACCTGCTCCATCATTTGGAAGGCATGCTCATAGCTTCTGAAGTCTGGTTGGTTCAGCATGGTGCTGGCATTCAATATACCAACTAAGCTTACACGTTCAAAGTCCAGCCCTTTTGTCACCATCTGTGTACCTACCAGGATGTCAGTCTTATAATGTTGAAAATCCGAGATGATCTGCTCGTAATGCAGTCTGCTTCTTGTTGTATCCAAATCCATTCTGGCAATTCTTGCCGTAGGAAAAATATTATGCAGGCAGTCCTCTATGCGTTCCGTTCCATACCCCTTACTTATGAGGTTCTGTTCCCCGCAGTTGGGACATTTTTGCGGGATGGGGTAGGTAGCACCGCAGTAATGACATGTGAGTTGTCGCATGTTTCTGTGAAGCGTCAGGCTCACATCGCACTTTTGACATCGGGGGACCCATCCACAGGTCTTACATTCCATCATGGGAGCATAGCCTCGCCTGTTTTGAAACAGGATAATCTGCTTGCTAAGTAGTAATGCTTCTCTTATTCTTTCTAACAGTTGTGGCGTGAATGGACCGTTCATCATTTTCTTCTTGGCCATTTCGCGTATGCTTACCACCTCTATGTGAGGTAGTTGTACGTTGCCGTATCTTTTATGCATCTGAACGAGCCCGTATTTTCCCGTCTGAGCGTTGTGGTACGATTCCAGACTGGGCGTGGCAGAACCCAATAGTGTCTTAGCCCTAGCATCCTTTGCCATCACCAGTGCAACGTTTCGTGCTTGGTATCTAGGTGCAGGATCTTGTTGTTTGAAACTTGTTTCGTGTTCCTCGTCAATGATGATAAGTCCTAATTTCTTGAACGGCAGAAATATGCTACTCCTGACACCGACAATAATTTCATAAGGCTCATCGGAAAGCATTTTCCGATATACTTCCACGCGTTCTGCATCAGGGTAACGAGAATGGTATACGCCTAAGCGGTCGCCGAAGACACGTTTTAGCCGGTCTGTCAATTGAGCGGTTAGCACTATCTCAGGTAACATGAATAGCACTTGTTTCCCTTCTTCTATGACTTCTTTTATCAGATGTATATATACTTCAGTTTTTCCACTGCTTGTAACGCCATGCAGTAAGCATACATCATGCTGTTTCCAGACTGCTTTTATCTCTTCCTTAGCTCGTGATTGGTCTTCGCTTAACGGGTTCATCACCAGTTCAGCAGGCAGATTCTGTTGTACTATCCGGCCTATGGGTTTCTGGTATTGTTCTATGATGCCTTTCTGACATAGAGCTTTCAGGACATTAGGGGTGCAGGATGTGCTCTCCATCAGTTCCTGTTTAGTGATTTCCTTCAAAAGCTGCTTGTTTTGTAAAGCCAATGCAGCCGAAAGGCCGGATAATGAAGCATATTTCAGAAGTAGATCAACTTGTTTAGTTGATCGTTTCATTTGTATCAGTGTCTCGTTGAGCAGTGTTTCATTAAAGAAGGGCTCAGTAATCCTGATATATGTGGCAAAGCGAGGCTTATATGTTCTTTTAACTTCTTCCTTTATTTGTACTGCCCCTTTTTCAAGGAGTCTTTTAATGACAGGAAGAATATTTTTTATGCCCGTTCTTTTTTGAAGGGTGGACAGTGTTTGTGCTGTTTCCTCTTCTAATGCTTGAATGATTTTGTCCTCAGAAGGAGAAAGTGTGTCTTCTGCAATGAATTCCTCATTGTACATTACGCATGATTCGCTCTCTAGTTTCATCCCACTGGGAAGAGCGGCTTTATATACGTCGCCAATAGTACACAGGTAATAATCTGCTATCCATTCCCATAATTTTAGTTGGGATGGAGTAATAATGGGAGAACTGTCGAGTAATTCTGTGACCTCTTTGGTTTTATAGTGAGGAATATTGTCGTGCAATCTTACTACAATTGCACTATAATACTTCGCTGTCCCGAAGGGTACAATAACTCTGCATCCTACCTGGGCAAGATTTGAGAAACTCTTGGGTAAGCTATAGGTGAAGGTACCTTCTAAGGGTAGAGGTAGTATGACATCGGCAAACTGTGCCATCTGTCTTTACCTCCTCTGTCTGCGAGCGCTAACGCGTGCTGCAGCAGGGGCAGCCTCCTTTGCTTTCTTTGTATCTGTTGTACTGGCTGTAGGTGTCTTTGTTCTTTTTCCCCAGATGCTTGACGACTTCTTTTCTGTCTTTGCAACTGCCATTTTCGCCAGTGTTATGCTGTCTAACTTTGTGCTATCGATAATCTCATGCCCCCAAACACCTTCTTCAAAGTCAACAATCTGCTTTTCAATTTTCAATTGTTCTGTTTTCATGGCGCTGTCAGTCTCACAATAGTTTGCTAACACTTTGCCTTGCAAGTTGTTCGTCTTGTAGATTTTACCTTCATAACGGTTTAGTGTAAAGTAGTCATCTGCAGTCATGTTAGAAACATTGTTCAGGTTGCTACCCATCATAGGCAGTTTTGCCAGCCAAGGTGCTACGTCATCATATTTGAGCCAGAAGAGAGGGTAGGGGGTTGTGGCATCAGAGCTGAACTCATCAGATCCGCGCATCAGGATGGGGCAGAGTGCTGTTACCTTCGTGCTGAAGGTTCCTGTTCGCTGGTCCAGATATACACTTTCTTTGATATAATAACGTGTGGCTTCAGCACTGGGTACATCTGCATCGGCAACGACAATCTTACCGTCTTTTTCTTCGTAGTAGATGCCGTAGCGTTCCAGCATGTCTTTAATGCTTAGCTTGTCCTTTTCTTCAAATGACTCATTTCCATCCAACTTATAGGTATAGGCCGTTACGCGTCCCGTCTGAATCAGGCGGAATAAGTATGTAAACAGGTTCACTTGCTTGCCTATGGGTTCTACAGGATAGTACATAGGTGCGTTCTTGTCTTTCATCAGGTCGAGCTGACGATAGATGTCGCGCTTCCATACCACATCTTCGGGCATAGCTGCAGATGTGGGGAATTGCAAGGACGCACGGTCGCTGGTTTGCTTAGCTTCCGTATTTTTTGCAGTAGTGGTTGTACTTGCAGCGGATGATGTGGTACGACGTTTTGCAGGCTGTGCAAATGTCAAACTTCCTGTCAGCAATGTAGCTGCTATAATGATGAGTGTACGTTTCATAATCTATATATAATTATGGTATTACTTTATTTTGATCTCCATTGGATTGTTCAGCACACGCTCTATGCCATCGGGTCCTGTGGCATGTATGTCTCTAATGAAGAGCATTTTGTTTCGAGCCAGACCGCGCATCTGTGCTTTCTGTTGATCGGAGAATTTCGAGCCGTTGCTTTTGTATGGCACGGCATTACCCATTGCATCAAACAGTAGCATCTCAAAACTGTTCACACGGAAAGCGATGTTCAGTAATCCATCGTCGATAGCAGCACCGATACCTTCGGTGTTCATCAGGATTTGCTTCGAAATGGCACCACCCGTGAAATGTTCTTCCCCGCCTTCAGTTGCATAGGCAATAAAAGCTGTTGGGTCGGGCAATTTCCTAACACGGAAGGTGAATTTTCCCATTTCTTGAGTACGGCCCTCATTTTGGGCAGATACTGTAAATACGGCTTCTCCGCCAGGATTGGAAGGATGTGCAACGTAATGTCCATCACCTTTTTGGGTAAGAGTACCTCCTGTCATGGTAACATGCAGTTTGTTACTGGGGATTCCTGGAACTGACACGCTCATGGGGTTGTCATAACCAGCATACAAAACGTTCATGATGTCGGCGCTAACGGTAGCACTTGGGGCGACAACGGTATATTTCTGCGAGAAATCACGCTTTACCTTTTCACCATCACCATTCAGCATTTCAATGAAGCCGTTCAGTGTAAAATCACCCGTTTTGCTGCATACCATTTCATACAAGCCTTTGTCGCTCTTTATCGGCTGTCCGCCAATATAGATAGTGGGTCGGCGTGTAGTATCTACTGCTGCCATGATAATTTGGGCACTGAATTTTCCACCTTGAACCACCGTCTGTGAGTTAGGGATGACGTATGCGTTCAGTTGGTTTACACGGATATCCTTCACGTCCACATTACTGATAAGATTATGCAGTATCTCACCTTCAGCATAACGCACATCACTTTGCAGTTTGGTTAACAGGGTAACGGCAGCTGCGGTGGGCACACTCTCAAACATATACTCTTGCCAGTTTTTCCCCATCATACGTGCTTTTGTGGGTACTTCTGTACTGAAGTTGCTTGAGATGATTTCTCTCTTTTCCTTGTCAGTTACCATTTTTATTATCTTCTCGCGATAGTTGACAATGGCTTGGCGGAGTTCTTTGCCACGACCCGTACCAGGGGCCAGCATTATCTGTGTACTGGCTTCCAGATCTTCACGATTCTTGATATTGTTTACGTCGCCTTCTTCACCGTCGCTTTCCCTGACGATGGCTTCCTTCAGTTCTTCTGCCAGATTGTAGAGCGAATCGCTGATGCCACGCACATATTGGGCCTTATCATACCATTGTTTTACTTTGGCAGGGTTGTTCTTCATCTGCTCATCAAAGGTCTCATATATGTCATTGTTTACATGACTGGCATTCTGGGTTGTTTTGCTTAGGCTGTCTGATACCAGTGAGAAACCATTCAGTACATCGCTTGATACATTCAGGGCCAGCATGGCCATCAGTACCAAGTACATCAGGTTTATCATTTTTTGGCGAGGGGAGACCCTCTTCTTCTGTATAGGCATCTTTTAGATTCAAAAATTAAAGAATTATAAATTCAAAATTCATAACTGGCCGCCATTCACCCTTCTCCTCGGGAGAGGGTCGGGGTGGGGGCTACTCTTCACCCTTTGCTTCAGGCATAACAGGTCCCATATTTACGGTGAGTGCCTTAATCATACGGCTGTACACCTCGTTCAGTTCCTGAATCTGCTGAGCCATCTTGCGTGTCTGTTCATCAATCTGCTCAATGGTGCTAACTTGCTTGCTGATATTGCGTAACTGTAATTCGTAAACGGTTGCAATACCTGTGAGGGTGCGATTCAGGTTTTCCATTTCTTCGCTGTCGGTACTCATGCGTGCAGCCTGAGCTTTCACGCGTCCCAGAACCTCTGTCAGTTCTGTGAGCTCCTCGGCATAGTTCTTTACAGCTTCTTCTATAACTGCCGGGTCTGTAGCTTTTATCTGGTTGGGGTCGATAGTAGGACCACCATTCTGAATCTGTTCCAGTGCCAATTGTGCCTGTGCAGCAGCCTGTCCGGCTGCAGCTAAGTTTGCTGCTGCTGCGCTCAGTCCTGTTCCTGCTGCTAATGCATCAGGATCTATGTTGCCAACAGGCGCACCGCCAGCGATTACAGAGCCTCCTCCAATCACAGGAGCGCCACCAGCGATTACAGAACCTCCTCCAATCACAGGAGCGCCACCACCTATTACAATAGGACCTTCAGGAATTTCTGCACCTTCAGGTAAGGGCGTCCCGCCGCCACCGGCCACAACAACGGTTGGACCGCCAATAGCTTCTGCTCCCTCTGTTTTGGGAGTTTTCTCGTATGTCTTTTCAAATCCCGAAATAAAGAACACTATTGCTTCAACAATCATACCTATGAAGAGCATGACATTAGCTCCAGTAATGTGTGTCAGTTTAAACAATGCTCCAAGGATAACGACTGAAGCACCCCAGCTATAGGCATAATTCATAAATAACTGACCGGCAGGGGAGTCCATCCATTTTTGCAGTTTTATTATAGGATTCATATCTTTTTTATTTGGCCTCTCCCCCCGCCCTCTCTCGTGAGTAAGGGAGCTAAGGTTCTGAGGTATATTGTTAATTTTATTGTTTATTATCTCCTTGTTTTACGTGTACTTACTGTTGCGCCGCCTGAGCTCTTGCCGCCTCCGCCTTTTCCACTTGCTTTTCCACCTTTTTGGACTCCGGCATTCCCTTTGTCGCTTACCATGGTTCTAACACAGCGGAAGCCAACATAGCAGCGGGGCTGGTTCTGGTATTCGTATGAACGCCATGCACTGCGGATCATGCTCTCAGGGTCCTTCCAGGAACCACCTCTGACGCTTTTCTTTTTCAGGCGATAGGGGTCTTCCTTAGCAGCATTGTATTTAAGGTCGGGGTTCATGTCGCTCATGCTTTCTACACCAGCCTCTGTATATACAGTGCTTGTCCATTCTGCTACGTTGCCAGCCATATCATAAAGGCCATTGCTGTTGGCACTGAAGATACCGCATTTGCTGGTAATAAGGCTACCGTCCTTGGTGTAGTTTCCTCTGTCGGGTTTAAAGTTGGCATAGTAGCAACCTTTGTCGCTTTTAACTTCAAGACTTGTCCAGGGGAAGGGATTTCCCTCTTTTCCGCGAGCGGCATACTCCCATTCCACCTCGCTTGGCAGACGATAACGCTGAATCTGCTTGGCATAACCGCCTATTCCCTTCATGAGGAAGTTAGTGCGCCATGCACAGAATGCATTTGCCTGATCCCACGAAATACCCACTACAGGATAATCGTCGTAGGCAGGATTACTGAAGTAAAGTTTCATGTATCGCTCGTTGTCGGCATTCTGGAAATCGTTTACCCAACAGGTGGTATCTGGATAGATATTTACAATGTATGTATTCAGGAAGTCCCATGGTCCGCTCAGTGGACGTGTAATGGTCTGTCGGATAATCTTGCCGTCATCATCAATCCATGCAGTATCCTTGCTAATCATTACTTGCTCGTTGCTAATAGCGTGGTCTGTGTTTAGGTCACGCTCTTCGGGGTCCAGACGATACTTACGCTGAGCAGCAGCTACGTAGTCATAAACTTCATAGCGATAGTTCATCTGCTTGGCATCCAGCATCTTGGTGCCGTCAATGGGGTGAATAACATATACACTTTGGATAGCGCGGTCTTCATCCTCATTTGCCTTACGCCATGGAATGGGTTTGCTCCAGTTCAGGTAAGGTGTAATAGGGTTGCCCTCCTTATCTTCCTCAATTTTGTAAGTTTCATCACCACCATAGGCGGGGTCGGCCAAACGCTCGCGAATAATACTGTCTCGAACCCAGTTTACAAACTGACGGTATTTGGCATTGCTTATCTCATGCTCATCCATCCAAAAACCGTCAACACTGATGTCTCTGATGGGGAATTCGGCACCCCAAAGAGTGTCGTTTTCCTGAAGTCCCACCTTTAACGAACCTTTGTGAACGGCCACCATACCGTATGGCGTAGGTTCTGACATTGCAGATCCCCTGACCCCTGTCAGTTCACCTCCCACTGCATTAGCCGAAGAATTCGACCCCATACATGCAGCCAAGGTCAGGCAAAGAATTGCCATCAAGAAAAATCCCAGACTTTTTGTCTTCATATATTATACCTTATTTATATATAATTCAATTTTTAAACGTTAACGTTAACGATAACGATAACCTTCTTTTTCTTTATTTTATTTGTTCACGTTCACGTTGACGTTCCCGTTTTTACCTACAACAGTCGCACGCTCTTATGCAGGTTCTTTCCCTTTTTACCCAGATTCAGGTCGGTTTGGTATCCTATCATTATCTCGTGCGTCCCGTTAAGCACTCCTATTCCCCCAGTGTATACCTCGTAGGAGTAACCTATGTTTATACCTTGGAAATTATATCCCAACAACACTCCAACACTGTTCATGGGGCTGTACAAGATGCCACCGTACAATTTATGTTTATCGCCATCGTACTCCAGTCGGGCTGTTATATCTCCTCTCCAGGATTGCAGGTCTGTCCTCAGAATGGCATCCGCAGCAATGGCATAGCGTGGATAGCGGAGCTTAAATCTGTACCCTCCTGTCATATAGAGAACAGGATCAATGTTAACCTCATTTTTCTTTTCGTCTCCTATTGTAATGGTAGGTCCCATTAAGTGATGTACGCTGGCACCAGCATACCATATCTTTTTATGGGTGAATCGGAGACCGAGGTCCAAATCTATGGTCTGTCCCTTTGCTTCATTTGTTGTAAAGGCAGGGTCGTTCGGATCATTCAGATCCAGTTTGGAACCATCCGTTTTCTCCGACAGGAGTGCTGGTTTGATACCGATGCTCATTATTCCGCCCCACAATTTGTGGTGATAGGCATACGTCAGAGATATTTTTTGTGTGGAGAAGATTGCTGCTTTGTCGTTATACAGTCCAAGTCCAACACCGTGATTGGGTCCCAGAAAGAAAAGAGGCATGTCTGCCGTTATCAGAATGGTCTTTGGTGCATCCTCGAAACCAACCATTTGCATGTTGTATGCAGCCCTGACGTTTAGCAGGCCATCCAATCCTGCCGCTGCAGGGTTGAAGTGGGATTGAAGAGCCCAAGCATTGGTAAATGCCGCATCAAACTGAGCTTTTGCGCCCAGACTGAATAACAGCAGACCTATCCAGAGTATTCTTTTCATCCTAATGTTAATAACGTCGGAGGATATCATTTTATTGTATAATCTTGTAGATTATTGTTAAATAATTCCATTCCTTTTTGTATTTAGGGTGCAAAAATACGATTAAGCGAGCGGAATACAAAATAAATCTTGTTTATTTTTATTCCCGAGCGTGAGTATTTTCGAGACGTTAGTCTCAAACTTACGATTAAGCGAGCGGAATACAAAATAAATTCATTTATTTTTAACGTGAGTTCGACGAAATATAATTGTCTATAAAGAGCCTGACACTGTTTTTTACACTCTTCATACCCGGCAGCTAGGACCTTTTTCACCCCGATTTTTGAATCGGACTTACATCGGAGGTATATCGGAGGTACTCCGGAGGGCTCTTTTTGTCGAATTCACGTTATTTTTATTCCCAGCGTGAGTATTTTAGAGGCGAAAGGCTTAAAGTTACATTTTTTCATTCAAATAATTACTTTTTATAGAGAACAATCAACGAAAAACAGTTTTTTTATTTGGTTCATAAGATAAAAAAGTATACCTTTGCATGGAAAATTATTAATTAACCGCCTGTGTTTGGGGCCATATCCATTTAAAAGCATATACTTCATTCCAGGCACAATATTAACTTAACAACACTTATTTTTTATGAAAAAAAACAAACTCTTGATGTTGTTCGCACCAGCATTGTTGTGGCTGGGCGGACAGAGCGCAAGCGCCATCACGCTCACAGCAGTGGCAGGCGATCACTGGGATTCTAATGAGAGTCCCGTACAGTTGGTTGATGGCAAGCAGGGCACCAAATGGGGAAATGGCGGTAGT
>JAEEGL012732172.1_pt1 | contig 22005 bp, 21 predicted proteins | sample 9134231 | NCBI WGS metagenome assembly JAEEGL01 (sample SAMN16246548, study PRJNA631951) | gut metagenome | biome: gut microbiome; feature: rumen; material: fiber-attached | host: Bos | place: Iran: Karaj | collected 2018-10 | reverse complement strand
GTATAATCCATATCAACTAGAAAATAGTTTTTATCAGGTTTTTTACCAGTAATATCATATCCATAATATAAAACGATACCATCTGCTACAGATGACATATCTCTTTTATATGTTGTAGAAACACCTTCTGTTGTTGATTCTAAAGTGTCATCATCAATAATTGCTACTTCTTCAGACTCGCCATAAGGAAATGTATCTAATTCTTTTCCTTCTGGATCATATGCTTTAGTATAAGTAATTAAAATTTTATCACCTTGAATTTCATAATTACCTTCTTGTTCAGCAAGGCCACCAAAATATACTGTATCTCCATCAAATACATATGTTAAACTTTCTGTTTCATAACTTGATTCAGATACATATGTACCATCTATATGATATACAGTAGGTTCATCATCTGATTTTCCATAGACTTCAGGTTCTACTACGTTTTCCACTTTTTGAGCATTATCTGTGGAATCATTATCCTTTGTTGCTTTGTTATATGCAACTTTATAAGAAATGCTTACTGCTAAAGCAAGCACAATAGCTGCAATTACAATAAATAATAATATTTTCTTCATAGGAACACCTCCTTTAAAAATTATATACTAAAGTAGTAATAAAAACAAATAAAAAAAGATGCACCCTAGTGCATCTTATTATAATACATCTTTTAATATTCTAGCCATTTGAACACCACTTGATGAAGCCATTATAAGTCCTCTTGTCAAGCCGCCACCATCGCCAATTGAATATAATCCTTTAATTGATGTTTCGAAATTATTATCAATTGCAATTTCATTTGAATAGAATTTAATCTCAGCAGCGTATAATAAGTTATCTGGATTTGCAAATCCAGGAATAACTTTATCCATTGCTTTAATGAATTCTAATATGTCTTCCATAGTTCTATAACCAATTGCATATGTGATATCTCCAGCTACAGCTGTTTTAAGAGTTGGAACAACACTATTTGTTTCTAATTCTTTTGCCCATGTTCTTTTTCCTCTTTGAATATCACCTAATCGTTGAACTAAAACATTACCTTTAGCAAGTTGATTAGCATTCTCTCCAATGTTGATACCATATTTAATAGGTTCTTTAAAAGGATCATTAAATTTATGTGAAACAAGAAGAGCTAGATTTGTGTTAGTACTTTTTTTATTTTTATATGAATGTCCATTAACTAGTGTTAGATTGTTATCATATACTTCATTTGCGACAAATCCACTTGGGTTTTGACAGAATGTTCTTACTTTATCCTTGTATGGAGGTAAATACCCAACAAATTTTCCTTCATATAAGTATTTATTAACATCTTTCATTACTTCATCTGGAAGTTCATATCTAACACCAACATCAACAGTACCTGCATGATTTTCAATATTATGCTCATCACACATTTTAGCTAGCCAGCTAGCACCTTTTCTACCGATTCCTAAAACTAATTTGTCAGAATATATTTCTTCAGTTTTTGAGTTATCAAAAGAGTCTTCAACAATAACACCTTTTGCTTTTCCATCTTCAATAATAAGATCTTTTACGCTAGTGTTAAATCTAATTTCGATATTGTTTTCTAGCAAATAATCTTGAAGCTTTTTATAAAGCTCATGACTTTTTTCGGTTCCTAAATGTCTAATAGGGCAGTTAGCTAAAATAATATTATTTGCTTCAGCTCTATTTTTTATTTTTTCTATTTCATCTAAATATTCTAAACCTTCTAAGTGAGTTTCTGCTCCAAATTTTAGATATATACTATCAGTATAGAACATTAACTTTTTTGTTTCTTCTACACCAAGATATTTATCTAAATGTCCACCAACTTCAATGGTTTTACTATCTTTGTTTGGAAGAGTAAGCTTTCCATCTGAAAAAGCACCCGCACCACTAAATCCGCTAGTGATGTTACAATATGGCTTACATTTTACACATTGACCAGTTTTCTCAACTGGACAATAACGTTTATCTACAGCTTTTCCTTGCTCAACTATTAAAATTTTTTTATCTTTATTTAGGCCAAGTTCGATAAGTTCATATGCTGTAAAAACGCCACTTGGTCCGGCTCCAATAATTATCAAATCATAATTATTCATAGTAAATCACCTCACGGAAGAATTATACACGGGTTTTAAAAAAAAGAAAAGAGTTATTTTCATTTTATTTTTGTGATATAATAATTAAAATCAAAAAAACGTTTACGAAAGGTAAGCGTTTTTATTTTTCTTATAAAATAGAGTTTTAAAAGGAATGTATGTATGATTATCATTTGCACATTATGTAAATCTGTGATATAATATAAAATGAATTAGGCATTGCCTTACAAGGTTTTCCTAAAATACTAATTAGTTAGAGGGAAAATCCTCTTGCTTTTTAGATTACGCAGTTACCATTCATTCAACAACGAAAGTAAGGAGTAGAAATCATGATTAAAATTGGAAATTGTATTATCGGATCAGGAACCAACATTACAATAAATGGACGGAGGGTAAGTGGAAGTGATCTTTCAAAGCCGGAAAGGTACGATTCGAGAAAAGAAGAAGAAGCAGGAAGCACAGAGATAATCGAAATCATCTCGCCGATTGCAGACACTAATATTTCTGTTTCAGACGAAAGCAAGATCAAAGCACATCTTTATGGAGAGGCAGCCACGGACGAGAAAGTGGAACTTGATATTTTCAGAATCGACCAGTGGTACACCAAAGTGGTTGTAAATTTCGAAGGACACTATTGTAATGGCGAGCTGACACTCGACGTTGTTATTCCCAAGAAAATGTTCAAAAGAATTAATTTCACAGGAAGGTCATCGAGTGTTTTTCTTAAAAAGGGAGTCGCTGCTGATACAATCAGTGTTGAAACAATATCGGGTAGTGTAAAAACCTACGCCGAGTGCAGTTCCTTTTTCGGAAGATCGACAAGTGGAAGCCTCAGTTCATGTATTCCGGCCAAGCGCAACGTATTTGTTGATATGTCTTGCGTAAGCGGAAGCATCCATGCTGACTTTACAGATTTCGGAAGTGTTGAAGCTACTGCAAATACACTTGTTGGAAGCAAATCTAACAGGCATATGGAAAAGATAGGCTTTATCGCCAGAGCAAAGCTTTCGACAACGGCAGGAAATATTACAATAAAATAGTTAGTTAGAATCATGATAAGAGCGCGCTGTACTTTTAGTACAGCGTGTTTCTTTTTTTGATGCTAAAATTATTTTTTATGATATAATATAGATAGATTTTATAGTAGAAAAGTGAAAAAGATGAATATTGATAGAATAAATAAAAACGAAGAAAGATTAGATAAAGCAATTCTAAGTATTAAAGAACTAGAAAATGCATTAGAAATTTTTAAAAAGAATAAAAAAGATATAAATCTTCTAAACAAGTATTATGGAAGCCCAAATTGGTTTAAAGATAAAGAAGATTATGAAAAAGAGAAAACTCATAAAGTTAAAGCTGGCGTATTAAGTGAAGATTCTGTTTGGAACCTAAATGAAGAAATAGCTGAAACCATAGAAGAAATGAAAACAATTGTAGAAAGTTTTAAAAAGAATAAATAGGGAGAAAAGATGGATAGACAAAGTTTATTGGAATTTCATAAAGTTAATAAACTCATTAAGTTTTTCATAGATATAGCGGCAGCTGAATATGATGCTCCTATTGAAATTGATGATGAAATAAAAGATATTATTACTACACCTAGATATTTTTTCGAAGCAATCGCAGCTACATTTACAAATCACGTTGCATATGGACAAGAAGAAAAGATATATAGTGATTTAGATCCTAAAACTGTAGATTTTTACTTGTTACCTTTTAAAAACCTTAAGATTTTGGAAAGTGATAGAAAAGATACAAGAGAAGAAAGACTAAGACAGATTCGTAATTGTATTTTACATCATAATATGGAATATGACGATGAACTCCAAGTGATAAAACTAAAGAATAAGTATATTGAAACAGAAATAGATTATAATAATTATGCACCAGTATTATTTGAACTATTTAGCACTAAATCTCCATATGAATATGGTTCTTTGTCTTTTTCTCTATTAGAGCCAGAAGATTGGAAACAAATCAAATCAAAAGAGGAACTAAAAGAAAAATTAGCGCAGATAAAGTTATTTACATATAAAATGTCTACACACTTAGATAAAACATTAGCGGAGGGTACAAATCCTTTATTAAAAGATATTATGGATTATACCAAAAGACATATAAGGGCTGACGATTTACGTGGTCTTCCATTAAATCTTGAAGGAAAAATAAAACAAGCAGGAAGCCAATATAGGAAGACGATGATTCAAGCAATTAATCAATCTCCTCTTTCTCAAAAAGGAAAGAAAATGACTGTAGATTTAAATAATAAGTTACTTAATTCCTATTTGTCTTCAATAAAAGTTAGAAAGCTAAACGAGCTATTACCAGATATATATGCAAGAATAGAATATATTGGATATGATAAGTTTTTTGAGTTAGATGCTGAATCACAGTGTCAAGTAATTATATCAACCGTTATAGATAAGATGTTTTCGCAGGATAGAAATGACAATGATTATTATAATTTACTATTAATGGGTACACTTCAAGATTATATAAAACATCATCCAGAAGAGAAGCAAGTAAAGATAACAGATCTTTTTGAATCAACTAAAGAGTATCAGAAAACATTTTTTAATATATATAAGGCGGAAGATAAAACTGTAAAAACAGAAAAACCTATTATGTATAGGTATTTCTTACTAGGGCAAATGAACTATGTGGTTACCAAACTTAAGAATGCTATAGATAAAAATGATAATGATATAGATATGGACTTATATCAAATAGATATACCGAATGGTATTAAATATAAAAGTATAACCCCTTTAGGAAAAGCTCAAAAAGAAGTTAGTAAACTTCCAGGATTAGAACAGAATATTGAAGCAAGAAAGAAAAAAATGCTAAAGCTTTTTAAAAAACAAATGAGTTTTGTGAAAGAAGTAAATCCTAATAACCGTAAAGTAGATGACACGAAAAATGCAATGTACGATAACAGAAAAGCTGCCGTGGAACTATTTACAGATTATAAAAAATTGTATGGAAAGAAAGGGGTTCTACAGCAGAAAAAAGAAGCTCTTGATAAAGCAAAAGCTGCGAAATCTTCTCCTAAAGAAATTGCAATAACAGAAGATAAACAAGCATTTTTTAGATGCTTTAGAAATGCATTAGCACATTCATATTTAGATATTGATTTAATGCCAGGTTTAAAAGCAAAAGATTTAGGTCAAACCAAAATAAAAATATATGATTATGAAACATTCATAGATACTAAAACAGGAGAGCATATTGTTAATAAAAATCAAAGAGTATTTGAAGCAGAAATGACAGCTAAAGAATTCTTTGAACTTACTGAGTGTATTATGAAAGCAATGGATAATTCTTTTGATAAGGATAAGATTAGTCTATCAGATATAGTAAAAGACTCATTGTTTAATGATTTAGGAATATCTGAAAGCGATTTGCATGAAGAATTAATACCTGATGAACGAATAAGATAAAGGAGGAATATATGGTTAGATTAGAAGATTCATATGAAGAAGTGTTTCAAATATTAAATCATTTGAAAATTGATGAATATGAAAGAATACCTGAAAATATAGTTTCTTATTATGAAAACCATAGAAATAAAAACTATTCATTTAACTATGACTATAGTAAAAAGTATGATGAACAATCGATATCAAAGGATTCACTTAAAATACTATATAGAATCTACTATAACTTTATATTAAGCGAAAGTGAGAAAACCAAATTCTTAGAAATAATAAGACTTAAGGAAAAAGGTAAACAAATCAAAAATTTTTCTAAAATTGATACACCTAATGAATTATTTAAAGAAACTAATAAACCTCAGGAAGAAGCTAACAAAGATACGCAATATAGCAAAGAATTAGTTGAATATAATACAAATATATTTACTAAAATAAAGAATTTCATAAAAAAGATTTTTCATCTTAAATAAAGGGGCTAAAAGCTCCTTTTTTGTAACTAATCAAACTATCACCACGTCAAACATGCATAAGGGGGATACGGTTTTGTTTTCATAAGTTAAAAAAATCAACCATTTTACTGGTTGATTTTTTAGCTATCTACTAGTCTAAGTAGAAAAAGTATTGGTGCGACTGGAGGGATTCGAACCCCCGACCTTCCGGTTCGTAGCCGAACGCTCTATCCAGCTAAGCTACAATCGCAAGTATATGCAAATATAATTATAGTCTCATTTTAGTAAAAAGTCAATTTTTTGTAGTGACATTTTAAGTTATATGATATAATGGAAAAAAACAAAAGAGGTGTATTATGTTCGCGAATGAAATTGAATTAAAAAGATTTAAAAGTGAAGATTTTTCATCTTACCAAAGTATATTAAATTTAGGATCTTCAGAAGATATTTTATCACCAACAGATATTGCTGGGTACAAGGTAGCATCTAGTGATGACTATGAAAAACTTCTTAGTGCATATAGTGAAGAAGGAAACGGAATATTTGCTTTAAGAAGAATTGTTGATGGTGAAACAGTTGGTTGGCTTGCTGAGAAGAAAAGAAATAATGAAGCAAGTATAGGAGTTTTTGTTGGAAAACCATATAGAAACTTCCAATATGCAACGACATCTATTGAAGAAGCACTAGAAGCTATAGATCCTAGTAAAGTTAAATCAGTATCATTTGAGGTTCCAACAAGAGATAAAAAAGCTGTATATCTTGCAGAACATTTTACAAAAGATAAAGCAATTGCAAATGGAAACTTAGCAGTATATAAAGTAGATGTCAAAAAACATAAATCAGAGTACATTCCTAGAATGGTAGGATTAGAACTTGAGCATGACCTATGTACTAGAATTGGAGCTATGTTTGAAATGAGCAAATCACCAGAAAGAGATGATATGATAAAGACAGAAATAGCAAGCTTTATTGCGGATCATCCAAATGTTAATGGAAGAGCTATCATATCAAAAATTGGTGTTGTTTTAGGAAATAAAAAAGAAGAATTAGAAAGGCTAAAACCTGAAGAACCAGAAAAATAAAGAAAAACCCCGATAAAAATCGGGGTTTATTGATTTTTAGGATAAATCGTGATAAAATGCGTGTACTAAAAAGGATGGAAAGAAGGCAGGTATGTCTGAATTAAATATTATTAGGTATAAACTTAATAAAAGCAAATACTTAAGTTCTAGCTTGATACACAAGATCAGCCCTTTAAAAGCTTATAAGCTTTCTCACACAAAAAGAGCAAATGAGATAATTGCATCAATTCCAAAAGGGCTTTCTAATAAAGAAAAGGCTTACCATGTTTATTTAGAACTTGGAAAAAGAGTTAGCGAAGATCCAAAGTTTGTTTTTGGAGATGTAAACAATAGTAGGCAAATGGCTGACACATATGAAGAAGATTTAACAGAAGACGGCTATGGTATTTGTAAATCAATCGCAGAGACATATCATTCAATTTTAAGAGATAAAAGAGTAGGCGTAAAAAGTGTGCTAATAAAAAGTTCTATAAATAAACAGTATCCACATATAGATTGCTTGCTTCTTTTAAATGAAAAAGAATATTTAACAAATCTTATTGGCGATCTTTCTAGAATTAAAACTGGAAAAAGAACTAGAAGATTTGGATATAGATTAGAAAAAACAGAAGAAGATCCAGATTTTATTTCAGACCCAATAGAGAAAAAGTACGCAATAGAAAGAAATATTTATGCGACAAGAATGCATAGATTATTTCCAAATCTTTCATATTTTGGAAAAGCAGAAATGGAAGATTTAGATTTAAAAGTTGGATATTCATATGAGGTAATAAATCCAGATGGAGATGGCTTCGGGGTTTATACGAATGATGTTTTTGACCACGTATATCAGGCAGTAGGATATGGCACAGATGATACAGAGTATGATTTTGATAAAAAAGATGTTACTAAAAAAGACGAAAAATTAAAAATAAAAATAGACACTATTTTAGATGTTGCAAATAGTTTTATCCATAAAAATGGAAATATCAATTATTTGGAAAATATAAGATTCTTAGAAAGAGTATTTAAAAGAATGCTTCCAGGAGAAGATTTATCTAGAATTGTTCCATATGTTGTAGCATCAAAGCGAGATGTAAGAAGAATAACATCTGTTATTAAAATAAAAAATGATCCCGAGGATAGAGAAAGTGCTTCTTTTTATTATGTTAGAGAACCGGATGAAGAGGTTTATACATACTATTCAAAAGAAGGGCTTAAAGATTATTTTGCATCTCATGAAGATTTGGAAGTTATAGGGATAATGGATAGAAAAAGAAGAAATCTATCATCAGAAGATATAGTACGTGAAAGCTAGATTAATAGGATTAATCTAGCTTTTTTTCGTGAAAAAAATCTAATAGTTTTTTGAAAGTTTTGTGCATTTATTGAAAATAATTATAAATATTAATAAAATACAAGTGAGAAGAAATAGATTTAATTTTATTTTAATAATTTAGCTATACAATATAAAAAAACAAAGGATGGATATATGGAAGAATCATTTTATAAAGAGTCAATAGTTTTAATTGAAGGAGCTATTACAGAAATGCTTGCTAAGCTAGATATAATAAAAAAATATAAGCTTGCAAGAAACGAAAGAGTACCAATTGAATACATTACAACAAGAGTTAAGACAGAAGAATCAATGAAAGAAAAACTAATAAGAAAAGGCTTTGAAGTAAATATCGAAAATGCATTAACCAAAATATATGATGCAGCTGGGGTTAGAATAGTTTGTTCATATATTGATGACGTTTATCAAATTGCAGAAATGCTTAAGAGCTATAAAGACTTAAAATTAATAAAAGAGAAAGATTATATTAAAAATCCAAAACCAAATGGGTATAGATCATATCATATGGTTTTTGAAATGAGTTTGGATTTAGCAGGAGAGATAAAACCCGTATTTGTAGAAATACAAATTAGAACAATTGCGATGGACTTTTGGTCAAGTCTAGAACATCAAATGAAATACAAAAAAGATGTTCAAAATCAAGAATTAATTGCGGAAGAACTTAAAAGATGTGCAGATCAAATTGCAACAACAGATCTTAATATGCAAACAATAAGAAAAATGATAAATAACGAAGAATAGGAGGACGCCTATGTGTAACAAAATTTTACTCGTGGAAGATGAAAAAGAGCTTGCAAGAGCTGAATCAAAAATATTAGAATTTAACAAATATGAAGTGAAAGTGGCAAATAATGGGCAAGAAGCATTAGATATGCAAAAAGAAGATAACTTTGATGTTGTAATACTAGACATTATGATGCCAGTTATGGATGGAATGACATGTTTAAGACAAATGAGAAAAACAGGTATTAATACACCGGTAATACTACTTACAGCAAAAGCTCAAATTGATGACAAAGTAGAAGGATTAGATGCTGGAGCAAATGATTATCTTGTTAAACCATTTAATATGAAAGAGCTTCTTGCAAGAATTAGAGTTTTAACAAGAGCAAGTGAAGACAAAAATCATATTTTTGCTGTTGGAAATATAGTATTTGATAAAGAAAAATCAGAATTATCTAATAACAAAGAAATGATATTTAAGCTTTCTGATAAAGAATCAGGAATAATGGAAATGCTTATCAAAAATCAAGATAGAAAACTAACGAAAGCAGAGATAGGTCAAAGGGTATGGCAAGATGATGGAATAGAAGAAGCAAGTGTAAAAATGTATATGTCATATCTTAAAGAGAAGTTTTCTGCATTAAACTCAGAATTTAATATAAACGAAGATGATGGATATATGTTAGAAAAACTATAAAACAAAAGAGGTATTTATATGATTGGAAAACTAAGATGGAAATTTGTTGGAATTTCAATGTTAGCCGTTATCATTGTTACTTTGCTTTTATTTGGAATTATACTAGCTTGCGTTGAAATTCAAACTGTTAATCAAATCGATAATTTGATTAACTTTATTTCTGAAAATGATGGTATCATGCCAGAATATGATGAAAAACAAAAATCAAATGAATTTGTTATTAACAAAGAGACCAAATTTTCAACAAGATTTTTTGCAATAAAACTAAATCATGAAGGCGAAGTAATAGATGCTTATACAGATTCAATTGCACAAGTAGATAAAGAGCAAGCTATAGGTATAGCAGAAGAAATAAAAGACCTAAAAACTAAAAAAGGATTTATTCATGATAATTTTAGATATTTAGTTGCACCTCGTGACTATGGAAAGATAATTGTTGTACTAGATTGCTATAAAGATTTAAACAATGTTAATAGTTTGATATCTATGTCAGTAAGTATAATAATCTTAGGATGGTTTATAATCTTTATTATTTCAAGTGCACTTTCTACAAGGGCATTAGGACCAATTGTAGAATCAATTGATAAACAGAAAAAATTTGTTACCAATGCAGGCCATGATTTAAAAACTCCAGTTGCTGTTATATTAGCTGATTGTGAAGTATTAAAAATGACAACAGAAGAAAATAACGAATGGGTTGAATCAATAGAAAATCAAGCACATAGATTAGATCTTCTAATCAAAAACTTATTAAGACTTGCAAATTTTGAAGAAGGAAAGAGCAAGCTCGAAGTGAAAGAATTTAATATTAAAGAAGTTATGGAAGAAGAAGCAAAAGAGTTTAGAGCGCTTGCTAAAGAAAAGACATTTGATTTATCTGGACTTGAAAATGTTACTATGACAGCAAATGAGTTAAGCATAAGACAAGTTCTTACAATTCTTTTAGATAATGCAGTTAAGTATTCAAAAGAAGGAACAACAATTACTCTTAAATGCTATAAAACAGGAAAGCAAACAAGATTTGATGTAATAAATTATTACGAAGGAGATATTTCAGATAAAGCCAAGTTAAAGAAGATGTTTGAAAGATTTTATAGAGAAGACCAATCAAGAAATTCTTCTAAAAAGAGAGGATATGGAATTGGACTTTCAACAGCAAAAACAATTATTGATCAAAACAAAGGAAAAATCTTTTCAGATATAGATGATAATCACAATATAATTTTTTCTGTTGTTATATAAAAAATAGTTAAAATTTTATTATCAAAAAAGAGCGAAAAATACTTTGATTTTCGCTCTCTTTTTTCTTGTAAAAAGGGCACTTTTTTGATACAATATCTTTCGTATTGGAGGATAAAACAAAATGCTTAGAATAATAAAAAATCTTCTAAAATCAGTAAGAGAATATAAGATTTATGCAATCCTTACACCAATATTTGTTATGGTTGAGGTTATTATGGAAGTTGTACTCCCATATTTAATGAGTCTTCTTATTGACAAGGGAGTATACGCAGAGAATATGGCAGCAGCATTTAGATACGGAGGATTATTGTTGCTTGCAGCATTTATTGCACTTCTATTTGGATTTTTATCAGCAAAAAATGATGCAAAAGCAGGAGCTGGTTTTGCTAAAAACTTAAGAAAAGACCTTTACTATAAAGTACAGGATTTTTCTTTTGCTAACATAGATAAATTTAGCACTTCTAGTTTAGTTACAAGACTTACAACTGATGTTACTTATATTCAACATGCATTTCAAGGAGCACTTCGTGCAGCAATCAGAGCACCATTCATGCTTATATTTTCTCTTATTGCTGCTTTTTCAATAAATAAGAAAATTGCTCTTATATTCTTGGCATTAATACCAATAGTATTTACAATATTATTTTTGATATCAAGAAGAGCACATCCACTTTTTAAGCAAACATTTAAAAAGTACGATGATTTAAACAATATCGTTGAAGAAAACACATCAGGAATGAGAGTTGTAAAAGGATTTGTTTTAGAAGATGAAGAAATTGAAAAATTTGAAAACAAGTCTAGAGAAATCTATGAACTATTTTCAAAAGCAGAAAGAACTTTAGCTTTTAACCATCCTTCTATTCAACTTGCAATGTATACAGCAACACTTTTTATTTCTTATTTAGGTGCAAGAATCATTGTTAATACAAATATGACTGAACTTACAACTGGACAACTTTCAAGTTTAGTTACTTATTCAATTCAAATACTTATGAGTATCATGTTTGTTACAATGATGATTGTTATGGCAACTATGTCAATCGCATCTATGCAAAGGGTTGCTGAAGTATTAGATGAAGAACCAAGTATTAAAAATCCAGAAAATCCTGTTATGGATGTTAAAGATGGATCAATTAAATTTGAAAATGTTTCATTTAGCTATATAGATGATAAAGAAAAAGAAGTTCTGCAAGACGTAAATATAGATATTAAATCAGGACAAACAATAGGTATCGTAGGTGGTACTGGTGATGGAAAATCAAGTTTAGTAAACTTAATTCCAAGACTATATGACGTTACAGAAGGAAAGCTATTAGTAGGTGGAGTTGATGTTAGAGATTATGATTTAGAAGTACTTCGTGATCAGGTTTCTTGCGTACTTCAAAAGAATGTACTTTTCTCTGGAACAATTAAAGAAAATCTAAGATGGGGAAATCAAAACGCAACAGATGAAGAGATTGTTGAAGCATGCAAGCTTGCTCAAGCAGATTCATTTATTGAATCATTCCCAGATAAATATGACACCTTTATAGAACAAGGTGGTACAAACGTGTCTGGTGGTCAAAAGCAAAGATTATGTATTGCAAGAGCCCTATTAAAGAAACCTAAAATATTAATATTAGATGACTCTACATCAGCAGTTGATACTAAAACAGATAAATTAATTAGAGATGCATTTAATAATAAAATACCAGATACAACAAAAATAATAATTGCACAAAGAGTTGCTTCAGTAGAAGAAGCAGATCAAATTATAGTGTTAGATAACGGCAATATAAATGGCATAGGAACACATGATGAACTTATGAAGACAAATGCAATTTATAGAGAAGTCTATGAATCTCAAACACAGAAAGGAGATGAGTAGACATGGCAAAAGGACCAGGAAATAGAAGAATGGGTGGAACTAAAGAAAAAGTTTCATTATCTACTGTAAAAAGACTTTTAAAAATCATTTTCTCACATTATAAAATAAGATTACTTATAGTATTTTGCTGTATTATCATTAGTTCAATAGCAGGAGTTAAAGGATTATCTTTCTTAAAAACTTTAATTGATGGTTATATTGAACCGCTACTTGGAAATTCTCATCCTGACTTTGCTGAACTTGATAGGCAATTATTCATTTTAGCAGGAATATATTTAACAGGTGTAATTACATCATTCTTATATAGCTTTTTAATGGTTGAAGTATCGCAAGGTACATTAAAAAGAATAAGAGATAAGATGTTTGAAAAGATGCAAAGATTACCAATCAAATATTTTGATACACATACACATGGTGATATCATGAGTCATTATACGAATGATACAGATACATTAGAGCAAATGATTTCAATGTCACTTCCACAAGCAATCAACTCAATTACATCAGTTGTTGCAACACTTTATGCGATGATTGCAATGAGCTGGCAATTAACACTATTTGCTATTGCTTGTGTATTTGTAATGATAAATGTTTCAAAAAATATTGCAAAGAAGTCATCTATATATTTCGTAGAGCAACAAGAGACAATTGGTAAAGTTAATGGCTATATTGAAGAAATGATGAATGGCCAAAAAGTTGTTAAGGTATTCAATTATGAAGAAAGAGCAAAGGATAAGTTTAATGAAATAAATGATGCCCTTTTTGAAACAATGTATAGAGCACATGCAAATGCTAATAAATTAATGCCTATTTTAAACAACTTGGGAAACATAGAATATGTTTTAGTTGCAGTTCTTGGTGCATACTTAGCAATTAATAAGATTGTCCCAGGACTTACAATTGGTACAATTGCAGCGTTCTTGGCATTAACAAGATCATTTAACCAACCAATCAAACAAATATCTAATCAATTAAATACAATTGTTATGGCTATGGCTGGTGCTCAAAGAATATTTGCTTTAATTGATGAAGAACCAGAAGTTGATGATGGATATGTAACACTTGTAAATGCAAAACGTGATGGTGAAAATCTAGTAGAAACTGAAGAAGTAACAGGACTATGGGCATGGAAACATCCTCATAGTGATGGAACTTTAGAATATAAAGAACTAAAAGGTGATATTGTATTTGAAGATGTAGACTTTGGTTATGAAAAAGAAAAGACTGTATTACATGACATATCACTATATGCAAAACCGGGTCAAAAGATAGCATTTGTTGGTGCAACAGGTGCTGGTAAAACAACTATTACAAATCTAATCAATAGATTTTATGATGTTGAAATAGGAAAGATTAGATATGATGGAATTAATATAAAGAAGATTAAGAAGGATGACTTAAGAAGATCTTTAGGATTAGTTCTTCAAGATACGAATCTATTTACAGGAACAATTAAAGACAATATAAAATATGGAAAGCTAGACGCAACAGATGAAGAAGTAATTAATGCAGCTAAAATAGCAAATGCTCATAACTTCATTTCAAAACTTCCAAATGGATATGATACAATGCTAACAGAAAATGGAATCCAATTATCTCAAGGACAACGTCAGCTTCTATCAATTGCTAGATGTGCAATTAATAATCCACCGGTTATGATTTTAGATGAAGCAACATCTTCAATAGATACAAGGACAGAAAAAATCGTTCAAGATGGTATGGATTCATTAATGAATGGAAGAACAGTATTTGTTATTGCACATAGATTATCAACAGTAAGAAATGCAAAGGCCATCATTGTGCTAGAGCATGGCAAGATTATTGAAAGAGGAAATCACGAACAACTTTTAGAGCTAAAAGGTGAATATTATCAATTATATACAGGAGCATTTGAACTAGAATAGGAGGAGAAAATGGCAAATATACTTGATTATATAAAGTGGAGAGGCGACCTTTCTTTTGAACAATCAGAGTTTAATGAAGTAGATAGTGTAATTATGGCTAGACTTTCATACTTTGATTTTGATGGAGTATTTAAAGCATTCAATGAAGAAATGACAATCAAAGAAGCGTATGAAAAGTATGCAAAGCTTCCCGATAGAGATATTTTATGGAAAGATGACGTTAAACTATTTCCAGCGATGGCAGAATCAGAAAGATTTAAAGATATAGTTATAACAAGATTTGCTAAGAAAACTGACAAAGATATAGAAGAACAATTTGCTGCGCTTACATGTATTATGCCAGATAAATCAATTCTTATCTCATATAGAGGTACGGATATGACTGTTAATGGATGGAAAGAAGATTTTAATATGAGTTTTATGGATATTCTTCCATCTCACTTAGATTGTGTAAGATACTTTGAAGAAGTTGCTAAGGCATATCCTAAAAAGCCACTTACTATGCTTGGTCATAGTAAAGGCGGAAATTATGCTTTCTATGCTGCTGCATTTTGCGATGACAAATTTAAAAACAGAATAGTAGCTGTATATAATGATGATGGGCCAGGTCTTTCAGAAAAAGCTGCTGCTACAGAAAAGTATAAAAAAGTTGTAGGTAGAATGCATTCTTATGTACCACAAACATCCATTATAGGAAGACTTCTTGCGCATGAAGAAGCATATAGTGTTGTTCAAAGTAATTCAAAAGGAATAATGCAACATGATGTTTATTCCTGGGAAGTAAATAGAACAAAATTGGTTCATTTAGAAGAAGTTGATGATGGTAGTGTGTTTGTTGATGAAACAGTTAGAGATTACCTAAAAGAGTCTTCACCAGAAGAAAGAGAAAAGTTTTTAAATATTGTGTTTAAAATGCTTAAAGATTTGAACATGAATAGAATAACAGAATTTAAAGCAGATTGGATTCATAACACTAAAGCTTTAGCTAAAGAGTATCAATCATTAGATAAAGATTCAAAAAAAATAATAGATATGACAGTAAAGTCTTTAGTTAAAATTGCTGGATCAAATGCATATAAAAACGTAAATGCCAAAGTGAACAAAACACAAGAACATATTAATAGAGCAATAGAAAGAACAAAAAGGGAAATAGAAATTAATATAAAGAAACTAAATGAAGTAAGAAAAGAAAAATTAAAATTAGAAAAGAAAAACCCTATAAAACTTGCTAAAAAATAAGAAAAGCGCTAGATTACTAGCGTTTTTTTGTTAGAAACATTTTTCTTATTATTGTTGTAATTAAAGCAATTTTATAGTAGAATAGACATGAATGTTTAGGATTTTTTTCTATACATTTGGAAAAGAGGTGAAATAAAATGAGCATTACAACAATTACAACAGAGAATTTCGAAGAAGAAATATTAAAATCTGAAAAAACGGCATTAGTAGATTTTTATGCTGATTGGTGTGGCCCATGTCAAATGATGTCACCAGTAATCGATGAAATGTCTGAAGAATTAGCAAATGTTAAATTTGGAAAAGTTAATATTGATGACTATCCAGATATTGCAGCTAATTATGGAATTATGAGTATTCCTACAATTTTAGTTTTTAAAGGCGGAGAAGTTTCAGATACTTTCATTGGAGTTACAGCAAAAGATAAGATATTAGATGCTTTAAAATAGTTAAAGTATTAATATATATACATAATCTACAGGAGGTAAATATATGAGAGATTATTTAGAAATTGACAGTGTTAGAGCACTAGAAGTATTAGACTCAAGAGGAAATCCAACTGTTCAAGTTGAAGTAGTAGCTTGTGATGGATCACAAGGTGTTGCTTTAGTTCCTTCTGGAGCTTCAACAGGAGCTTTTGAAGCTGTTGAATTAAGAGATGGAGATAGCTCAAGATACATGGGAAAAGGTGTATTAAATGCAGTAAGAAATGTAAACGAGATAATTGCTCCAGCACTACAAGGAATGAATGTTTATGACCAAGCAAGAATCGATAAAAAACTTATCGAACTTGATGGTACAGAAAACAAAGGAAAATTAGGAGCTAATGCCACACTTGGTGTATCACTTGCTGTTGCAAAAGCAGCTGCTGCATCATTAAGCATGGAGCTTTATAATTACATTGGTGGTGTAAATGCAAAAACCTTACCAGTTCCAATGATGAACATCTTAAATGGTGGAAAGCATGCTGACAATACAGTTTCTTCACAAGAATTCATGGTTATGCCAGTTGGTGCTGCATCATTTACAGAAGCTTTAAGAATGTGTGCTGAAATCTATCATACATTAAAGAAAGTATTAAAAGAAAAAGGATTAGCTTCAGGCGTTGGTGATGAGGGAGGATTTGCTCCAAACTTATCAGACGATGAAGAAGCATTAAGATTAATTGTAGAAGCTATTGAAAAAGCCGGATACAAACCAGGAGAGCAAGTAAGACTTGCAATGGATATTGCTGCTACAGAAATGTATGAAGAAGCTAAGAAAATTGGAGAAGAAGGAAAATATTATTTCTGGAAATCTAATATATTAAAAACAGCTGATGAAATGATTGATTGGATGGAAGACTTATGTAACAAATATCCAATTATATCAATTGAAGATGGTTTAGCAGAAGAAGATTGGGAAAATTGGAGAAAATTAACAGAAAGATTAGGATCAAGAATTCAACTTGTTGGCGATGATTTATTCGTAACAAACATGTCTAGACTTCAAAAAGGTTTAGATAACAAAACAACAAATTCAATTTTAATCAAATTAAATCAAATTGGTACTCTAACAGAAACTTTAGATTGTATCGAACTAGCTAAGAGAAATGGTTACACAGCTGTTGTTTCACACAGAAGTGGTGAAACAGAGGATACAACTTTAGCTGATGTTGCTGTTGCAACAAATGCTGGACAAATCAAAACAGGTGCTCCATGCAGAACAGATAGAGTTGCTAAATATAATAGACTTCTAAACATCGAAAATGACTTGGGAGATGTTTCTGTATATCCAGGAATGAAAGCTTTTAGAGTATAATAAAATAAAAAAAGAAGATGGAATATGAAAAATTCCATCTTTTTTTGTTATTTTTGATTGATAATGTGGATTTTTTATGATAGAATACGAACATAAATAATATAGAATATTACGCGAAACGAAAGATAAAATTAAAAATAGTTTTTTTGTTTCGCGTTTTTTAAAATCAAGGATTATAGTTTTATTTGCGTAAAGCAAAAAGGAGGGCATCCAAATTGATAGGAAATATTAATAGTTTGAGAGATGTTAGAGAAGAAAAAGAAGACAACATAAAAATCAAAGTTGTTGGTGTTGGAGGCGGAGGAAACAACGCTGTACTTCACATGCTACGCGAAAGAGTAAGAAATATAGAAATGTATTTTATTAATACAGAAATATCTGTATTTAGAGATACTAAAATTAGAAATGTAATTCAAATTGGACAAACAACCACAAGAGGACTAGGCTCAGGAGCAAACGAGATAGTTGGTGAAAGAGCAGCTTTAGAATCTAAAGAAGAGATTCAAAAAGCATTATATGGTGCTGATATGGTATTTGTTACAGCTGGTATGGGTGGAGGAACAGGAACAGGTGCTGCTCCAATAGTTGCTCAACTAGCAAGAGACATGGGAATACTAACAGTTGGTATTGTTACAAAACCATTCTTATTTGAAGGCAAAAAAAGAGCTATGAGAGCTGAAACAGGAATTAAAAGATTATATGAAGCTGTAGACGCACTTATAGTTATCAAAAACGAAAACTTACTTAAAGCGACAACAGAAAAAACTAGCCTATTAGATGCATTTAAACTAGCAGATGATGTTTTAAAACAGGGTGTCCAATCAGTAACTGATTTAATAACAACAGTTGGTGAAATAAATGTGGATTACGCAGATGTTAAAACAGTATTTGAAAATAAAGGTAAAGCTTATATGGGAATAGGAAAAGCAACAGGAGAACAAAGATTAAATGAAGCTGTTAAGAAAGCTATTTCTAATCCACTTACAGAAAATAAAATAGATGGAGCTAAAGGTGTAATCTTTAATGTTAAAGGTGGCAGTACATTAGGATTAATTGAAATATCTAATGCAATTAACCAAGTAAGTGATCGTATAGATCCAGAGGCAAACGTTCTATTCGGTACTGTAATAGATAATTCTCTAGGAGATATGGTAGAAGTAACGGTAATTGCTACTGGGGTAGAAGACGAACAACAAAGCAAATAAACATAGATAAAGTTTAAGGATTACCTTAAACTTTTCTTTTTGGGGGTAAAATGATAAATACTAAAAGAAAAAGATGTAAATGGGTAAATCTAAATAACGAAAGATATGTATTGTACCATGATAATGAATGGGGAAAAAGAACATACGATGATAAAGAATTATATGAACTATTAATCTTAGAAACTTTTCAAGCAGGACTATCATGGGAATGTATATTAAATAAAAGACCTGACTTTAGAAAAGCATTCGATAATTTTAATATAAATCAAGTAATCAAGTATGATGAAAAAAAGATAAAAGAATTGATGAATAATAAAAAAATAGTAAGAAATAGAAGAAAAATAGAGTCAGCAATTTCTAATTCGAAGATATTTAAAGAGATTCAAAAGGAATACGGATCTTTTTCAGAATATATATGGCATTTTACCAAGCATAAAGTAATTGTAGAAGAAAATAAAGTAACATCTGAACTTTCAGATGAGGTCTCAAAAGATCTAAAGAAAAGAGGAATGAAGTTTGTTGGATCTACAATAATATATTCTTATCTTCAAGCAATAGGTGTCATTAATTCGCACGAGAAAGATTGTTTTTGCTATTTTTATAAATAGATAGATATTTTATAAAAGTAGTATTATAATTTAGTATAATTAGTATTAAAAAGAGGTACGGAAAATGAATAGAGAAGAAGCTTATGAACTTTTAAGAGAATATAATAAAGATCCATTTCATATAAGACATGCTTTAACAGTTGAAGGAATAATGAAATACTTTGCAAGAAAAGATGGATATGAAGCAGATGAAGAATATTGGGGAATAGTAGGGCTACTTCATGATTTAGACTTTGAAAATTATCCAGATGAGCATTGTATAAAAAGCCAAGAAATAATGAAAGAAAAAGGTGTTGATGAATCTATTATTAGATCAACAGCTTCTCATGGTTATGGAATAACAGTTGATATTAAACCAGAACACTATATGGAAAAAATATTATATGCAACAGATGAACTTTCAGGATTAATAGGTGCTGTTGCTATTATTAGACCATCTAAGTCAGTACAAGATTTAGAACTTAAATCAGTAAAGAAAAAATTTAAAACTCCAGCATTTGCTGCAGGATGTTCTAGAGAAATAATAGAAAAAGGCGCAGAAATGCTTGGATGGGATTTAGATAAACTAATTGAAGAGACAATTCTTGCAATGAGAGTAGATGAAAGTAAAATAAATGAAACAATGAGTCAATTGTAATTAATAATATTATTTGGTAAAATAAAAATAGATTACAAAAGAAAGAGAGAAAAGTAATGTTTGGATTTGGTAAAATTACTCCAGATAAAGATGGAAATTTATTAGTAACAAATAAAGCAAGATATGTATGTGATTTAAATAAATATATTGGCCAAAGTGTGGTTTTAACATTTAAAGAAGATTATTTGATAATGTCTTTTGATGAAGATGAGATAACAATGGAATATTCTAGAATAATATCATGTGGTAAAATAGCAAATACAAAAGTAGATATTAATAAAGCTATGGAAAGCGGAGTACTTCCACAATCAGTTTTATCTTCATCAGGATTTATAAACGGTGGTTTTTATACACTAACAAATATGGCTAAAATGTTTTTCTTTTTCAAATTTAGAGATGAGGAAGAAGAAAATATAATTCATACATTTTTAATGGAATATAATTCAGGACCAGATAAAGCAATTAAGATATTAAGAACTTATACTAAATAACAAAGGAGGAAGCCTTATGTTTGGGTTTGGAAAAAAGAAAAAAGAAAGAATAGTATATGTTAAAGAACATTTAAGATATGTTTGGGATATCAACTATTACACCACACACTTTTGTGATATTCAAATGGAAGATGATGGCTTTTATGTGCTTTTAGAAGATAAAATCACAAAGATTAAATGGGAAAATATAACTTCATGTGGTAGAGTTGATAATACAAAACATGATGTTGATTATCTAATCGAACAAAAGATTTTAAGCCAAGCAACTCTTTCTACACCAGGATTTGTTGTTGGTGAGTTCTATACATTTAATGAATTTGCTAGAACATTCCTTATTATAAAATTCAAAGATGAGGAAGAGGAACGTGCAATTCATACTCTTCTATTAGAATGTAATGAAAACTCTAAAAAGATATTAAAGGTTATAACTGAAAAAGTAACTGGAAAACTTGAAGAATATTATGACTTTGATGAAGAAGAAGACGAAGACGACGAATAAAAAAGCAAAATAAAAGAAACCATTTAGATGGTTTCTTTTTTATTTTCTAAGTTTAAACTTATTTTTTCTTGTTTACAACTTCTTTTAAAGCTTTTCCTGCTTTAAATACTGGAGCCTTAGAAGCTGGGATTTTAATTTCAGAACCTGTTTGTGGGTTTCTTCCCTTTCTAGCAGCTCTTTTTCTAACCTCAAAAGATCCAAATCCAACTAATTGAACTTTTTCTCCTTTTTTTAGAGAAGCTGTAATAGCATCTAACATAGCGTTTAGTGCTTCTTCAGCAGCTTTTTTAGTTGTCTCTGTTTCTTTAGAAATGGCATCAACTAATTCATGTTTATTCATAATAAAATAATCCTCCTTTCCTAAAGTTTCCTTATCTTTTGTGTTGTTAACCTTTATTTATCAAAAAAAGCGGTAATTGTCAATATTTTTTTGTAAAATGTAAAACGTTTGTAATATTTGATTTTAAGGCAAAAACTGGGATTTGAAAAAGTTATTCTTAGATGATATAATACTTAAAAATTGTTAAATATTTTTATGTGATTTTTAATTTTAAAAAAGTCCGTAGAAAGGCTTGAAATATGGCGTTTGCTCTACTTTCTATGATTGCTTCTATTGCAGGAATAGTTGGTTTTTGGATAAATAATACTTTGTTGCTTTATATAGGAACTGTTATAATGTTAATAATAAATTATTTAGCCAAATATAAATTATCAAGATAT
>JAEEGL010705564.1_pt1 | contig 22005 bp, 19 predicted proteins | sample 9134231 | NCBI WGS metagenome assembly JAEEGL01 (sample SAMN16246548, study PRJNA631951) | gut metagenome | biome: gut microbiome; feature: rumen; material: fiber-attached | host: Bos | place: Iran: Karaj | collected 2018-10 | reverse complement strand
ACCTCGTCGGTCGAGATATGGTAGAAGCGCTTGCCTTCCCACTTCTCCGGCAGGCTCTCCCAATAGAGCTTGGCGGCCTGAAGCATGCTGAGGGTGCCCATCACATTGGTCTGTGCAAAGGTGAAGGGGTCCTTGATGCTGCGGTCCACATGGCTCTCGGCGGCCAGGTGGATAATGCCGTCGACTTTTTCGTCCTGCATTAGCTTATAGACACCGTCGAAGTCGCAGATGTCCATCCTGACGAACTTGTAGTTGGGCTTGTCCTCGATGTCCTTGAGGTTGGCGAGGTTGCCAGCGTAGGTAAGCTTGTCGAGGTTGATTATCTTATACTGCGGGTACTTGTTGACAAACAGCCGTACCACGTGGCTCCCGATGAATCCGGCACCGCCGGTGATGATGATATTCATATTTTGTGAATGTTTGATTGCGTAATTGCGTTAATGTGTTAATAACGAGTTGTGGATAAATATATTGTGTTTAATATATAAAAAAGTCGTATCTTTGCAGGGCAAAGATAGTTGATAGTTGGAAGTTGAAAATTGAAAATTAAATTGTTATGCTAATCGACGACATAAAGGCACTGGCACATGCACAACGCGAGGAGGTGATTGAATGGCGTCGCTGGATGCACCGTCACCCAGACCTGAGCCAGGAGGAGTACGGCACCATGGAGTTCGTGGCCGAGCGGCTGCGAGAAATGGGGTTGGAGCCAAAGACAGGCATCGGCAAGACCGGTGTGATGGCAATGCTGCGTGGGGGCACGGAACCCGACAACTACTGCGTTGCATTGCGGTCGGACTATGACGCGCTGCCAATCACGGAATGCACAGGTCTGCCCTTCGCCAGCGAGAAGCCGGGCGTGATGCACGCCTGCGGACACGACATGCACACCTGCTCGCTGCTGGGTGCCATCAAGATACTGACGCAGATGCGCGACCAGTTCAGCGGCACGCTGATGTTCATCTTCGAGCCCAGCGAGGAGAAGTACCCCGGCGGCGCCCGCATGATGATGGAAGACGGGCTGTTCAAGGATGTCATGCCCAACGAGATTTATTCGTTCCACTGCCTGCCGGAGATGGACTGCGGCAAGGTGGGCATGCGCAAAGGCAAGTATATGGCTTCGACCGACGAGCTTTACTGGACCGTGAAGGGGCTCGGTGGCCACGGTGCCACACCGCACCTGAGCGTGGACCCCATAGTGGTGGCCAGCCATATCGTCATCGCCCTGCAGCAGGTGGTGAGCCGCAACGCAGCCCCCATGATGCCCACGGTGCTGACCATCGGCAAGATACAGGAGGTGGGCGGACGCACCAACATCATACCCGACACGGTGAAGATGGAGGGCATCATACGCACCTTCGACGAGAAGTGGCGCCTCGAGGCACACGAGAAGATCCGCAAGATAAGCACCGGTGTGGCTGAGGCCATGGGCGCCGAATGCGACCTGTTTATTGACTACGGCTACCCCTACGTCTTCAACGACGACGCATGCACACAGCAAGTACACGACAACGCATGCGCATACGTGGGCGATGATAACGTAGAGTGGCTCGACCTGAGGATGACTGCCGAGGACTTCGCCTTCTTCGCCCAGAAGATACCGGCCTGCTACTTCCGCATCGGCATCCACGAGCCCGGCACCCCCTTCAGCAACCTGCACCGTCCGAACCTGATGGTCGACGAGCGCAGTCTGGAACTGGCCAACGGGCTCATAGCCTACAACGCCATCATGGCGCTGAAGAACAAAATTAAAAATAATTAGGAATTGGGAATTGATTTAATGGATAAATGATGGTGAAGGCGTTGCGCATAGTATTGTTGACTCTGCTTGTCGTTCTGCCATGCGCTCCTGTATCGGCACAAGGGTTATGGCAACGCTTTGTGCTGTGGCTTAGGGAGGGCGACCAGTTCGACAGCAGCTATATCTACCAGCATCCGGTGCGTTTCCAGGTGAGTCTGGACGGTGCGCTGCAGCGCGTCAGCGTTGACCTGAAGTCGGGCTTCGACATGACCTGCTACGAGCGCGACGGTGAAGGCAACGTTACCGCTACCGTCCAAGTGCCGTCGACCATCACCAGCAACATGAGTGAGAACATCAACGGCGGCTTCGGCATGGGACTGGGCTACGGCAAGCTGGGATTAGGCTTCGGCCTCTTCACCTGGCCTGCCAACGCGGCGACCACCACAAGCCTCAACTTCGGCTACCAAGGACATAAATGGGGCATCAGTGTAAGCGCCTACCGCATCAGCCAGCACTCCAAAAACATATTGACCATAGACACCCTCGGCACCACATCGTGGCACACGGTAAGCGAGTCGCAGTCGGCCAGTCCATGCAATGTAGGACGCTTGAATGTCGATGCCTACTGGACCATACGCCGCAACCGCTTCGCCTACACGGCAGCCTACAAATGCGACATGGTGCAGCGGCGGTCGGCAGGCTCGCTGATGATTTGCGCGGGAATGCTGCTCAGCGCGCTGGAACACCAGCAAGGCGACGCCATACTGATGCTCTCGGATTTCAAAGGCTATAGGAACTTCCAGAGTTCGGTGGGTGCGGGCTACTCGCACAACATAGTCTTCGTGCACCACGACCCCACCGGGCCGCACGACAAGGGCCTTTTCAACATCACCCTCAACCTGACCATCCTGCCCATGCTCACAGTTTACAGCAACCTGACGGCAGTGCCGTGGAGCGAGAGCGACAATGTGAGAATTACCGGCCAGCTGGCACCCAACGCCACCTTCGGTGGGGCACTGGGCTTCTCGATAGGCAGGGTGTTCTTCGGCACACAATACCGGCACAACCTCTACTATTTCCATTCCGCCAGCGCCATGAGTGCCACAGAGCTCGGCATTGAAGGCAGCGGCATAGACAATGTCGGTGTGGAAGGACTGTTCCAAGACTGGCGTCTGTCGACTATCGTAGTGGTGAACTTTTAGTGAATGGTGAAAAGTGAAAAGTGAATAGTAATAGATTATGGACAATACTAAAGAGTTAGAGACCAAACCTATCGGCACATTGCTATGGCAATATGCGCTGCCGGCGGTAATCACGCAGGTAGTAGCGTCGATATACAATATCGTCGACCGCGTGTTCCTCGGGCAGTATGTCGGCGCCATGGCCATTGCCGGACTGGCAATCACGCTGCCCATCATGAACATCATCCATGCCTTTGGCTCGCTGGTTGGCGTGGGAGCCTCGAGCCGCATGAGCATAGTGTTGGGTCGCAAGGATGTGCGCTGGGCAGAGAAGATATTGGGCAACAGCATGCTGATGACATTCTTCTTCGGATTCCTCTTCGTCGCCGGCGGCTACCTCTTCATGGACCGCATACTTGAGCTTTTCGGTGCCTCGGACGACACCATAGGTTTTGCACGCCAGTATATGCAGATAGTGCTGCCAGGCATGTTCTTCACCACCATGACTTTCAACCTAACGGGTCTGATACGTGCCAGCGGATATCCCACCAAGAGCATGTGGATCATGGCTGGCGGAGCGGTAGCGAATATCTTCCTCGACGCACTGTTCATCATGGTGCTCGGCTGGGGCATCGCCGGTGCCGCCACAGCCACCACTATCTCCATGTTCAGCACTGCCGTGGTGGCTGTGCTCCACTTCGTGCAGCCCACATCCTTCATACGCTTCAAGCGTCACGCATGGGCACCTAAACTGTATATCTTCCGCAACGTGCTGCTCATAGGCATGAGTCCCTTCCTAATGAACTTCGCCGCCTCGTTCGTAGTGGCACTGCTCAACCGGCAGCTGATACGCTACGGCGGCGACTACGCCGTGGGCGCCTACGGCATTGTCAACACTTACTGCTCATTCCTGGTCATGCTTATGCTCGGCATCTGCCAGGGTATGCAGCCCATTGCAGGCTATAACTACGGTGCAGGCCACAACCACCGACTGCGCGATGTGTTCGTGCTCACACAGAAGTGGAACATCGGGGCCGGCATGCTTGGTGCAGCGTTGGCCTTGCTGCTGCCGCGCCTCATACTTAGGGCTTTCACCGACAGCACCGAACTGATAGACATCGGTGTGCCCGCCATGCGATACCTCAACGTGATGATGCCCTTGATAGCATTCACCATCGCCAACTCGCAGTTCTTCCAGAGCATCGACAAGCCGTGGATAGCCATCACCACCTCGCTCTCGCGCCAGGTGCTCTTTCTCATCCCGCTGATGTTCGTCATCCCCGCCATCCGCGTGTCGATGGGCGGAGACGGCCTCACCGGTGTGTGGATGACATGCACGGTATGCGACGTGCTGGGAGCCATGCTGGCTGCCGGCCTGCTCATGACCCAAATCAAAGTCTTCCACCCCGGCTACGTGCCACCGCTGCGCCGTCCCCGCAAAGAGATGGGACCCAAAAATCCGGAATAATGAAGCAGAACGAAAACATATCACTCAAGCCTTACAACACCTTCGGCATCGACGTGAAAGCACGTAGGCTTGTGTTGCTGGAACCAGGCGACGAGGTGCCGCCGTTGGAAGGCGCTGTGCTTTTGCTTGGCGGCGGCAGCAATATAGTCTTCACCAAAGACTACGACGGCACCGTCATCACCCTTAGCCACTCAAACAATCAAACAATCAAACAATCAGACAATCTCGTCACTGCCTGGGGCGGCGTGGTGATGGACGACCTCGTGCAATGGACCCTCGACCACGGTCTCTATGGGTTGGAGAACTTCTCGGCCATTCCTGGCACTGTGGGAGCTTCTGTGGTGCAGAATGTCGGGGCGTACGGCGCCGAAGCAAAGGACTTCATAGAGAACGTAGAGGCATACGACCTCGTGGAGCATCGTCTTTGCTCATTCAGCAACGAGGAATGTCGTTTCGCCTACCGCGACTCAATGTTCAAACACCACCCCAACCGCCACCTCATCCTACGCGTCACCTACCGTCTGCACAAAGAATATACGCCCAACCTCAGCTACAAAGCCCTCGATGGCCTGCCTCACGACACAGTTCAGCAGCTGCGCGACAGCATCACAACCCTCCGCTGGAGCAAACTGCCGCGTCCAGAGGAGCACGGCTCCGCAGGCAGTTTCTTCAAGAATCCCGTGGTCGACGAGGCAACTTACAGGCACCTCAAAGCAGAATATCCCGATATGCCTGACGCACATCAGTCATCCGAAGGCTACAAACTATCGGCCGGCTGGCTGATAGACCGTGCTGGATGGAAAGGGCGCACGCAGGGCAAGGCAGGGGTATGGCCAAAAAATGCCCTGGTGCTATACAATGCCGGCGGCTGTACCGGCGACGAGGTGCATGCCCTCGCTGCCGCCATACAAGACGACGTAAAACATAAATTCAACATAACCCTCGCACCCGAAGCGATAATAATTTAAACGGCGAATTATGCAAATTAAGCGAATTGCTACGCAGGTCAATTATTGGCGAATTACTCGAATTCGCCGCATCATTTCGAGTAATTAGCCTGTAATTAATAATTTCGTGTAATTCGTTAAATTCGCCGTTGAAGAAAGAATAATATGGATAAAGTAGAACAATTTTGGCAGTGGTTCCAGGACCACAACGAGCAGCTGGTGGCCCTTGGCGACCTTGAAGAGAAAGAACGTCAGCAGTTGGAGAACGCCCTGCAGTACCAGCTCACCAAGTATTGCGACGGCTTGAGCTACGAAATTGGCGACGCCACCGCCAACGGACGCACCCTCACCTTCAGCGCCGAAGGCGACACCGACCTCTTCCGCTATGTGGTGGAACTCGTCGACAACGCTCCCGACCTCGACTGGTGGGAGTTCGTGGCCTTCAAGCAACCCATGGGCACAGAACTCAAGGTACGTTTCGACCGCTACCTCTTCGACACACGCAAGATGTACTTTCAGCAACTCGAATGCGAAGAAGAGCCCGAGATGCTTGGCCTGCGCGTGGCTGTGGAAGACAGCAAGCCCGACGACGAGGACTTTCAGGTGGGCGTTTATGTCACCCTCGAGGCTCTTATAGGTGAGTTCGACTGCGCCACGCTTATCGGCTACATGGAGACCGTAACGGTGCCTGAGGAACCCTTCAAGGCCGGCTTCCAGGCACTCGACGACCTGCCCAAGTTCGTCGAATGGTTCAAGGCCAAACGCGACCAATAGTAGCTATCCGCTAAAATTATCATGGCTGACCGCAAAGACCCTCGCTACCGCGGCCGTCGCCGCACCTCCGCGCAACGGCGTCCAGGGCATTTGCGCACCACCTATGCCGATGACGATCTGGAGGCATTCTGCAGCGACCTTGAACGCTTGCGCTCGGTTTGGCCGCAAGACGTGCTGAAAAGCGACAGAAAGGCAATCAGAATGCAGTATGTCAAGACTATAGCCATCATCGGAGGCATAGTGATGCTACCAGCCACAGTAATGTTAGTCTGGGCAGCTGTCGAAGCAGCCATTCAATGGTGGAACATACCGTTGATACAGACCTTTATACTGTTTTACATTGTCGCCATGGTTGCCAATGCCAACCGTATTGACGTCGACAAATACATCTACCGCGAGGCTGACCGCAGCGGAATAAAATATCTCAAAGGTGAGACTCCGCTCTACCATATCATGAACCGCATGAACGCCGACTACAATAGCCACCTTTGGAATCGAACATTCAAATGGAAATAACCGCAATCCAATGATACATAAAATTTCAATTTTCAATTTTCATCTTTCAATTTTATTGTTGGCCATCATTGCCGTAGCGTGCCACAAAGACCCAACCCATGTGGTCGACTCCACTTCCGACACGATGCCTGAACCCGTTGTCGACACCGCCTTTTTCTACCAGCAGCGCCTATACGCTCCTGGCGACTACGGCTCCACCAACTACCGCATACCCGCCATTATCTGTCTCGACGACGGCACCCTGTTGGCCGTCAACGATAAACGCAAGTTCAACGAAGGCGACCTGCCGCAGGACATAGACATCGTATGCCGTCGCAGCACCGACCGAGGCCGCACCTGGAGCGAACCTGTCACCATCGTGCAAGGTACCGGCGTCGGACATGGCTATGGCGACCCAGCGCTTGTGACCACCTACGACGGCGATGTGCTCTGCCTCTTCGCTGGCGGCAACGGTTACTTCCAGTCGTCGGCAACAAACCCCATCAGCGTCTACGTTGTACGCAGCACCGATGGTGGTCGCAGCTGGTCCTCGCCTGCCAACATCACATCGGCCATCTGGGGCGATGCCTCGCTTGGCGACTACGAAGCTTCCTTCGTGGCCTCGGGCAACGGCCTGCGGCTCACCCATGGCAACCATGCCGGCCGTCTGCTCTTCGCCGCCGCCGTGCGTCGCAAGAACAGCACTGTGAGCGACAACTTCGTCATATACAGCGACGACAACGGCCACACATGGCACCGCTCGGCGATGGCCTTCGAGGGTGGTGACGAGGCCAAGCTGCTCCAACTCAACGACGGACGCATCCTGATCAGCGTGCGCCGCAGCGGTGCACGCGGGTACAACACCTCGTCCGACGACGGCGAGACCTGGGGCACCCAGGGCACATGGCCCGAGATGACCGTCAACGCCTGCAACGGAGAGATGCTGAGATTGAACGATAGCACCATCCTCCACAGCATCACCAACTCCATGCAGCGCGAGAACGTCAGCATCTTCTTCTCGACCGACGAGGGCGCCTCGTGGCACTCGCCCGTCACCCTCTATGCAGGCCCCTCGGTCTATTCCTCCATGACTTTGCTCCCCGACGGCTCCGTCGGTACCTACGTCGAGCTCAACCCGGATGGGCCCTGCGAGCTGTGGTACATGAACTTCAACCGCAAGTGGCTGTTGAGTCGTCAGAAGTAACTAGATGTTGGATTTGATATAGCAGGCGCAATAGAAACAACTTTTATTTGATAGTCATTATCCAACATAATCTCACAGGAGAAAATATATTTTGTCAGTTTGGATAAACTTCGTATCTTTGCAGTCGAATCTAATGTTATTAAAATGAAAAGTATGTAGAGAAACAATAATTGAATAATACATAAAACTTAATAGCGATTCGTGCTATTCTTGAACGCCAAATTTCCACATATCCCGGCTCGGGGTGCTACAATCGAGAATAGGTCAACGAAACGCCGTTCATCGGCGTGGAATGACTTGTTTGATTGTAGAGGGCGTGGAAACCCTGGCGTTCGGACAGAGAAACATTCCACGCTATTCTTTTGCACTCCACGCCGATGAAACTCTTTGCCAAATACCGCTACAGCACCGATCGGCAGTTTGTGGCCGACCTCCTCGCCAACGACGGGAAAGCTTTGGAGTGCCTGTTATACGACCGCTACCGTTCCTTGCTTCGTTTCAATGCCATGAAGGCTGCGCCCAATGTGCCGGTCGATGACCTGGTGCAGGAGTTGTACCTCTATCTGAGTGCTGACGGGTGGGCGCGACTGAAAAAATACGATTCCGAGTTACCCTTTGACCGCTGGTTGTCAGTGGTTTCCTATCGTTTCTTCAAAGATTTTTCACTTCGGATGATAGATTCGCGTCGGCAGATCCCTATTACCAATATAGAACGTTCCATGAAGCTGAGAGGAGAAGGAGTTTACTCATTATCCCGAAGCAAAAGAACGAGCGATGAAATCGAAGACCAACAACTGCTCGATGCTGGAACTTCGCAGATGAACCACATCATGATGGATATAAAGAATGGACTTGACGAGTTGGAGCCTCCCCGTGACCGCAAGATTCTCACAGCACTCATCCTCCACGACGAAGAGCCACAAGCAGTGGCCGACCGGTTCGGAGTGACAGTGGATAACCTTTACAATATCAAACGTCGCGCATTGGCAAAGTTGATCGCAAAACATCTGGAAGAATATAAAAATTAGGACTCAATCAGAATTAAAAGAACCATCAGAATAATATCTCCGGCAGATTGTAAAAGATTTTAAAAGAATGCAAGGCAAGGAAAACATTACGGATGAGATGATAGCTCGCTACCTAAGCGGCAAAGCCACCCCTGAGGAGGAAGCGGTAGTGCTTGACTATTTGGCAGAAAGCGACGAGAATCTTGACGACTTCCTCGCCATGTCGGCGGCGATAGAATTGAATTCCAAGGAGAGCAAAGAGAATGCGCCAGCCGAACTTTCAACTTTCAACTTTCAACTTTCAACTCAAAGAAAGCGTCCATTATGGCCGGCACTCTCAGCGGCGGCGAGTGTGGCTTTGCTTATTGGAGTGGGTATCGCTATATGGCACAACAGTGGGGACAATGTCGGTATCGACCCAGCACCCGCGTATGCCGAACAAGACAGCATCGTTGTAACAAACATGGAGGACACATTATGAGAAAACACATACATAAGATCCTCCTCGTTTGCGTCAGCCTATTTTTCACCTTTCACCTCTCACCTTTCACCTCGCTGAACGCGCAGATTGTGCCAGATTCCTACCGACAGCAGAAGCAGCAGGAGATGTCACGCTTCGGCGACTCTATACACGATGACTTCGTGCGTTACCTTGAACACCTTTGGACAGAGTACCAGCTTTTCGACGGCGAGCCGTCGCCTCGCGGCGTGAAGCCTGTGGAGCAGCCGCGTATGGACACCTTGGAGCGGGAGGGTGACACCGTGAAGGTAGACAGTCAGGTGTCCTACGGTACCTTCTCAGCCGTGTCGACAGGAGCCGCCAGGGAGTTCAGCGCCCCGAGGGGTTCCGTGCAGAGTCGCGACTATATGGTACCGTTCTACGGACGTGAGGTGAGCATAGCATTGTCGGACAAGGTAGCCGACATCAGTCTTGCGGGCATCCGCGAGCGGCAGGTGGCGCGCTACTGGAAGAAACTGGTGGAGAGTCACGCCGACCAATGTGCAGGGGTGCTTGAGCAGCAGCGCCGCAACCTATACCTCGGCGACTGGGGCCTCTTCGACCTGATACGCCATTTCGTTGCCGCCGTCTATCCCGACCGCTCCGACGAGCAGGCGGTCCTCGCAGTGTTCCTTCTCGACGCAATGCACTACGACGCCCGTGTGGGGCGTATGGACGACCGGCTGGTGATGCTTGTGAATACCGGCAGCCGCCTCTACGACATACCATACGTAGAGATAGACACCATCCGTTACTATGCCTTTGGCAACCTGCCCAAGAAAGGGCGGCTGCACACCTACGACCGACAGATGCTACATGCCGACCAGCCGATAGACATGCATCTGGCCTATTCGCCGCGTCTGGGAGGAGGCTTGTCGTCGCGCACCTTCAGCGCCACCGTCCTCGACCACAAGGTAGAGCTCCGCGTCAACCAGCCGCTGATGGACTTCTATGCCCGCTATCCGCAGACAGAGCTGCCCGTCTATGCCACTGCCGCGATGGAAGAGGCCCTCGCCGCCGCCATCGAGCGCGAGCTGCGTCCCTTCGTGGAGGGGCAGACACCTGTGGTGGCGTTGAACAACCTGCTGGAGTTCATGCAGCAGGGCTTCAAATACCAAACCGACCGCAAGCAGTTCCGCCGCGAGAAGAACTTCTTCTGTGAGGAGAACTTCTACTACCCCGCCAACGACTGTGAAGACCGTGCCGTCCTCTTCGCCCGCATTGTGAAGATACTGCTCGGTTATGACGTGGTGCTGCTGGAATACCCCGACCATGTCTCCACCGCCGTGATGGTTCCCGGCCGCAGGGTTCGGGGACATCATCTCGACTTCAAAGGCAAGCGCTATATGGTGTGCGACCCAACCTGTCTGGGTTCCGCCGTAGGCGACATGAGCAGAAAATACCGAAATAAATCACCAAACATTATAGTCTTATGAAAGCAAGAATTATTCTTCTGGCGGCCGCCGTCGCCGTGCTGACCCTCACGGGTTGCAAATCGAGCAAGAACCTGACCCCCGAAGCCATGGGCAACAAAGAAGTGGAGCTTCCCTGCGCCAAGTATGACCACGACAGTGACGAGTACTTCACCGGCATGGGTGTGGGAGAGAATGTGAACATGCAGAATGCGCGTCTGGCCGCCATCAATGCCGCCAAGAGCATGGTCAATGCCAAACTCGGCGGATTGGCTAAGGGTTTGTCCACCGACTATGTGCGCACACAAGCCGGTGCCGCCCAGCAGGACGACGTGCAGCGTATCGCCGAGCGCGAGGTGACTGCCGTCATCGAGCGTATGCTCAACGATGCCGAGCAGACCTGCGAGAAACTCTATCAGACGCCTGCCGGCACCTACCAGAGCCACATAGCCATCCGCATCTCCAAGAAAGAGCTGGCCAACAAGATGGCCACAGCCCTCAGCGACGACCAGAAGTTGGAAGGCATGTTCCACCGCGACCAGTTCAGGAAGTGGGCTGAGGAATATATGAAGAACTATCAAGGAAAATAATGAGAAAGACTTTCTTCATCATAATACTATTTTTGATGGCAATGCCGCTGTGCCAAGCGCAGCGGCTGCCGTCGTGGATGAACGAGCTGCCAAAACCGGGCAACAATACCTATATGTATGTCCGTGAAGCCGGTGAGGGAACCACATTGACCGACGGCAGTGTGTCGGTCGGAGGTACGTTGGGTGACTTCACCGCCACCGTCACAGGTTTGCAGCCAGGCACCACCTACTATGAATGCAACGGGGACTGTGTATGGAGAGGGACGAACCTTTACTACGGCAAACTAATTAAAGCAGAAAGAAAGAATCGGACAAATATTAATTGATTGAAAAAGATGAAAGATTCAAGTCATTTCAAGAAAAAAAAAATACGTTGTAGGATTAGCCATTCTGACAATAGTTATCATTGCCACAACAATTATCATTGTGTTTAATTGGTGTAGCTTTTCTAAAAATGCACAAGAAATTGTAACATTAACAGGTATTATACTTGCTTTTATTAGCATTTTGTTATCGTATAAGGGTTTAATTGTGACAAATGAAGTAAAAAAGGATATTGGTATTCAGCAGTTCAAAATCAAGCAACATGAAGAGGTGGCAAAAGTAATATATTTAGTCAATACATGCTTTTATAATCTTCGCTTTATAGACGAAAAGGGAATAACGACAGAAGCAAACGTGAATTTGGTTGGAATTAATAATCTAATTAAAAGCAAGAAAATTGATTTTAAACAATTTGATAATTGTTCTGTATATTACACCGGTACGTTCCCTTTCGATAAGTTTAATGAGGAAATATTTAATGTCTTTATGCCATCCCTTATTTCAAAAGCTCTGTCTTCCTTATTAAAAGGCTGCATTAAAATAGAGAAAACGGATTGGCCAAACAATTGTGTTATTGTAACCAATCCTTTCGACAAAGAAGACAACCTCCAACTATTTCAAGAAAACAACTATTGTCTTGGATATAATTGGGCTTCGATGCAAGAAAAAGTGCAAGGGGTGATTGATAGTATAAATGCATGGTATAAGACAGAGAATTATACTGAAGAAGTTAACTTTGTGCCAATTAGTCGATGGGGTTAATAATCAGGCGATAAGTAGCAAGTGTTATGAAAGGAATGTTTTTAACAACAATGTTTCTGACAGCAACTATTTATTCTTATGCTGATAATTACGACTTCTCGGCTGTTTACAGCATGGGGCAGACTCTTTATTACAATATTACAAGCGATTCCGCTGTGAGAGTAACGTTCCCGAATTCTCATTTTGTAGATTATAACACACCCGTCATATATTATTACAACTACCAGGAGCCTGTTGGGGAATTACTGATTCCAGAGGTTACTTCACCTCTTCTCATACTCTGTTACATAGATTGGTTCATATGCCTTTCAGGCGTATTCTGATATAAGTTGGACTAAGAAAGTAGTTGTGTTATGATTGGGAATGAGTATAGGTGGGATGTAAAGATGATGTTAGGAAAATAAATCAATTGGAATTAAAAATAATGATGAAAAACACTATCGGTTTTGTATGCTTCCTTCTCTGTTTGACCATGCTGAGTTTGTCTTGTCAAGCCCAGCGTGTGCCTTCTTGGATAAAAAAAGTCCCCAAAGCACAAAATAATACATATAGGTATGTGGTGGAACATGCAGAAGGACTTGATTATGGTGCCGCATACAATACGGCAATAGCCAAAGTAATGCTTAGTACCGCAAACAGGATTGGCCAGCCATTCGACTCCAAAGCGGTAAATGCGGCTGTGCAGAACGGAGATAGTTATGAGGTTATCAGTCGGCAATATAACATACCATTTAATAAAGTATGTGAGTATATGAGACAACAGGGAGGTACTGTTGTAGTATATGTTTTATGCCAGGTGGCAGTATCAGGCAATGTGACTCCTCAGTGGGATGAGTTTAGGAATTGCGAAAGTACTGGCGATTTACTGACCGGCTATTCCGCTGTTAGTTGGGATGATGTCAAGTACAATACAGCCAACTTCATATATGGAGAAGGTTGGGGGGAGAGTTTAGAGGATGCCGACGACAATGCGATGCTTGATTTGGCCTTGAAATTCTCAGAAATAATCGCCAATGATGGCAACGGAAGACAAGGTACGGTTGTGAACAAAAATGACTTGGAGAAGCAGATGAAGTCGTATGCTTCCTCGATTAGCAATCATACAGAGCGTATGGTACTCTCAAACGCACCAAAAGCTCATGTAGGACGTTATATAAAACGGACTGAATTGAACAAAATCTTTGAGGGACGCAAAAACCGCATAAATGAGTATCTGCAATCCGCTATGAAGGCAGAAAAGGAGTTGCGACTTGATGATGCACTGCGTTACTACAATTGGTCATATACATTGCTTAAGACGATGAGGTATTCAGATGACCTTGTGTTCACTGACGATAGAGGGGAAAATCATATCATGTCGGTATGGATTCCCGAAAGAATGAATGCAATCTTTGATGGTATCCACGTAGAAGTGGTGTCGAAAGACGGAGGTAGGGTGTTTTTTAGTTTCACCTATAATAACAAGCCAGTAACGAAATTGGATTACACTTATTTTGATGGACGAGACTGGAGCAATATCTGTAGCGCGCTTGATGGGCGTGGCGGCTTGGAACTTAATTCCGGTATAGATATAGACCATTTGCAAATTAAATACGAGTATATGTATAAGGGGCAAGCTTCTCTGATGGATAACGAGGTGGAAGCGGTGATGCGAGCTGTCAAAAGGCCTGCGTTCCCCAAATCGATAGTCACCTTGTCGCTCGGAGAAGCAAATAACACAACCAATGCCGACAAAACATCGGCAACCCATTCGGAAAATCTTGCCAAACAAGATATTGTGAGAGGTGTTTCGCAATCTGAGTTGCAGCAGACACTTCCACAAGTGACCTCAGCTGACAAGTTGAAGGTTTCAAAAGTAATTGACAGTATAGTGAATGCCATCAAAACAAAAAACTATCATTTGGTTAGGGCGAGTTTTACAGAAGAAGGATGGGAAATGTTTGAAAAATTGGTGCATTATGGCAATGCTACAGTGCTGGATTATTCGGGATGCGAATATACACAAATGGGAAGTAGTATAATCGCACGAAGCATTCCAATGATGTTCTCATTCAAAAGAGGTGTAAGAAAGTCCTTTGTGGAAAATATAGTATTCACTATAAACGAAAATAATAAGATAGAATGTGTTGCATTCGGGTTGGATGCCGCCGCAATGGAAGATATTTTGTCATCGAAGAAACCCTATTCTGAAAAGTCTCGTCAGACCATTATCAACTTCTTGGAGAATTATAAGACAGCCTTCGCACTTAAGAGAATCGACTATATAGAATCCATCTTTGATAATAATGCTGTGATTATCACTGGGCATGTAGCTTATAGATTGACAAAAGAGTCTCCTGAGTCTAATAGGTATGTCAACAACAAATATGTTACAAGAACGCGCTATACAAAAGAACAATACATTGCCAACCTAAGAAGATGCTTCAATAGCCAGGAATTTGTCAATATCAGGTTCTCTGACAACAATTTGACAAAGGCGTCCTCCTCCTATGGCGAAACATACGGTATACAGATAAGGCAGGATTACTACTCCACCACATATGGTGATAGTGGCTACCTGTACCTACAAGTTGATTTAAATGACCCTGATAACCCAGTCATTAAAGTGAGGACTTGGCAGGAAGAATTTGACCCAGAACTTGGTAGACCTTATGGAATATGGGATTTCTAATTTAGAACCGGTTATATTAGTGCTAATATGAAAAGAATATTACTAATACTCCTTGCCTTGACTCCTTTATTGGTTTGGGGGCAGAATATATCAGTGAGGGAATTTTATCTTGATGCCAACGATTTAACAGCAAACGCATATGGCACAATGGAATATGATCAGAATGGTGAAGTGTGTGCTCTAATAAAGGTTGAAACTACACAGAAAGGATTCCGGTTTGATGGTGGGTCTATTGGTGTGACCAAGGTTGATGAGACTCATGTCGGTGAAGTGTGGATATATGTTCCCCATGGTATACGAAAAATATCAATACACCACGCTCAGTTGGGCTCACTGAGAAATTACGAGTTTCCTGTGTCAATAGAGTCGGCCCGTACATATGTAATGAAGCTCACTACAGGCAAAGTGCAGACAATTGTAGAAGAGGTTATAACCCAGCAGTTTGTGGTATTTAGGGTCGATCCTCCAAACGCATTAGTTATTCTTGACGGAGAACCTATCCCTGTGTATAATGGAATCGCCCAAAAGTTAGTTGACTTTGGTGACCATAGTTATCGTATTGATTGTTCTGGATACCATTCTGAAATTGGTAAAGTGGTCGTAAATGATTCGCGAAATAAAATAGAGAAGGTTGTGAAACTAAAACCAAAATTTGGTTGGATTGTTTTAAGTGATCCCCTATCAATCGGTGCCGCGGTATACATAGATAATGTACTGGTAGGTAAATTGCCATTTGTTTCATCTGAACTTCAGAGTGGAGAGCATCATATTTTGGTTGTTCACGATTTATACGAGGCGTTCGATGCAAAAGTTGAGGTGACAGATGGTGATACGGCTATGATAACCCCAGAAATGATACCCAATTTTGCTAGATTGAGGCTATATATAGAAGAAGATGCAGAAATTTGGGTTAATAACAATTATAAGGGTAAACGTGATATTACAGACGATTTTGCGTCTGGCTCATTGTTTATAGAGTGCAGAAAAGAACATTACCGAACTGTGAATAAGACCATAAAGGTAAATCCAAGTATGTCAGGAGAGCAAATTTTATTACCGTCGCCTATTCCAATCTTTGGTCACTTGGCAGTGTCGTCCGTACCAACGAATGCGGATGTATTTATTGATGGGGAAAAAGTGGGGGATAGCCCTATTGTGCTAAACAATGTTTTGGAAGGCGAGCATCAGATAATAATAAAAAAACATGGATTCTCTGATTTCCAAAAAAAAGTTGTGGTAGAGGAGGGGAAGACTGCCATAGTTGAAGGGAAACTGGTTAATGGGTGTTTGGTTGAATTCAAATGTAATGTACCTAAAGCACATTTGTATATAGATGATATAATAGTTGGCTATGCAAATGGAACATATACTTTATCTATTGGGACGCATAGATTTAAATGTACCGCAGATGGGTATGGGGATTATATTGATGCAATCTTTGTGAGTGGAACAGAGAAACAATACCGTAATATTGAGATGTATCCTACGGCAGACGATCTGAAGGGAATAAGGGCAACGGGAAAGTCGAAAGAACCGAGGAAAAATAAATTCAAGGAATTTTTTAATAGTGTATATTACGATTTTGGAGCAGCAGTGGGACATATGCTAAAGGGGTCTACTGTTGATGAGTATGGCTATGCAGAATCAGAAGATGGAGGCGGTTTCTCTTTTTCTGTGTCAGCATCAAAAACCATATTCGATGATGATAAATTTTCTTTCGGACCAGGGCTTGGTGTCTCATCTTATGGCAAAGGCTGGTGCGCTCCTGTTTTCTTGTCGTTGGCATATCATGATGGAACTGGTTCGGCATCATATGCTATTGGATATAATTGTATTTGGTGGGGCGATTTGGGTGGTAAATATACAAGTAAGATTTATGACCAATTATTATTGACGTTTGGTAGGTATACTGGTATCCAAGTCGGAATAGAATGGAGTATAATTGAAACGTTTAGAATCATAGGCTCTATAGATAACCCCGAAGGAAAAATTGGCAGACCTTGGTTTGGATTCAGACTTGGATTGCGATTATGATGATGTAACCATGTAATACATGCTCATCTATATGAGGTAAATAATAATTACAGAACTCAGTTATGATAAAGAAAACATCACTATTAATATTGCTGACTTTGATTGCCGGAAGTCTCCTCGCGCAGACGCCAAGAGATGAATACGAAGCCTGGAAGAAGCAAGCGCAAGGGAGCTACAGCCGCTACCGTCAGCAGACGAGGGATGACTACCAGGCTTTCCGCAAGAAAGCCAACGAAGAGTATGCCGAGTTCGTGAAGTCGGCTTGGGAGACCATTGGCAGGAAGCCGGCGATGCCGGTGCCCGAAGAACCGAAGCCGCCAGTGCCGCCGGAGGTGCCGGAGGTGAAGCCCGAGCCGCAACCGATACCGCACGAGGAGGTGACGCCGACGCCGGCGCCCCAACCCGTGCCCGAAGTGCCGATACCCGTGGTGCCGCCTGCCGACAATACGGTGAAGGTGAGTTACTATGGCACAGAGGTCACGGTGCATATCGACAAGAGCAAGGCCATAACGCTGGGAGAACTGAACGGCGAGACGCTGAGTGAGGCGTGGACGGCGTTGTCGGACGGCAGATGCGATGCGTTGCTGGCCGACTGCCTGAATGCCAAGAAGACGCTGGGCATCGGCGACTGGGGATATATCACATTGGTGGAGAAGGTGGCCAAGAGTGTCGCGAAGGGTGCCAATGAGGCGGTGTTTATGCAACAGTGGCTGCTGACACAGTCGGGATACAAGTCAAGGTTGGCGATGACGAGGAAAGGGGTGTTGCAGATATATATGCCGTTCGACGTGCTGGTGTTCAACCTGTCGTATATCGAGATGGATGACGGGCTCTATTTCCTCGTCACGGGCAACAGCAGCGAGGACGACGAGTTGCAGGTGTTGACAGCCGGTTTCCCGGAGGAGCACCTGTCGAGCTTGAGGGTGGCCGGAAGCCCGAAACTGACATATAAAGCCTGTGGACGGAGGACGTTGCGGTCGAGGGATTATCCGACGGTGACGCTCCAGAGTGAGGAGAACAGCAACCTGATAGCCTTCTACGACGACTACCCCAAGGTGGTGGCTTCGTGGGACGTGTATGCCAATGCCTCGTTGAGCAAGGAGGTGAAGAAAATGATGTATCCCAAGCTGCGTAAAATGCTGGAAGGCAAGAGTGAGCTGGAGAAAGCCGAGATGCTGCTGAACTGGGTGCAGACAGCCTTCGAGTATAAGACCGACGAAGAACAGTTCGGCGGCGAGCGGTCGTTGTTTGCCGACGAGAGCCTCTATTATCCCTATTGTGACTGTGAGGACAGAAGCATACTGTTGAGTGTCCTTGTGCGCGACTTGTTGGGATTGGACGTGGTGTTGCTGCACTTCCCCGGACACTTGGCGACGGCGGTGAAGTTCAAGAGCAACGTGGAGGGTGACTATCTCGACCTAGACGACGGTCGCTATATTGTCTGCGACCCCACCTATATCGGCGCTCCTGTGGGAGTGGCTATGCCCGACTGCAAGCAGCAGGAGGTGAAAGTGTTCTGGATTTCAGATCGTTGATTGGGAGCCAGTTTGTTGATTGATTTTTATAATAGGTGCAGAATTAACTCGCAGGTAACTCGCAGGTAACTCGCAGGTAACTCCCAGGTAACTCGCAGGTAACTCCCAGGTAACTCCCAGGTAACTCTCAGGTAACTCCCAGGTAACTCTCAGGTAACTCTCAGGTAACTCTCAGGTAACTCTCAGGTAACTCTCAGGTAACTCTCAGGTAAATCGCAGGTAACTCGCAGGTAACTCGCAGGTAACTCGCAGGTAACTCGCAGGTAACTCGCAGGTAACTCGCAGGTAACTCGCAGGTAAGTCTCAGGAGGTTTCGTTTTTTGCCGAGAACACGCCCAACGCCATGTTAACCAAGTCGACGTTGGGTTGTTGATATGTTTTTATATTTTGTGCGTGCGAATGGAAAAAAATGTGTAAATTTGCACCGTGAAAAGAATGGGCTTTTGTGTGGGTGAGAACATAACAAACAGATATTAATAGACAGAAAATGACAAAGATAGATGTCCTTCTTGGACTTCAGTGGGGCGACGAAGGCAAAGGCAAAATTGTCGATGTGCTGACCCCGAACTATGATGTTGTGGCCCGTTTCCAGGGTGGCCCCAATGCAGGTCATACGCTCGAGTTTAACGGCATGAAGCATGTGCTGCATATCATACCGAGCGGCATATTCCATAAAGACAAAATCAACCTCATCGGCAACGGCGTGCTGATAGAGCCTCGCATCTTCCGTCAGGAAATCGAGGAGCTCGCCGCCAAAGGTGTAGACGCAACGCAGAACCTCTTCGTGTCGAAGAAGGCTCACCTCATTCTGCCCAGCCACCGCATGATGGACGCCGCCAACGAGCAGGCCAAGGGCAATATGAAGATTGGCTCGACACTGAAAGGCATCGGCCCGGCATATACCGACAAGATTGCCCGTTCGGGCATACGCGTGGGAGACACGCTGTCGACGGACTTCCGCGAGCGCTATGAACTGCTCAAAGAGCAACATGTGCGCCAGGCACAGACCCTGGGCTTCGACATTGCCGCCTTCCGCATCGACGGCATGGGTCTTGAAGAATACGAGAAGGTGTGGATGGAGAGCCTGGAGACACTGAAGCGTTTCCGCCTGGTCAACAGCGAATACTTCATCAACCAGTGCCTGAAAGAGGACAAGAAGGTGCTTGCCGAAGGTGCACAGGCTATGATGCTCGACATCGACTTCGGCACCTATCCCTTCGTTACCAGCAGCAACACCATCACCGCTGGAGTATGCACTGGACTTGGTGTGGCTCCAAGCACTATTGGAAAAGTGATGGGCATCACGAAGGCCTACTGCACACGAGTGGGCGCAGGCCCGTTCCCGACAGAGCTTTTCGACGAGACGGGACACCGTCTCTGTGAACTGGGGCACGAGTATGGCGCCACCACAGGTCGCCCGCGCCGTTGTGGCTGGATAGACATGCCTGCACTGCGTTATGCCTGCATGGTCAACGGCGTCACCGAGCTTTATGTCACCAAACCCGACGTGATGAACGACTTTGAGACAGTCAGCATGTGCACCGCCTACGATGTAGACGGTCAACTGACCGACGAGATTCCCTTCGAGTACAACACCCTGCCCATAGAACCGGTGTTGACGAACTACAAGGGTTGGCAACAGAGCCTGCAAGGCATCAGCGAATACGCTGCACTGCCCGAGGCTCTGAAGGACTACCTGGCAGCCATCGAGAAGCAGACCGGCGTGCGGATAGCCGCAGTAAGCATCAGTCCTGACCGCAAAGACGTGCTTTTCAAATAGCTGAATGCACGAACGCGTTAGTGTGTGAGTGCTACGTAGTAGAAGAGATGCAATAAAACAAAGGTTGGAGATACTAATAACTCAAACAATCGAACAATAAAGCAATCAAACAATACTGAGATATGAAGAAGATAATCATTGCCCTGCTCATGGTGCTGCCGCTGGTGGCCGGTGCGCAGACCAAGATCAAAGAAACGGCCGTGCCTCGCTCGGTGCTGCTGGCGCTGGAGAAGACCTACGACAGCTACAAGGTGCGTACATGGTACCAGGCACCCGGCCAGTACATCGCCGAACTGGTTATCGACGGCCAGAACGGCCGCGCATACTTCACCGCGGGTGGTGACTGGCAGTACAGCTCGTTCCCGGTGAAGGAGGAGGAGTGCCCCACAATGATGAACACTTATTTTGTAAACAACTATCCCGGCTATCGGGTGAAAAACATCGAATACGTAGAGGAGATGAATGGCGACAACTACTATCGCATGGTCATCGTCAAGAAGGGTATCGCCGAGCAAGACTGCGAGATGGTGTTCGACACCCGTGGCAAGCTGATGAAGAGCAATGCCCCCGACCCCGACGCCGTAAAGCGTGATTACTATACGCACAACAACCCCGACGCCACAGACGAAAAGGTGAGCAAGAAGACCGGCACGGAGAGCAGCCGCCAGCGTCAGCGTCCCGCCCCACAGGTCGACGAACCACAAGTAGAGCAGTTTGAGCCCAGCGGAATAATCGTAGCCGACTTCAACAAGTCGATGGGCAAACGCATCAAGGGTAGTGCCAAATGGGTCGAGCGCGTACAGAATGGCGAAGATTATGCAGTTGCCTACTTTACCAATGTGCAGAAAGTCCGTATGGAAGCCGTATACCTGATCAACAACAACCAACCGGTGATGACGGGTAAGACTTTGGCGAAAGAGCGCTATAACAACGGCATCTTGAAGTATCTGGCCGAAAAGTTCAACGGGGAGAAGTACAGCATCGAGAAGATGGTAGTGTACGAATACAACTCAAAGTTCCGTGGTGCCGACGGCAAGAAGCCCAAACCCTACACCTATGTCGTCGTCAGCCAGAAGGTTAAAGGTACCCGCGACAAGAAATTCATCCGCATGGAGTTCGACAGCAAGGGCAACTACACCGGCCAACTGGCTCAGCCTCTCGATGAGCGTGACGTGCAATAATGGTTAAAGGTTAATGGTTAAAGGTTAAAGATTCAAGATCCAATATTCAGGATTCAGTATTCTTAAAGGAGTCAAGACGAAATGCGGCTTGGCTCCTTTTTTGGGAATCTATATACCTGTTGACATCAAAATACCGATAATTTGACATAGCCATGCAACCTTAAATCCCCCGAAATTTGGGCAATATATAATTCATTTGTTTTCAGTATATTCTTTGGTTGTTCTTTGACTGTTCTTTGGCTTAAGCCAAAGAACAGTCAAAGAACAACCGGTAACTAATTGAAAATCAGTACCGCTTTTTTTAGCGTCTTTGGCCGTTCGCTGGTGCATGGTGCAGAGGCTACGTTCTGCCCTCATCGAAAAAACGCAATATTAAAAAATAGCGTTTTTGCCCCCACTT
>JAEEGL015401359.1_pt1 | contig 22006 bp, 20 predicted proteins | sample 9134231 | NCBI WGS metagenome assembly JAEEGL01 (sample SAMN16246548, study PRJNA631951) | gut metagenome | biome: gut microbiome; feature: rumen; material: fiber-attached | host: Bos | place: Iran: Karaj | collected 2018-10 | reverse complement strand
GGATCATAACCGTAAACGAGCATCTCGCGAAAATGCCTTATCGGTCCGGAAAGGACACTGTATCCTTCCGACTCCTGCGTTTTGCCCCATGCATCTGAAAGGATCGCATATAACTCATCCGACACACTTACGTCTTTACCGGCGTTCTCGTTTATAAAAGCAACGTTTTTCAACGAACCGTAGATATTATCCGCGTCAAGAAGCTTATAGATCCACCTAAGAGACGACGAATAACAGTTTTTTAATTCGATCGTCGTTTCCTTTATTGAGTTGCTCGATCCTTCAAACGTATACTCGAAGGTGAAGCCCAAGGAATATACAGGCACTTCATAATCGTACTCGGCTTCGATAACATGTACGCCGGGTTTCTTGTTTGTCATGTTGTATATTCCGTAGGCTATAAAGAAAACCGCCGTCAAAAACGCGATAAGGAAGAGAATGAGCCTGACGACGTTCTTTTTGTCAGAGAAAAAACTCCCGTCTTTAACAACGCCGCCGTTCGGACTATTCCCTTTTCTTGTTTCGGGTCTTTTCATGATGAAACGCGGCGGACCTAAAAGATCCGCCGCAGCTCCTTTCTTACTCGGAAAAACGAATTTTTTTGTATTTTTCGATCTCGGCGGTATTGCCGAAGATCATATGACCGTTACCGAGGTCGCAAAGCGACGGCTTGTCAACGGAATAATCGTGAATCGAAGGATCGTAAACGTAAAGCTCCTTGTTCTTTTCAAGTATCGGATCGGGGATCGGTATGGCGGAGATCAAAGATTTCGTATAAGGATGGAGCGGATATTCGAAGAGTTCCTCCGTCTCGGCTATCTCCATGATACGTCCCTTATAAAGGACGACTATCCTGTCGCTTATGAACCTTACGATAGAAAGATCGTGAGCAATGAAAAGATAAGTAAGTCCCCTTTCTATCTGGAACTTTTTGAGCAAATTGAGGACCTGCGCGCGTATGGAAACGTCCAGTGCAGAGATAGGTTCGTCGGCGATTATGAACTCCGGCTCCATTACGATCGAGCGGGCAACGCCGACTCTCTGGCGCTGACCGCCGGAAAACTCATGCGGATATCTCGTAAGATGCTCGGGGAGCAGACCGACGTCCTTCGTTACTTTTTCGAGCTTTGCTATCCGGTCTTTTTCGTCCTTATAAAGATGGAAATTGTAAAGACCTTCAGAGATGATATATTCGATTGTAGCACGCTCGTTGAGGGACGCGGCGGGATCCTGGAATATCATCTGGATCTTTCTGACGACTTCCCTGTCTCTGGATCTCGATAACTTACCGGATATTTTTTTGCCGTCGTACCAGATCTCGCCGTTTGAGCAGGGATTGATCCTGACGATAGCGCGTCCAATCGTCGTTTTGCCCGAGCCGGACTCACCGACGAGAGAAAGAGTTTCTCCTTTGTAAATATCGAAGCTTACGTTATCGACCGCTTTGAAAGCCTTTTTTCTCCTGCCGAAAACAACGTCCAGATTTCTTATGGACAAGAGAACCTGTTTGCCGTTAGCACTCGTTTCTGACATGTTCTCCCCTCCTTAAAGTCTCTGGCCGTCGGCACTGAATCCGACGTAGGATTTACTCATTTTTTCATGAAGATTACGAATGTTCTCAGGCGGTTCCGTTTTTGGCGCTCTCGGGTCGAGCAGCCACGTTTTTGCAAAATGAGTATCACTTACCTTGAACATCGGAGGTTCTTCAACGAGGTCTATCGCCATCGCATATTCGCTGCGCTGTGCAAAAGCGTCGCCAGTGATCTTGTTGTAGAGTGAAGGAGGCGTTCCAGGTATGCTGAAAAGATCCTTGCCTTTATCGCAAAGCTGCGGCATTGAGGAAAGCAGCGCCCAGGTATACGGATGACGGGGATCGTAGAATATGTCTTCTACCGATCCAATTTCGACGATCTGACCGCCGTAAAGCACGGCGACCCTTTCTGCGACGTTTGCAACGACTCCGAGATCGTGGGTGATATAAACGGTCGTGAATCCGAGATCCTTCTGAAGCTTTTTGATAAGATTGAGTATCTGCGCCTGTATGGTCACGTCAAGCGCGGTCGTGGGTTCGTCGCAGATGAGAATCTTGGGCTGGCAAGACAAAGCTATTGCAATGACTATCCTTTGTCTCATACCTCCGGAATACTCGAACGGATAATCGTTGAAACGCTTTTCGGGCTCAGGGATACCGACCTTGCTCATGATATCGAGAGTGCGCTGCTTGGCTTCGGATTTGGAGCACTTCTGATGCTTCATGATAACGGTCATTATCTGTTTGCCTATGGTTATGACCGGGTTGAGCGAGGTCATGGGATCCTGGAAAACTGTCGCGATCCGGCGGCCTCTTATCTGCTGCCAGTCGTTGGTAAACTTGATCTTCGCGCAGTCAACGATGCTGTAACCGTCGACAATGCGGGTCTTTTCGTCATAGCTTCGGAACTCGACTCTGAAAGCGACGATCTCAAAGATCTTATTGAGCGTATTGTCGTTGCTCAGATCCTCGCCGGTAAGCATGGCTCTTTTAAAAGCTTTCCTCAGTTTGTAAAGGAATGATATCTGCTTTACGTAAGGATATCTGCCTATAGAGAGAAGGACCTCGTAAGCTATCTTTTTGTTTCTTTTAAGCGTTGCTTCATCAACGTCTTTTTTCGAAGAGATGGCTCTTAACCTTTCGCTCTCGAGACGCTTAAGATCGGCTTTATCAGCTGCCGACTGAGTCTTATCCGAAAGATATGCCTTTTTCCGCCGAGAAGCAACCGTTTTCATTTCCTTCTCAAGGGCTTTTTTATCTTTCTTGATCGCAGCGATTTCGTTTGAAACTTTTATATATTCTTCGCTGTCGGCTTTTTTGTCGAGAGTCCATAAGTAGTTGGACTTATCGATGACGTCATCGCTTTTTTCTTTTATACGAGCGAGAAAATCGGCTTCTTCATCAAAGCTGAGACCCTTTTTATGTGCAACGGTCTTTTTCAGTTCGGAAGCCTGCTTATAGTACTCTGCGCCTCTCTCAAGCGACGAATACTTGTTGAGCCAGCCAAGAACGCTGTTAAAAGTGATCCTATTGCGGGCATTCATCGTGACCTTGGTATCTGAAAGCTCATCGTCGGAGAAAATGATCGAGCCCTGCGGGATGAAGCCGTTAGAGTCAAGCATACCCGCAAAGGTTTTCGTAAGGACCGACTTGCCCGATCCGCTCTCGCCGACTATGGCAAGAGACTCATGCTCATAAATATCAAGATCGACGTTTCTGATCGCGGTAAGTATACGTCCTCTTACGTTGAACTTTACAACAACGTCTCTGAGGGAAAGGATGACCTTCTTATCTTCGTTCATCATTGTCCCTCCCCTTACATATGGGTTCTCGGATCGGTCGCGTCAGCAAGGTTCTGTCCGAGAACGTAAAGGATTATCGTAATTACCGAAGCTATGGCGACAGGAGCCCAGAAAGCCCACGGGAACGTAAGGAATGCGCTCTGAGCTTCGGAAACCATTCTGCCGAGAGAAGGAACGCTTGCGCTCAAGCCGATACCTATATACGAAAGATAAACTTCCAAAGATATATATGAAGGAAGCTCCGTTGCGAGCAAAGTAACGATAACAGACGTCAAAAACGGCAGGATGTTTTTCGAAATGATACGGTTGATAGGCGTTCCGAGACATCTCGAAGCAAGCGAATATTCTCTGTCACGGATGATCATGACCTGAGTTCTGAAGAAGTAAGCGATACTCAGCCAGCCGGTCACTGTAAGAGCAAAGACGAAAGGCCAGAAGCCGGAACCGACGACGTAAACCAGAACCGTAATGAGAAGTATATACGGAACGTTCGCTATGATATTGAAAATAACGAGCATGAAAACGTCAAGCTTTTTCGAATATCCCCAAACGGCGCCCATGATAATGCCTATGGTCAGATTGATGGCGGCGCATATCATTGAAAGGAGCAGAGACGTTCTCGCCGAAGTGATAACGCCGTATAAAATGGAGTTGCCGAAATTGCCTGTCCCGAGAAGCCATTTAAAGGAAAAGCCTCCGTAATACTCCATCGCTTTTGCAGGACTTAAATTGAAGGTCTTGGGATCGTCGATATTTTCGAACTGCTCATAATGCAGGAAATAAGGAACGATAAATGAGACCAACAGTATCAGGATAAAAGCGGAAATAAGGAATATATTGGCCTTTTTGCGGAAAAAAACTCTGAAAACGCTCTTCCAATAGGAATACCTCGGAGCAATGATCTTTTCGGAAGCATTGACGTCGGTCCCGACGAAATAGAATAATTCATCCTGAGTTTTGTTTTTGAGTTCGCTTAAATCATTCATCTTCCGCCACCCCTTTCGCTTGAGAGTGAAATGCGCGGGTCATACCTGGCAAGAAGCAGGTCGCCGAGAATTCCGGCAATTATACTCAACGACGTGTAAAAGACGGTACAAGCGACGATAACGCCGTTATCGTGACCGTTGATCGCATTTATAAGCAGATTTCCGACGCCCGGGAACGCATAGACACGCTCGGTGATGATCGCGCCCGTAAGACAGGCAAGAATATTGGCAGGTATGCCGTGAACAATGAAAATGAACGCGTTTTTGGAAATATGCTTATTATATATTTCCCTTTCGGAGAGGCCTTCCGCCCTTGCAAACTTGACGTAATCGGAGTTCATCTGATCTATCATGTAACGTCTCATCCATCTCATAAGTCCGCCGACTGAAGGAAGCATGAGAGATATGGTAGGCAGAACGTAGCCTAATACCGCAGTTTTTGCATTTGCAAACTTATACGGAAGATTGAAAAGCTTTGTTCCTACAGCCGCAAACATAAAGATGTATGCAAGGCTCGGGACAGCCATAATGAAGATGATGTATACGTTGCCGAGTTTATCGGCGAGCTTGTCTTTCCTGCGCGCCATCAGAATACCTATCGGCAATCCGAAAATATACGCAAGTATGGTTCCGATTATTCCGATCACGAAAGAGTTCTCGATCATCGAAAGACTCTTCTGGTGATACTCTGCCGTAGTATACTTGTTGCCGTACATAGCTATATCGGCATCGGTGGCGACGGGATTGTATTTAAGGGTATGGAAGTTTATCGCGGTATCAACGTATTCATCCGTCCCGATCTTTGCGGGGTACTGCTGTTTCATGACCTTAAGGTCGCCCTGGGGCGAAGTGATGACGGTCGATATTTCCTGTCCCCTGTATTTGGTAAAGGAAACGCCGAGATTGATATGTATCCAGTTCTGATGAATAAACGGGAATCTGTTGTCAAAATACAACAGATATCTGTGCGTCGTTCCGGAGCCTACAACGGCAAAGAAACCGTTGTACGGATCTTTTTCTATTCTTACGTATCTTTCGGTAAGATCGGGATCCTGAACGTCCTTTGTGGTTTCAAAGCTTAAAAAGCCTTTGATATAGTTCAAAAGACGCGTGACGGGAGTATACTCCTTAACGGCAATAAGATACGCCGTGGCGCCCGGCTTAGGCTTACCGGTCGTCTGATATACCTCCGGCTCAAGATAGATTATCTGTCTGCCTTCAGCCTTATATTTTTCGATAAACTCTTGTACCGAAGGATTTTCAAGATAAGTATTGATATATTTGATCGCGTTTCTGTCTGCCAAAAAAGCCGAGTCGGCAGAATAATCATCACCGAGCAAAGCTTTATATTTGTCGACAAGGAAATTGTTGTAATTGACAAAAGTCAGATAGCCGTAATTCTGGTACTGCATGTATTCATAATAGACTCTGTCATTACCGCTCTTTTTGTTCCACATATCATCCTGCTGGAAGATCGCACTGCGGTTGGTCAGAGTATAAACGAGCAGCATGACGACGGTGATAACAACGAGCAAAGAAAAAATCGCAAAAAGGATTCTTTTCGTTAAATATTTAGCCATAAAACCCTATTCGCCACTCCAGGAATATGACGCGCTCCTTTCTCTATGTTCTGAAGACCGTGAAAAAACGATTTTGCCTTTAAAAAAGATTAAAAGCAAAAGCATTTTTTCCCGATCTGCCCGGTTCTTAAACAAGTTTGAGAGATACACGGACGGCTAAGCCGTCCGTGTATCTCAAACCGTTCAACCTTATATAAAGGTCAAGTTTTAAATCAGAAGAGGCCGATGACCTTCGTCATATAGCCCTTGCCGTATCCGAGGAACGTGTCAAGGTAGGTGGAAGGATCGCCGTAGTCCGGGCCCCAACCGGAGCCGTAGAACATATCGAAGTTGCCGGCTTCGCCGTTGGAAGCACGGTAACCGGAAGCATAGTAGTCATCCGTAGTAGTTGCTTCAACGAGATTGACAACAACGTTCTCTGCTCCGAGAGCGCCTTCAACGGACTGCTTGAACGCCTGTGCCTGTGCGGTCTGGTTGGCGCTCGGTCCGTAGTAAACGACGTCGATCGTGACCGGGAAGGAAACTCCCTGCTTCTCGAGCTCGGGCTTTGCCTTTGCAAAGGCTGCCTTGGCTGCTTCGGGATTATACCAGCCGTCTATCTGGTCGTCGACCTTGACGGGGCTTCCGAGCTGCTCAAGATAATACTGGACCATCTCGCCGTAGAAGGTACCTGCAGCAAACTTTTTGCCGTCAACGGTCGTATCGGCGGAAAGCGAGACGAACTGAGGATGCGTATACATATTTCTGAGGTTGGTCAGCTTAAGGTCTTCACCGCGGGTAACGGCATTCTGCATGCCCTTATCAAAGGCGAAGAGGACAGCCTTGCGGAAATCCTGATTCATAAGAGCGATATGGGTATCGACCTTCTGCTCTTCGGTCTTGGGAGAAGCAACAGCGCCGCTCTCAAGCTTGTAGGTTCCGCGGTTGAGGTTCAAGCCGCCGAAGTAAGAAGTGGAGTTCGTGTCGGAAACGTATCCGTACTTATCAAAGTTGCCGTCCTTCTTGGCTTCGTCGAGAGTACCGGAAGCCTGGGAAAGACCCATGCCGGGATATACGCCCTTCTTGACGTCGTTGTAGGTCGCGAGAAGGTTGTCGCCGCTGTCATAGACCCAGCGAAGAGTATCGACGTTAACTTCATCGATCTTGTAATAGTGCTCGTTCTTGACGAGGACTATCTCGGAATCTGCCTGGAACTGACGGATAAGGAAGGGTCCGCAATAGACCTGCGAAGAAACGTCGGTGTTGAGGCCGTAAGTATAAGCGTTAGTATCTGCGGATCTCTCTTTGAACTCGTTGACGCCGTAAACGCCGCCGCGGGACTGATAGAAGGAGTCACAGATGGGGAGGAAGCAGGAATAGGTAAGCATGGTGAGGAAGTAAGAAGTGGGCTGCTTCAGAGTAACGGTAAGGGTATAATCATCGGTAGCCTTGTAGCCGACGTTTGCCCACGCGCCGCCCTCGGAATAATAATCATATGCGCCTACGACGACGTCGTCAACGAGCCACTCAAGACCTGCCTGGGTGTCAAGCATATGATGGAAGCCGGCTTCGAAATCCTTCGCGGTAAGCTCTGCATATTCGATGCCTTCTGCGGTATACCATTTAACGCCCTTGCGGATGTGGAAGGTATAGGTTATGCCGTCAGCGGAGATATCCCAGCTCTCGGCAAGTGCGGGGAGCATCTGGTTGAGGTTGTTGTATTCGACAAGGCCGTCAACGGTGTTGACAGTGACTTCGGTATCAGCCTGAGAAGAAGTATTCAGCCAGTCGAAAGTAACAGGTGCGGTGGAGAAAGTCGTGGTATAGGTGCGGTTGAGGGTATGGCCCTTGGAAGTGAGGTATCCGGCGGGATCATAGGTTCCCTCGCCGAGGCAGGCCTTGCTCCATGCTGCGAGCAGGTCGGCACGCTCTTCCTTGGAAATAAACTCGTCGGAAATGATGACGCCCTTGACGCGGTCGTCATCGTTGCCCCATTGAACGTAAGGAACGGTATGAGGAGCGATACGGCTGACGGTGTATGCGCCGCCCTGGGTCGTCGTCGGGATCATGACCGCTGCATCAAGCAGATATGCCTCTGCCTTTGCAAAGCGGACGAATCTCTCGTCAACGGTCTTTGAAGCCTTTGCGGCTTCGATCAGTTCCTGATAACCGCCGAGTACTTCGGTGTAGATGACGTCGTCTTCTGCACGGACATAAGTATCAGGCTTCGTGGGCTTCGCCGGCTCGGTGGTCGTGGTGCCGCCGGAGGTGGTGCCGCCGGAGGTGGTGCCGCCGGACGTAGTTCCGCCGGAGGTGGTGCCGCCCGAAGTGGTGCCGCCGGACGTAGTTCCGCCGGAGGTAGTGCCGCCCGAAGTGGTGCCGCCGGACGTAGTTCCGCCGGAGGTGGTGCCGCCGGTCGTAGGCTCAGTTGTGGTGGTGCCGCCGGTCGTACCGCCGGTGGTGCTTCCCGTAGTTCCGGATTGTGTCTGTGTGCAGGCTGCAAGTGCAAAAAGCATAGCGAGCACGACAAACAGTGCCAATAACTTTTTCATTGATTATCCTCCTTAAAGAATCATTTTCTTTTTATAGGCTTTCCGATTATATCACACATATTTTTTTTTGTAAATATTTTTTTAATTTTAATTTTTTCATTTTGAAGCGATTATGTTTCCAAAAATACTAATATATGACGTTAAAATGAATAATTTATCATGATAATGTTCTTTTATAAGCCGAGGATGGTCTTTGCATTGTCATGACATATACCTTTTATTATCACTTCAAGCATTTTTTCATCATTAGGATATTCGCCGTTTTCCACCCACTCGCCTATCATCGAGCATAGGATCCTTCTGAAATATTCATGACGCGGATATGAAATAAAGCTTCTCGAATCCGTAAGCATTCCTATGAATCTCCCGAGTATACCGAGATTTGCAAGCGCTGTCATTTGTCTTATCATTCCGTCCTTTTGGTCGTTGAACCACCATCCGGAGCCGAACTGCATCTTTCCCGCGCAGGATCCGTTCTGAAAGTTTCCTATCATCGTTCCGAGAACGTAGTTGTCCTTTGGGTTCAAAGCATAAAGTACCGTTTTGGGAAGCAGATCCTTTTCTTCAAGTCCGTTCAAAAACTTTGATGTCTTCTCGGCAATATTCAGATCGTTCATCGAATCGAATCCCGTATCCGGACCGATAAGCTTATACATTCTTTTGTTATTGTTTCTCAATGCGCCGATATGCAGCTGCATCGTCCATCCCAGCCTGGAATAATTCTCCGCGCAGAAGGATAAAATATCGGTTTTATATATCTCCTCTTCTTCTTTAGTTATCTCCTTTCGGTCGATCGCTTTCTTGAATACCTTCTCGGCGTCTCCCAATGCGAAAGGCGGAAAATCAACCGCGTGGTCGGAGAGCTTGCATCCTGCATCCGCAAAAAAGACCATTCTCGAAAGGAGCCATTCCTTCAGTCCGTCGTAATCTTTTATGCCCTGTTTTTCTATATAAGGCAGAAAAGTATCTTTACCGATCTCAACAGCCTTATCCGGGCGAAAGGTCGGATATACTCTCGTTTTAAAGCCGCTCTCTTTTATCTGTAAATGATTTTCGAGACTGTCGGCGGGGTCGTCCGTGGTGCAAATGAGCTCAACGTCTGACATATCGATAAGTCCTCTTGCTCCGTAATCGTCGGACGAAAGATACTCTCCGCATTTATCCCATATTTTTTTTGCCGTATCGGGAGAAAGGAAATCGTCGACGTCAAAGTATCTTTTCAATTCGAGTTGAGTCCAGTGGATCAAAGGATTGCCTATCGCCATGGGGAGCGTCTCAGCCCATTTTTCAAACTTTGAATAATCGTCAGCGTCGCCGGTTATATATTTTTCCTCTACCCCGTTCGACCTCATCGCCCTCCATTTATAGTGGTCGCCTCCGAGCATGAGCTCCGTGATATTCCTGAACTTATGATTTTCCGCGATCTTTTTCGGCTCGAGATGGCAGTGATAGTCTATGATCGGCATATCCTCAGCATAGTCGTAGAACAAATGCTTTGCCGTCTTATTCTTAAGCATGAAATCTTCGTTGATGAAACTCATCTTTTCTTCCTCCCGTTCTTAAAACGCTTTACTTTATATATAAATATCTGCCGACGCAGTTTGAAGGACCTTTTTTTAAATATAACATATCGCAAAGTTTTTTTCACCCTTAAAACAATAAAATATTCGTTGCATTTTCCGCAGACCTTGATGATCAAAAAGACCCGTATCACGGCGGATACGGGTCTTTATCATATAATAGATGTTATTGTGAGCTACTGCTTTTTTATTTTTCTGCGCTTTTTTATAAAAACACTCAAAGCAATAACCGCCGCAAGCACGAACAGCACGGCAAGAACCACCAAAACGTTATAAAGCCAAAACGGCTTTTTTTCAACGTCGTGACTTGCTATAAGATACGTGGTGTAGTTGACACCGTCTGCCTTGAACGTAACCTCTCCCAAAACCTGGTCCTGTTCTATCGGCGCTTCGATATCGTTTTGAATGGTTATGACAGTCTCAATGTTTTCCCTGTCAATATCTTTTGGCAAAACGGAGGATATTTCGGTATCGATCACAACGTCCAGAGAGGAAGTATCTTTAGTTGCTTTATCGACGTCAACGGTCACGATGACCTCATTTTCTTCTGCAATGGTCTTATAAGAATAATTATTATAAACGTACTCGAAAAGCTGGATCGTATCGTAAAAACGTTCACTCAGGCCGAGACTGTTCGTTCCCCCTCCCAGGACAACGCAGATCAGATCAACGTTTTCGTATGAACTGCTTGAAACAAGGCACTGCCCTGCCGGCGTCGTAAAACCGGTCTTTATCCCCGTGCAGAACGGATAATAATACTTCTGCGAGGAAGGGATGATCAGCAAGTTCGAGTTTGAATACGTCCTGTCGCTTTTCTTATATACCTCTGTTGCGGGAACGGTAAAACTCTCGGTTTTTACGATCTCATTGAAAGCGTCATGTTTTCTGCATTCCTTCGCGATAAGATAAAGATCGTAAGCCGTGCAGTAATGGTCTTCACTGTGAACTCCGTTTGGATTCACGAAATGAAGCATTTCACATCCGAGCTCTTCCGCTCTTTTATTACAGAGCTCAGCAAAGGCTTCGACGCTGCCGCTTACGTGTTCGGCAAGGACGTTTGCAGCTTCATTCGCACTGGGAATAAGCAAAGCCTGCAGCAACGTGTAGATGGTGAACTCCTCACCTGCCATAAGGTTTGCATTAGAATAACCCTCCGGGACCAGATCGAGAGCTTTTTGAGAAACGACGGCTTTATCTGTCAATTCGCAGTTTTCGAGCACGAGCAATGCAGTGAGTATTTTTGTCGTGCTTGCCGGGTACATCTTTTCGTGTGCGTTTTTCTCATAAACTATCTTGCCGGTCGTAAGCTCTGCGACAAAAGCCGCCTTGCATCCGATTTCGGGAATGCTGTCTAAAACTTTTTGCTCGTCCTTATTATACTCGAAGGTCACTTTTGCAGGGCCTTCGGGATCAACGCCGCTCTCAGAACCGTTATCCGAACGCGTATCGTTGTTATACGCAGATGAATCAAGCGCATTTCCTTCGTCGGCATAAACGCCGAAGAAGGAAAGCAAAAAACAAACAGACAGAAAAACGGCGATAAGCTTTTTCATAAAACCTCGTTTAAAAGACCTTTCTCATTTTCGTGCTTGTCCGGTCGGCGGATTCAAAACCGGTTTACCTTTTTCATCGCGTCCGAGACTGACTTTGAACAATCCGTGCCTGTTGCAGTAATATAAAAAGAATCTCGTCCTGCTTATACCGAAGCGGGCGTCCGCCCCGCCTTCGGGATACAGCTTTTTGAACTCACATCCGTCGTCTTTTACAGCCAGAATAAAAGAAATATAGTGTTTTTTGCTCATCTCGTGAGAGATAGAAACGTAGTATTCATCTTCGACGTGTTCCAACTGTAAATGATGCGAATGATCTTCCGGTTCAGCCTCCAAAAGAGGAAGCTTGATCCCGCAGCAGCTAACGACGGCTTCTCCCGTGCTTTGTATCACATTTCCGCAAATCGGACAAACGTAAAACTTAGTGCGAAGCATATTGGACGACTTGTTTGCGTTTTCAACGTCTTCTCCGGAAAGAAGCTCGATTACTGACACACCCAAAGCTGAAGAGAGCGGCTCCAAAAGAGAAATATCAGGATAACCCCGTCCGGTCTCCCACTTTGAGACCGTCTTATCGCTAACGTTTATTCTTTCCGCCAGCTGCAGCTGCGTAAGCTTTCTTTCCTCGCGAAGACGTTTGATCAGTGCGCCGGTCACATATTGATTCATGATTATTACCTCCCTACGGGATCACGATATCATATCGGCGCATCAAGCTCAACCTACTCTCCGTAGACAACGCTTACATCGTATAGCATATACTAAAAAGACTTTTTATATTGTTCTAATTTATCATATTCGAAAACTGTCTTTTATTCAATCCTAAGTTTCAAAATGTGCCAATATTTATTTAAAAATCTCAGCCGCCACAAAAGACGGCTGAGATTTTTGGTCGGAGTGACAGGACTTGAACCTGCGGCATCCTGCTCCCAAAGCAGGCGCGCTACCAGCTGCGCTACACCCCGGCAAATGATTTATGCTCTTGATTTTTCTTTTGTCATTATACAATACGGCGTCTCAATAAGCAAGATTTTTCTTGACTTTTCCACAGAAGATATATATATTAAATAAAATGGTATTTTATCAATAATGTGGGAGAGAAAAATGAAAAACACCGATAAAACGATGGATAAAATCGTTGCTCTGTGCAAAAACAGGGGCTTTGTATTCCCCGGCTCCGAGATATACGGCGGACTTGCAAACACGTGGGATTACGGTCCTCTCGGAGTAGAGCTCAAAAACAACATAAAAAAAGCATGGTGGAAAAAGTTCGTTCAGGAAAATCCTTATAACGTTGGACTTGACGCGGCGATACTGATGAATACGCAGACATGGGCGGCATCCGGGCATCTCGGCGGTTTTTCCGATCCTCTTATGGACTGCCGCGAATGCCACGAGCGTTTCCGCGCAGATAAAATAATAGAAGATTTCTGCGCCGCGTCAGGCATAGCGCTTTCAAAGCCCATCGACGCTTTTTCTCAGACCGAGATGAAGAGCTTCATCGAGGACCATAATATTCCCTGCCCTACCTGCGGAAAGCATAATTTTACCGATATAAGGCAGTTCAACCTTATGTTCAAGACCTTCCAGGGCGTTACCGAGGACGCCAAGAACACGGTCTATCTCCGTCCGGAGACGGCTCAGGGCATATTTGTCAATTTCAACAACGTTCAGCGGACCACACGCCGCAAGCTGCCCTTCGGTATCGGACAGATCGGCAAGAGCTTCCGCAACGAGATCACTCCCGGAAACTTTATCTTCCGCGTGCGTGAGTTCGAGCAGATGGAGCTTGAGTTTTTCTGCAAGCCGGGAACCGACTTAGAATGGTTCAACTATTGGCGCTCCTTCTGCCGTGACTGGCTTTTGTCCCTCGGCGTCAAAGAAGAGAACCTCCGTCTCCGCGATCATGATCCCGATGAGCTTGTATTCTATTCCAAAGCGACCACAGACTTCGAGTTCCTCTTCCCCTTCGGATGGGGCGAGCTCTGGGGCGTTGCCGACAGGACGGACTACGATCTTACTCAGCATCAGAACGCCTCCGGTGAGAAGCTCGTATACCGTGAAGGCGAAGGAAAAGATCTGGTCGAATACATTCCTTACGTAATAGAGCCCAGCCTCGGCGTCGAGCGCAGCTTCCTTGCTTTCCTCTGCGATGCTTATGATGAAGAAGTTATAGACGCAGAAAAGAACGATACGAGAATAGTTCTTCATCTTCATCCCGCCCTCGCGCCCTTCAAGTGCGCCGTGCTTCCGCTTTCGAAAAAGCTTTCCGACAAAGCTCTCGAAATATATAATGAGCTCTCCAAAGAGTTCAACTGCGATTTTGATGAAACAGGGTCTATAGGAAAGCGCTACAGACGCCAGGATGAGATAGGTACTCCCTACTGCATAACCGTCGATTTCCAGACCGTCGGCGACGACAACACTCCCGCCGACAATATGGTCACCGTTCGTGAAAGGGACGGGATGACGCAAGTCCGTATCCCCCTCTCCGAAATCAAAAAATACCTTTCCGACAAGATCTCATTCTGAAACATATATTTAAGCAAAAAATAAGTCAAAAAATCATTGACTTTTCACATTCCGCTATGATAAACTATATAAGCCGCATCGAATGGGTTCAAGTGAAGTGATTCCACCTTTAGAGCGAGTCCGTAAATGAAGGAGGTTACATTGGATGTACGCAGTGATCAAAACAGGCGGTAAGCAGTACAAGGTTTCCGAAGGCGATGAGATCTATATCGAAAAGCTCGACGCCGAAAACGGCGACAAAGTAGATTTTGAAGTCGTAATGGCAGGAAACGACGGCAAGATAGCTCTCGGTGCAGACGCCGCGAAGGTCTCCGGCGAAGTAGTCAAAACGGGAAAAGCAAAGAAGATAACCGTTTTCAAGTTCAAGGCAAAGAAGAACTACAGACGTCATCAGGGACACAGACAACCGTATACCAAGGTCGTTATCAAAGAAATCAAGATGTAATCAATAAATTATCGGAGGTGCTGATTATGGCTCATAAGAAAGGCGTCGGTTCAACAAGAAACGGCCGTGATTCAGAGTCTAAAAGGCTTGGCGCAAAGCGTGCTGACGGACAGTTCGTCAATGCAGGCAGCATTTTGGTCAAGCAGCGTGGCACGAAGATCCATCCCGGCACCAATGTCGGGCGCGGAAGTGACGATACGCTTTTTGCTTTGTCCGAAGGAGTAGTTCGTTTCGAGAAACTCGGTCGCGACCGCAAAAAGGTCTCTGTATACAATACGGATCTCGAGCAATAATTTTTTAAGACTCAATTTTATGCCGGATATTTTGATATCCGGCATATTTTTTCAAAAAATATTCTGCGGGTGATCGATATGTTCGTAGACGTTGCAAAAATAAAAATTAAAGCCGGTAAAGGCGGAGACGGAAAAGTTGCTTTTCACAGAGAAAAGTATATTGCCGCCGGCGGGCCTGACGGAGGCGACGGAGGAAAAGGCGGAGACGTAATATTCGTTGAAGACCCTCATCTTTCCACCCTTCTTGACTTCAGATTCAAGAAAAAGTATGTTGCACCCGACGGAGAGCCCGGAGGAACAAAAAAGTGCTTCGGCAAAGACGGTGAAAACATATATATAAAGGTTCCCGTCGGCACTTTGATAAAAGAGGCCTCGAGCGGTTCTATCTTATGCGATATGTCACGCGGCGTCCCCTTCACTGCAGCCCGCGGAGGGCGCGGCGGTTGGGGAAACGCCCATTTTGCCACACCGACGCGTCAGGCGCCCAGATTTGCAAAGCCCGGACAGCCCGGAGACGAAGCCGATATCATTCTTGAACTCAAGCTGATCGCAGACGTCGGTCTTATCGGTTTTCCGAACGTTGGAAAAAGCACCCTTTTATCCGTCATCTCCGCCGCAAGGCCCAAGATCGCCAACTATCATTTTACCACCCTGTCCCCCAATCTCGGCGTCGTATACGTCGGCGAAGGCGCATCCTTCGTTGCAGCCGACATACCGGGTATAATAGAAGGCGCCGCGCAGGGCGCGGGACTCGGCTTCGATTTTCTCAGGCACATTGAGAGATGCCGTATGCTCGTCCACGTGATAGACGTCTCGGGTTCCGAAGGGCGCGATCCCGCGGACGATCTGATCAAGATCAACAGCGAGCTTTCAACTTACAGCAAGACTCTTGCCGAACGCCCGCAGATCATAGCAGCGAACAAATGCGACGTTCTTGAAAGCGGCAGCGATAACCTCGCTCGTCTCAAAGAAAAAGCCGACTCTCTCGGATATAAAGTCATCGAGATCTCCGCCGCTTCAAATAAAAACGTTGATAAACTTGTATCCGAAATATGGAAAATGCTTGAGGCACTCCCTCCAGTGACAGTTTACGAAGCCGAAAAAGAACTTTCTCTCATAACGGATATCCCCACGGAAAGAGAGATCATAATCACAAAAGAAAACGGTATTTACTTTGTCTCGGGAGCATGGATAGAAAAAATCGTCGGTTCGATCAATTTTGACGATTATGAATCGAGGATGTATTTTGACAGAGTCATGCGAAAAGCCGGAGTTTTTGATATGCTCGAGCGCGAAGGTATACAGGAAAAAGACACGGTCGACGTTTTGGGGATGCAATTTGAATATGTCTTTTAATAAAAAAGCCGAAGGAAGGATCCTTCGGTTTTTTTTCTTGAAAAAGTTTATCGGATTGATAAAAGCATTTTCAAATCACTTTATTTCCATGTTTCCCAGACTTCGGGACAGTAACCTACCGTCGCCTGCTTTCCGTTTCTTACGATCGGTGTTTTAATAAGGTCAGGCCTTTCCAAAAGCTTAGCCTCTTTATCCGATTCGTAAGCAAGATACTTTATCAACGCAGCGTCAGGCGCCTTCTCGTCAACAAGTGCTTCAATGGATCCGACGGCTTTTTTTACTCCCGAAAGCTCACCGGGACTCATACCGAAACGCGGAAGATCTATCTTTTGAAAAGATATCCTTCGCTCCTTGAACCAACGCTCTGCTTTTTTCGTATCAAAGCATTTGTTTTTCCCGAATATCTGGATGTTCATTTTTTATCCTGCCTTCAATTATTTTTATCAATTCAGCAACGGAATCGCTGTCATTGTCCGGAAGCAGCTTCGGCGAAAGCTTTAAAACATCCGGATGTGCGTTGACCGGAGCATACGCGTTTTCACAGCAGCTTATGAGTTCTGTATCGTTCTGACCGTCGCCGACTGTAAAAAATCTGCTTTTATGTATATTGAGCATCTTGGCTATATAAAGTGCGGAGACTCCTTTATTTACACCCTTGATCAAGACCTCGATAAAAAAATCTGCCGAATACTGGAAAAACAATTTATCTCCGAACTTTTCTTTTACGAATACTTCCAGTCTTTTTATCTTTCCCGGATCGCAGCATAAGAGCATATGAAGCCACGGCTTGGGTATTTTTTCCTTTCCTTCGCGGAATGAAGGCATACCGGTATATTTTATATGGCCTTCGGTTATATAGTTTTCCTTTAAGATATGTGAACCGTCAGGCATGAGGACCTCTATGCCTACGTCGGGAAAACGTTCCGATACTTCATCCGCAAGACTTTCGCCGACCTCTCCTACCGGAAACGCCTTGACTATCCTGTCTTGCTTAAAATCATATATAACAGCGCCGTTTGAAAGAACGCCCGGCGCGTTTACAGGCATCTCTTCGGTAAAATACTTCATGCCTGTAATATTTCTTCCCGTCGCGAAAGAAAATCTTCCTCCGTTTTCGATAAAATACCTTACGGCTTCAATATTCCCTTTGGATATTTTCCTTTTCGAGTTCAGCAGCGTTCCGTCAAGATCGGAGAGAATAAGCGTACCATCGAATAATCCCATTAAAAAAGTCCACACTTTCCGAGAAAATCAACGAAATATTTCGGAAGAGGACAGGAAAACTCCATGCGTTCTTTTGTGGTAGGATGGATAAACCGAATTTCAGACGCGTGAAGGCACTGACCTCCAAGCCCCGTCTTGTCCTTTTTCGGACCGTAAAGAATATCTCCGGCGACGGGATGACCTATGCCCGCCATGTGAACTCTTATCTGATGTGTCCTTCCCGTCTCGAGCTTGCATTTCACATGAGAAAAGCCGTTGCATACGCATATAGTAGAATAATGCGTCACCGCTCTTCTTCCATCCGGAACGATCGCCATCTTTTTTCTGTCTTTAGGACTTCTGCCGATCGGAGCATCTACCGTTCCGCTATCGTCTGTCTTTCCGTAAACAACGGCGTCATAAACCCGGCTCAGGCTCCTGTCCGAAAGCTGAGACGACAAGGCGATATGCGCTTTATCATTTTTCGCGGCAATAAGGAGTCCGCTCGTATCTTTATCGATCCTGTGAACTATACCCGGTCTCGCCTCACCGCCTATTCCGGAAAGCTCGGAACCGCAGTGAGCCAGAAGAGCGTTTACCAAAGTCCCTTCATAATGACCGGCAGCAGGATGAACGACCATCCCGCGAGGCTTGTTGACAACTAAAAGATCCTTATCCTCATATATGATATCTATAGGGAGCGATTCGGCTTTTACTTCCGAAGACTTGACGTCGGGTATGATGACCTCAAACGATTCATTGCCTGTAAGAACGTAATTCTTTTTTACGGCGGACCCGCCGGAGGTCACAAGTCCTTCTTCGCAAAGCCTTTGCACAAAACTCCGGCTCTGTGAAAGTTCTTTTGCCATGAACACGTCAAGCCGCTCTCCGGCAATAGTCGCTTTAATCGTCTTTTTTTCCATTTTTCTTATCACCGAGAAAGGATTTGTCTATAAAGACTGCATATATAACGGCCATTATCGCGCCGACGTTAAGGAAAATATCGGCAACGTTAAAAACGGGAAAATGTATAAGGCAGAAATCAAAAAGATCGATAACGTATCCTCTGACGATCCTGTCAATGAGATTGCCCAACGCTCCCGCAAAGATAAAAACGAGAGTGACTCTTCCCCATTTGCCTTTTAAAAAGCCTTTAAAGAATGCCCAGGCAATTGCAATCAGGGCAATAAAAGTGAGAACAATCAAAAAGACGCGTTTCCCTTGAAAGAGGCTGAAAGCGACTCCTGTATTCTCAACATATGTAAGATTGAAAACGCCTTTGATTATTGTTATCGAGCCTTGCTCGGCAAGGACGTCAGCCGCCCAAAGCTTTACAAGGATGTCCGTCCCCAATATTGCCGCCAGGATCAACGCATAAACAACCATATGATCTCCTCTGAAAAAGAGTTTAAGGCATGTGACCGATGAGTTTATAAGAACAGCGAGGGGCAATGTCCCCCTCGCTGTCTTGAATTATCAAAGCTCAGCACTTTTTATCGGAATCAGACTCACCGTCATCGATGATATCAGAATAATCGAATTCGAGTTCCTCGCCGCAAGCAGGGCATTTCATTCCGCCCTCTGCCATGAGATCTTCGTCCAGGACTATCTTCTCACCGCAGGTAGGGCAAACGACTTCATAATATTCATCGTCATCGTCTGAATCGTCATCGTCATATCTCTCGGGGCAGGCGTCGCATTCGTCGAGTATCTCATAAATATCGTCGAGGTCGCCGTCTATCTCATCGAGTTCTTCATCAAAAGCGTCAAGAGACTCTTCGATGCCGTCAAGCTCATCATTGATTGCCGCAGTCTGTTCCTCAAGATCGGATACCTCAAGAGAAATATCGTTTATCAGATCTATGATGGCGGTAAGGAGCTTACCCTCTTTGGTTTGCTCATCAACCTTGAGTCCCTCAAGAAGACCTTTAAGATACGCGCTTTTTTCAGTTATAGTCATATGCGGCTCTCCTTTCCGAAACAGTATTATTATTCTTTTGCTCTTTCAAGATATTCGCCGGTCCTCGTATCTATGCGGATTTTTTCACCTTCATTGATGAAGAGAGGCACTTTGACCACAGCGCCCGTTTCAACGGTGGCCGGCTTGGTGACATTGGTCGCGGTATCGCCTTTGACGCCGGGCTCGGTCTCGGTAACGGTAAGCACGACAAAGAGCGGCGGCTCGATACCGAATACTTTTCCTTTGTAAGAAAGGACCTTGACAGTCATTTCTTCCTTCACGAACTTGAATCCGTCGGAAAGCTTATCCTTCTCGATGGGCAACTGCTCATAAGTCTCATTGTCCATGAAATAATAAAGCTCGCCGTCATTATAAAGATACTGCATATCGCGTCTTTCAATGACTGCATTCTCAAACTTATCGGTCGGGTTGAACGAACGCTCAACGACCGCGCCCGTAATAACGTTGCGGTATTTGGTTCTGACGAAAGCTGCGCCTTTACCCGGTTTTACGTGCTGGAATTCAATGACCTGCAAAACGTTTCCGTCCATTTCAAAGGTCACGCCGTTTCTGAAATCACCTGCTGTCAACATAATCAAACAGTCCCCCTGACAATATTTCAATTAATTTTACCATGTGAACGATGCTTTTGCAAGCAAAATACTATATTATAATAAGTTTTTTTCCGAACTTTGTCAAGTTGTTGTTTCCGTTCTGCTTTATACAGACCATATCTTCTATCCTTACTCCGAACAGATCGGGAATATAAATGCCGGGCTCTATCGTAAGGATCGTTCCTTCCTTGACGATCTCATCCGAATAAGGAGAAGCGGCGGGTCTTTCGTGTATGTCGAGTCCTACGCTGTGCCCGAGGCCGTGTCCGAAATACTTTCCGTACCCTGCCTTTTCGATCACGTCACGCGCCGCTTTATCTATTTCCTTGCCCTTCTTGCCCGCTTCCGCAGCGTCTATGCCCGCGAGCTGTGCCTCCAAAACGATACCGTAGATTTTTTTCATTTCATCAGACGCTTCGCCTATCGCAAATGTCCTCGTCATGTCAGAGCGGTATCCTTTTATCATTGCACCGAAGTCAACAGTAACAAAATCGCCTTTTTCGATGATCTTTTCTCCCGGCCTTCCATGCGGCATACTGGTTTTTTTGCCCGAAATTAAGATCGTATTAAAGGCAGGCCCTTCCGACCCTCCGGTGCTCATAAAATACTCGAGCCGCGCCTTGCACGTATTTTCAGTCATCCCGGGCTTTATTTCGGAAAGGAGCTGATCAAGAGCTTTTTCAGCTATCCTCTGCGCTTTTACTATGCAATCCGTCTCTTCCTGTGTCTTGACCGAACGAAGCTCCGAAAAAACAGATGAAAAACCGACAAGTTCACACGTTATTTTTTCTTTGAGCTTATTATACGCGAAAACAGTCATGATCTCGTCTTCAAAGCCTGCCTTTTTTACAGACAATTCATCGCAGATACGCTTTACCTCGTCAAAGGCGCTCTTCCCTTTTTCGGGCATTGCAACTTTAAAGCCGTATGGAGACATGCTTTTTTCGGCGGCCTCGATATATCTTGAATCCGTATAGCAAAATCCGGAACCGTTTTTATGGAAAAAGACCAGACCTTCAAGTCCGCAAAAGCCGGTGACGTACGCGATATTCTTCTCACCCGTCACCAAAAGTGCGTCAACACCTTTATCGTTAAGTATTTTCGACATTTCAATAGGCGTTATCATTTTTATACCTCTTTCATATAAATATTCTTTAATATCGCGGCGTCACGGGCCTGGGTCCCGGCCGACTCGCATATGACAGTCGGATAAAGCTTTTTCACGGCTATCAATGAGATCAACTCCGGAGGCGGTCCGAAGACCTGATCGTCAAAAGTCAGATGTCTCACCTCTCCGCCCGTCGAAAACTCAATTCTCGAAAAATGTGCGTGAAATCTTTCCGCTCTCTCTCGTCCGAGTTTATCGATAAGTTTATCGAGAGCAGCTCCGAATGACTCCGGATCGGAAAGACCTCCATGGGTTCTTGCATTGAGATGCCCGAAATCGATGCAGGGCAAAAGTCTGTCGTCTGCCCGGCAAATGTAAAGGACTTCGTCAAGGTCTCCGAGCACGTTGACTTTACCCATCGTTTCAATACAAAGAGAAACGTTTTTGTCGTCTGTGGCTTCAAGTGCATTCAACGCTTCTCTCACGTTTATAAGGGTGTTGTTCAAGGCTTCTTCCCTGCTTCTTCCCGACAAACCGCCGCAATGGACGACTACGCGATCTCCTCCCATTTTGTTTACGGTCCTGCATGACTGAAGGATATATCCGATATTTTTCTCCACTCTGTCTCTATCGGCATTTGAAAGATTAATAAAGTAAGGCGAATGCAGCGAAAGCGTTATGCCGCACTCGGCCGCTTTTATGCCGAGCTCAGCGGCCTTTTCATCGCTTATATTGACACCTCTGCCGCACTGATATTCGAAGGCGTCCAAACCCATATCCCTCAAGTATTCGGGCATGAAAAGACTTGAATTATACTTCTCGGAAAATGCCGCTTCGCTTCCGGCAGGGCCGAAGATCGCTCTCTTCATATTATTTCTCCAGGTAATATTTTATTGATCGTTCTAATATGATTTTACCATTAAAATCCATTTATC
>JAEEGL014580847.1_pt1 | contig 22006 bp, 15 predicted proteins | sample 9134231 | NCBI WGS metagenome assembly JAEEGL01 (sample SAMN16246548, study PRJNA631951) | gut metagenome | biome: gut microbiome; feature: rumen; material: fiber-attached | host: Bos | place: Iran: Karaj | collected 2018-10 | reverse complement strand
TAAGAATCTCATCAAGACTGTCGTAGTATCTGTAGATGGCGCCTCTTGCCATTCCTGCTTCTTCCCTTACATCCATCAGAGTCATGCTGCTTATGGATTTACGAAGTGCTACACGGTATGCGGCATCGATTATCTCCAGCTTTTTTGCTTCGAAATACTCTTCTGAAACTTTTGGCATATTTATTCTCCTTTTATGTAAAAATGAACCCGGGTTCACTAATAAAAGTGAACTGCGGTTCATTTTAATACCGGATTTTGGATTTGTCAACAGGTGATTGTTAAAAAAATTTTTATGGTAAAATAGCAATATAAGGGGTAAAAAATATATCGCAAGGGGTGACCGGTATGGTGGATAAGGTATTGGAAAGTTACACAATGGAGGACATTTCCGTAATCCTCCGTGAGAACGTTGATGCGGTCCTTTTAGTTGATGCTTCGATCAACAAGTACAGGACTATCAGCAAGCACGGCTTCCTCGACACCTTCATAGCCGATGAAGGAGAGTATAACGAACTGATCGAGAAGCTTTGGATTCATCTTGGTAATTCCAATGAAAAAATCTCAAAAGACTATACTGTTTTCGTTTCTTACTACGGAGATTTCAAAGGAAAATACAGCAGAAGACTGAAGATCAAACTTGATGGAGAAGAGAGTCCTCACGTTGTCCAGATGACGGTATATCCGTTAAAGGAAAAGGACAAGTATGTATTTGTAATGGATGAACTGGATGATGATGAATACATTCAGGAATTCATGACAACAAAGAAAGTTACGACTATCCAGAATACATATCTTTTTTCAATGTATGTGGATCTGGTGAGGGATACCACCAGCAGCATAAGTGTTACCGAGATTTCGGAGGATACGGTAAATGCAAGTATCAAGTATTCGGACTGGCGTATGATGATAGTAAATATGATCTGGCCTGAAGACCAGAAGCAGTTCCTCAGAAGAACGGCTCCTGAATATCTGAAGAAGAATTTCTCGCCGGGACGTACATCTTCTTTTGACTGCCAGATGCAGAATCTTGAAGGAAAATATATCTGGGTTAAGCTTATATTCAGCAGAGCCGAGACAAAAAACGAAGATGACTTCAGATTTGTCTTCATGGTTCAGGATATACATGAGAATTCCATCGAGCTTCTTTCTACTCTGAAGAAGTATGAGGAGATGGCTCTTACGGATCCGCTTACAGGGATTTTCAATCACGGCGGTATCGAGACGGAAATGTACAACGCCATCGATAAGCATAATAAAGACGGTGAACCTGTAGGTCTTATGATGCTGGATATGGATCACTTCAAAAATGTAAATGACAGCTTCGGCCATTCGGTAGGAGATGCCACATTAAAGAAGTTTGCCGAGATACTTAGTGATTTCATGGCTGATGAAAAAGCTTTCGTAGGACGCTGGGGCGGAGAAGAGTTTGTTATCGTATGCTACGGACATTCCGGTGATGAGTTTGTTCAATTTGCGGAAAACCTGCGACAGACGGTTGAAGAGGCGGATTTCCTTGAGATAGGCCATATCACATGTTCTATCGGAGTTACGGATCTGAAGGCTGAGGATACATTTGACGAGGCGTTTAATCGTATAGATAAAGCGATGTATACATCCAAGGAAAACGGTCGTAATACTGTATCGCGTTTATAAAAATATAATTGACAAGATAACACTGTTATGTTACTTTATTTACATAACAGTGTTATTTTTTTATGGGGTTGAATATGGAAAAAGATAAGAAAACAAAAAAATTACTTATCGAATGTGCTAAAAGGGAGTTCTTCGAGAAAGGTTTTATGATGGCATCTTTAAGAAATATATGTAAAAGTGCAGGCGTTACTACAGGAGCACTTTATTTTTTCTTTGAAGATAAAGAAGACCTTTTTGATAGTATAGTTGGAGGCCCGTTACAGGAACTTGAATTAGTAATTGAAAGGCATTTTAATCAAGAATTACAGGGGTTAAATGAGAATACCGGAAGCCTTGATGATGATTATAAAACGGCATGTGACACACTGAATACATTATATAAGTTCAAGGAAGAGTTTGAGTTGCTTTTGAATAGAGCTCAAGGTTCACAATATGAGAATGTTGTAGACAGAATAGTTGAATATTTTTATAACCATTATCTTGAGATATATTGGAGAATGAAAGGATATGATTCGCCCGATCAGTTAAAGTATGAAGATAAATTTATAGTACATTGGATGGCACATGATCAGATAGATATATTTGTTCATATTTTGAGTCACTGTAAAGACGAGGAAGATGCGAGAAAACAACTTCGGAATATGTTTAATTATATGGTCGGTGGATGGATTGCAACTATTGAAAAAAGCGTAGTATAACTATTTTAAGGCGGGTTTTAAACTCGCCTAAAAAAACGTAAACAACATAACAGTGTTATGGGGACGTGAGCATTATCAAAGGAGGACGATATGTATATAGAGGTTTCGAATGTTAAAAAGAGTTATGGAGAAGGCGAAAGTTATGTGGAGGTTCTGAAGGGGATATCTATAGGGGTGGAACGTGGAGAAATGTGCGTTATTCAGGGGAGTTCGGGTTCCGGAAAATCGACACTATTAAATTGCATAGGGGGATTGGATGATATAAATTCGGGATCATGCAAAATAGATGGATTAGAGATAGCTGGTCTAAAGAAAAATGCTTTATCTGACTATAGAAGAGATACATTAGGTTTTATTTTTCAATTTTACAATCTGGTTCCGAATTTGACTGTTAGAGAGAATGTTGAAGTTTGTCGTTATCTGACAGATAATCCTCTTGATATTGAGGAGCTTCTTGAAGTTATTGGTTTGAAAGACCATGCAGATAAGTTTCCATCACAATTATCAGGTGGACAACAGCAGCGAACAGCAATTGCAAGAGCACTTATTAAGAATCCCAAGCTTCTATTGTGTGATGAACCAACAGGGGCACTTGATTCAAAAACCTCAAAAGAGATTCTTATTCTTTTGGAAAGTATTAATAAAAAGTATGGAACAACAATGCTTATCGTAACACATAATAATTCTATTAAGGATATGGTTGATAGAGTTATATATATTAAGGATGGGGAGGTAAGCAAAAACTATATTAATAACAATCGAATTCCGGCAGAAAAATTGGAGGATCTGTAATATGCAAAAGATACTTGGCAGAAGAGTTTTAAGAGACCTAAAAAAACATTTTTTCAGATATTTTATGCTGGGAATCATGATTACTATGGGTATATTTTTGGTAGTTACAGTGGTAGGATCAGCCGAGACACTCACAGGAGGAACAGAGGATATTGCTTTAGAAACCAATTTGGAAGATGGAGAATTTGAAGTTTTTGTTCCACTGAAGGAAGTAGAAATCGATCATATCGAAGATATGGGGATTAGTGTATCTGAGCAGTTTTATATTGATTATAAAATGAATAAAGAGGAACTCGGAACGATCAGATTATTTAAGTTAAGAGAGAAGATAAATCAGATTTATTATGTTTCCGGAAGTGCTCCATCTGATAAATCTGAAATTGCTATCGAAAAAAGATATGCATATGAACATAATATAACGGTTGGTGATTTTTTTGAGATTGCAGGGAAATCATATAAAATTTCGGGAATAGGAGTGACATCGGATTATGATGGTCCACTTAAAGAAATAGCAGATACTTCATGTAACTCTGAAATTTTTGGCTTGGTATTTATGAAAGATGAGGCATATGAAGAATTTAAAACAAATGGGAATATTCAGAAGAGCGAAACATATATTTATTCCTATAAATTGAACGGAAATGTGAGTGATGATGATTTAAAGGAGTATTTAAAAGATCTGAAAATAGAAGCATCTCAAGTTGATGATCCGCTATTTCAGGAATACTGGGATAGAACCGGAGGTGTAGAAGATGAACTTAGAAATTCAGTTAAAGAATTAAAAGATGCTACTAATGATGTAAAAGATGGTCTAGGTGATCTTGAAAAGAATAATGATGAAATTAATGAGAGTACGCAAAATATATTTGATTTATTTCTAAATCAGACAGAGGGAACGCTGAATGTATATAATTTAAATCTTGATTTAACTGAAGAGAATTATGATAGGGAACTTGAGAATATAATAAGTACTCAAGATAATCCTGCTGTTACGCAGCCATTAGTAAAATCAAAGAAACAGCTGGAAGATTATAAAGATTATAAAGATGGAATTCAAGATTATACTAATGGGGTTGGGGAGTTATATAACGGAACAAGTGACATGGCTGATGGTGTAGCAGATCTTGATGATTCGGTGAATGATATGTTAGAGGAGATGGATTTTAGTTTATCAAATCTGACTGGATTTTTAAAACGCGAAGATAATCCAAGAATATTTGCGACTAAGAATGATAAAGTAGTGGATATTGAAGTAGGGATTTTTGCAGGGGCTATTATATTTATTCTGTTCGCATATGTTATTTCGGTTTTTGTTGTTCATTCTATTGAAAAAGAAAGTAGTATTATCGGTACACTTTATTCAATGGGAGTGACTAAAAATAATTTGTTGTTACATTATATAACGCTTCCGGTAGTTGTTACCTTAATTTCAGGCACTTTGGGTGTAATAGTCGCGTCGACAGGTATTATGGCGCCGATGATTGCTAAAAGTTCATACTTATATTTTTCAATTCCTGAGTTTTCATTCAAGGTACCCGGATATCTTTGGATATATTCTATATTATGTCCGCCGATAATGGCCATAATTGTGAATGTTATAGTGTTAAATACAAAATTAAAAAGAACTGCACTTTCGCTCATAAGAAATGAAATCAAAGTTAAGAATGGTAAAAGGGTAAGCTTAAAAAATCTCGGATTTATTAGGGCGTATAGAATAAGACAGATGATATGGGAGATGAGATCAACGGTTGCAGTTGTTCTGGGTATGTTTTTAGCATTGCTTATTTTTATGATTGCAGTTAATTGTTATACATTGTGCTCAAATCTCGCAACGGATTATGAGAATGATACTAAGTATAAGTATATGTATACATTGAAGTATCCGGAAAAAGAAGCTCCTGCTGATACAGAGGCTGCATATGCTTATACGTGTAAAAAGGGTATTCTGGGTTATAATTTTGATATTACAATACTTGGAATTGATAAGGATAACAAGTATTTTGATGTTGATACGGGAAATAGCAGGATGGATGTTGTTGTGTCTTCTGCATTTGCTGAAAAATTTTGGCTTAAAAAAGGCGAGGAATTTATTGTTACAGATGAAGAAAAGGATGTAAAATACGCATTTTCTGTAAAGGATATAACTACGTATTCTGCAGGATTCTTCATATTTATGGATATTGATGAAATGCGTGATATGATGGGAGAAACATCAGATTATTACAATGTCCTTTTTACAGACAAAGAGATTGAAATTGATCCGGGAAGGGTTTACTCCATAACAGGTAAAGATGATATAGTCAAAGGAACGTCGGTTTTTACAGATTTAATGATGCCTTTGATTTATACCCTTGCAATGGCTGCAGGTGTGATTTTTTGTGTTGTTTTGTATTTGATGATGAAAGTGATGATAGACAGAAGCGGCCAAAACATTTCAGTAATAAAAGTTTTTGGATATAAGCACAAGGAAATACGGAAATTATATCTTGATGGAAACTTCTATATTATTGCAATAGGAGCATTAATAGTTTTACCGTTATCTAAAATGATAATGAATATGATGTTTCCGTTTATGATTTCAAATATCTCGTGCGGACTAAATGTTAAAACGCCAATTTATTTCTTTTTATTAGTATATGCGGGAGTAATAGCATTATACTTTTTCATAAATGCATTGCTTGTAAAGCAGCTGGACAAATATACACCTGCTGAAATTCTCAAAAACAGAGAATGATTTATAACGATAAGATTTTTTTTGAAAGATCGTCAGAAGATATGTAGTGAACTGTATAATCGGATAGCATATGTGTTGAGGCAATGCTGAATATATAGCTATTATTTCCTGATCTGTAAAATGAAGACCATATTGAGGGAGAAGTATGAATGCTATATTTTGTCGTGTCAATATCACGTAAAGAATTATCTGCTAAACCTGTTCCTATGTATTTAAAAAGCGCTTCTTTTCGTGTCCAAATAGTATAAAAACGATTATTGATATTTTGATTATCAAGATATACGGTCGAAACTTCGTTTTTATGAAAAGTACTATTCATGACAGAGAGAGGCGCTTTTTGTATTATTTCAATATCAACGCCGATATCGATTTGATCATAAGAGGATTGGTTATATGCAAAAATAATGGAATTACCTGAATGTGAAATGTTAAAACCAATTTTCGGATAATCCGTTAGATGAGGTTTGCCGAAATCTGAATATGAAAATCTAAGATTTTGAGGTTTATCACATGTTAATAAACCTAGTTCATATCTAGTTAAAGCAGCAGCATATAGGGATGCCTTTCTATTGCAGAGATGGACGTAATTTAGTATTTTAGATTGTCTTTCTGCGGATAATAGATTTAATAGAATATCATCATTTTGACTCCAAGATATAGTATTGAATGATAATAAAACTATTTTGTTTTTGTAATTATATAAATCTGATTTAAAATGCATATGATTGACCATATAATCCTTTAAGTGAAAAAGGCATTGAGTTGAGTGCGGCGTTTTATTCCCAGCTTCCGATATATCTTCGTAACATCATTTTTTACAGTACCCTCGGTAATATATAATTTGTCAGCTATGTCATGGTTGCTGAGACCGGAATGAATGAGCTGGGCAATTGTTTTTTCGCGTTTTGATAAAGGATCGAGAGAATCATTCTCCGATTTTATTGAAGCTGGTTGATATGTTTTAACAATTTTAGCAAGTACATACGGATCGTATACCATACCGTTTTCTATAACTGCATGAATACTTGAAGTAATCTTGTTGTAGCTGCTGTCTTTTAAAAGGTATGCATCAACCTGAAGATTTAAACCTGAAAATATGTTTTTATCATCATCAAAGACTGTTAATATTATAATTTTAATTTGCGGAAAGCTGTTTCGGAGCTCTGTTGCAGTCTGTATTCCATTCAAATATGGCATATCAATATCTAATATTACAACATCGACAGCTGGATTTTTATGTACTGCTTCAAGTAGGTCGGCACCGTTTTCGTAGTCGCCTAAAATGTTCAATTCTTTATCCAAAGATAAAAGTTTTAAGATTCCTGCGCGGATGAGATAAGAATCATCAGCTATCATTACATTAATCATTTTTATTTCCCTTCTCAATTAAATATGTCTGTTGAAGAATTCAATGGTGTTGGATTGCTTCTGTTAATAGTAATATTTGTAATAAAACCATTATCAATATCACTTTCATAGCTTACGTTTCCGTTTATTTGAGAAACACGGTTGTCAATTCCGATAAGTCCAAAAGATTTCTCTATATGTTTGCATCCTATTCCGTCGTCAGATATAGAAAGCATTATCGTATCATCTGTTAAGTCTATAGAAATTTCCATATTTGAAGCTTTTCCATGGGAAATGCTGTTTGTAACAGACTCACGGATTATCTCATAAAGGACTTGCTTTATTTGGGTGTTGATTGATTCAATATGAGGACAATGATTAAAAGATATATGTATAACAGAAAGCTGGTCAAAGCGTTCAGATATATCATTTATTGATTTTGTAAGATTGAAAGAATCTGTTAATGTATGGATTTCATTTACACATTGACGCATTTGGGAAATGCTTTGTTGCAATGTTTCCTCAATATTGTCTATTTCTTTTTGTAAATCTGCAGTAGAGGATTTGGTATTGGAAGTCAATGCCTTTATATAGCGAATATTAATTAAAGCTCCTAATAGAAGAGGCCCGAGTGAATCATGCAGTCTTTGGGCAATTTCATTTCGGTGAAAAGCAATATTAACATCACGATCATCAAATATTCGATGAGCAAGATCGGTATAAAGGGAGCGAAAATGTTCCATTTCACTTACATATTTATAGGCAAGTCTGAATGCGAGGAAAATGATCAGATAAAATAAAAATGAAACGAATATGTGGAAAACTGCAACAAAGGTATGATCCCATTCTTCAAATATTCGGACAACAAAATAGCCAAGAGTATGAAAAACCGGAAATGATAAAATATTCAGACGGTTTTTTACCAATATAAAGAAATCATCCAAAAGCCAAAAATAATAAACGGTAACGAGAGAACCACTACGTTGTAAAAACATTGCAGTTGTTGTGAGGGCAATGGTAATAAAATAGTCAGCAAGAAATAGTTTGGGATTAGTTATATAGTAATTTTCGGTTTTTACATACATTACATAATGATGTATTTCTCGAATGATTAGACAAATGACAATTACAAGAGTTACAAGATTATGGGTTTGATTTGTGGAACGAAAAATAAGAATGCACGCGAACAATGCCAGAAATTTTATTCCCTTGGAAATGTTACTGTCAAATAGATGTCGTTTAATTATGTTGTCTATTTTTGAAAAGGTTTTTTTATTCATAATATTCTCTAACTTTCACATCAAATAGAAACTGCAAATATTCATTTGTCAGCTAATACCTGTAAATATTTTAAATTAAAAAAACCCACCCCGTGTCAGAAATGTTAAATATATTGTGAATTGAACATTTTTTATAATCTTGAGTTTAATATTTTTGTTATAAAGTGTCAAGTGAAGGATTGCTTTAACTAAACATATTTGAGGCTGTTTAGATTAGATTAATGACTTAATGTATATGACGAAAGTAACATAATGAGAGGTCGGTTTATGTGTTCGTGACTAAAGCTATATTAATAAAATAACAATACGGAAGTAATATAAATATAGCAAAGAGCTTTGCATAAAATCATAGAAAGGAGGACAAAATCTATGACATATCAGAAGCCTGAGTGTACAGCAGTTAAGAATCAGGAGCATGGTAGTGCTTTAGCACAGTGTGGATGCGCTTGCTAGTTTAAATGATGCTTGTACAGAATTAACAATTCAGAAGAGGACTGACATGGTTTTTGATGATTTGACAATAAGTTGTTTTTTCGGATAAAACCGTGGCAGCCCTTGAATAAGTGAGAGGGGATAATCGTGAGAAAATATGTAAATGTAAAAGTGGATGATGGATATGTTGTATTTCCAATTGGAAATCATGTTAGAGATATAACGTTTCATATGAATGATATGGGAAAGCAGATTTTAGATTTGGTTGTGAGTGGGAAGAGTGATACTGAAATAGTAGATAGCTTTGTAAATATATATCCTGGAATACCGGAAGTGAGAAAAGATGTAACCGATTATCTGGATTATTTAAAAAAAATAGTTATTCCGGCAGTTGATTATTCAATAGAAAATGATTATTCGGAATCATATGAAAGTGATACTTGTGGTGAAGAAGTCAAAATAGATACAGTTATAGAAAAAATACAAAAAAGTTATATAGCAAAAAGAAAACCTTATAAAGTCTTTATGGAAGTAACAACGAACTGCAATTTGCATTGTCCGCATTGTTACGTACAGGAAGATATTACCAGAACAGCACCTTTTAATGAAAAAGAAAAGGTATTTAAACTTCTTGATGAGATGGAAAAAGAAGGGATAGTTGAGCTTAATATAACCGGTGGTGAGTGTTCTTTACACCCGAATTTTCTGGAAATAATAAGTTATGCAGCATCTAAAAATATGTTGGTAACGGTTTTAACAAACGGGCAAGTGATAGGAAGTCGGCATTTGGTAGACGAAATGATGGATATTCCGCTTAAGGATGTACGAATATCAATATACGGAACGGAAGAATATCATGACAATTTTGTTGGTGTTAAAGGGGCTTTTAAAAGAAGTATCGAAGCACTAAAAGAATTGAGACAGAAGAAAGGGATTGGAACTGCCGCGTACGTTGTTACTAAAGAAAATTACCAGTATCTGGAAGATATTAAAGCTATGCTCTCCGAATATGACATTGCAATCAGTGTTTCTCCGGTTATTATGCCAACAATATATGGAGATCAAAAACCGACAGAGCTTCGTTTATCAGCTGATAAAATTATGACATTAGTGGAGAAGGGATATTTACCGCCGCACGGTTCTGTATGTACCGCAGGTATCTCCAGATATCGTATCACACCGCATGGAGATGTGAACCCATGTGAGATGATGAGAGATGTGGTACTTGGAAACGTATTTGAAGAGGGCTTTGAAAGCGTAATGCATGGCGAAAAGAGACAGAACTGGATAGAAACATTTGGCAAGGTTTTGGAGGAACATGAATGTAATCACTGCTCAAAGCGAGAGTTTTGTAATATGTGTCCGGGACTATTTTTCGTAGAAAACGGTGATTATGTAACGCCAAGTAGTTTTGTTTGTACAGTTGCAGGTGTAAAGAAGGAATTTGCGCAAATGCGGGAGGAAGCACATGCCTGAAGTTATATTGAAAGTAAAAGATTTATATAAATCTTATGGAAATAAAAGCGAAAAAAACTCAGTACTAAATGGAATATCATTTGAAATAAATAAAGGTGATTTTGTTGCCATTTATGGGGAAAGCGGAGCCGGAAAAAGCACATTATTACACTTAATGGCAGGATTTGATAAGCCGTCAAGTGGTGAAAGAGTCATAATGGATAAAAATATTTCAAGTATGAAAGAAAACAGTCTGGCTAAACTTCGAAGTAAACATGTGGGCTTTGTTTTCCAGCAATATCATCTTATTCCTGAGTTGTCTGCAGTTGAAAATGTAATGTTTCCGTTGCTTTTATCCGGATTAAAAAGAAAAAAAGCCAAAAAAGTCGCAATGAGTCTGTTGGATTATGTAGGAGTAAACAAAGAGGTAAATAAGCTGCCGGAAGAATTTAGTGGCGGTCAGAATCAGAGAATTGCTATTGCGAGAGCGCTGGTGACTAATCCGGAAATTGTATTTGCAGATGAACCGACTGGAAATCTGGATTCAACAAATAAACAGAAAATTATGGAGCTGCTTTCAAAGGTTAATAAAGATTTTAGAACGACCATACTTATGGTTACACATTCGGAAACTGAAAGAAAGTATGCATCAAAGGTCATACAGGTAAAAGACGGACAAGTGATAATTTAAATGGAGATATTATGGGACTGACAATTGCAGGATTAAAAAAGGAAAGATTAAAAACTGTTTTAGTCATATTATCAATAGCTATTGCTGTAGCAGTGAGTATTTCGATAATTGTATCTATTTCCTCAATTAAGGACGCATATTACAGAATGGCTGATGAAATGAGCTCTTCTGCAGATTTGATTTTGACTTCAAAAAATGAGGTGGATATCAATGAGGAGAATGAATCATTTGGCGATGTTTCGGAAATATCTGTGGTGATTCCGTTTTACTCGAAAGAAGCTTATTTTACAAAGGATGATCAGACATCAATCTTTATGTATTTAGCCGTAGATATTGGTAATGAACAAAAATACGGAAAGCTAAATCTTTTAGATGGATCTTTAGATTTACAACCGGAAGAATGTGCTGTTACGACAGGCGTTTCAGATCAGTATAACTTAAAAATAGGTGATCGTATCGAGATTGTAGTTAACAGACAATTGAAAACGATGAGAGTTGCCGGAATAGTAGATGATAAAGGGGTTTGTAGCGAAAATTTAGGTAGATGTGTGATTACGGATATAAGTACATATGAGGGCAAAGGTAATAAGATTTACAAACTCATTCTGTCTTCGGATTCTGATACCGAAAAAGTAAAAGGTTTATTGGAAAATTCATATAGGCTCAAATACGATGTGGCATATCCGGATGGTAAAACCTTAGAGTTTCTTCAAGGGATAAATACTTTGTTCTATGGAATGGCAGCGATGGCATTACTAGTGATAATAATCAGTAGTGTTTTTCTTAAAAACGTTATTCATGATTATGTTGTATCAATGAAAAGTAATTTTTCAACTATAAAAGTTCTTGGTGGAACCGGTAAAACAATTATGAAGCTGGTATTGGAAAAAATGACGATTCTTTCCGCATTAGGTATCATGCTGGGAATATTGTTAAGTATTGGCTTTGTGAGAGTTATGGTTCCTTTTATAGGGCAGAGATTGGATTCGGGTAATAATGAAATAATTATAGTATGGAAATATCCAATTGTTATAGCTGTCATATTGTTTGTATTCATATACAGCACTTTAATATCTTTGCCATCGGTAATAGCATCTGCGAAAAGCCCAATATTATTAGGCTTTCGAAAGAATTTAAAAGAAGATATAAGTATTAGAAATTGGGTGTTGGGAATAGGATTTATTCTGGTAACTGTAGCTTTGAGATTTACAGAGAGTAATGAGAATTTAAGATATATTGTTGAATTGGTATTGATTTTTGAGTTTGTTGTTCTTATTACAAAACTCGTGTTTCCGATTCTGTGCAAATTCTTGAATTATATTATGAGTAAATGTATTCCGTTTACATGTTTGATATCAAAGGGAACTTTGGTAAGCCATAAAACTAAAACAGGAAATATGGTTGTATTGTTTTCGGTAGTTTTAGCATTTTCGATAGGTATATTTAGTGCTGTTGATGGGGTAGTACAATCGATCAGAAATGTTTCAGATACAATTTATTATGGAAATGTAATTGTTGAGTCCGATTATGGAATAACAGACGAATTGATCGCAGAAGTTGAATCGGTGAATGGTGTAGAAAAGGTAGAAAACAATTACACCAAAACAACAGAGATTGAAGGCTGGGATGTAAAAGTCAGAGGAATATATAAAGACAATACTAACTTCAAATTGTCAGAGCAGACGATGAATGAATTGTTTGATCAAAAAGGAGTAGTGGTTTCTGAAGGCTTTTTGGATAAAACAGGCTTAAAGATTGGCGATACAATTATTATTCAAAATAAAGCGTATAGTATTTTAGATACTTTTAAGTCTATGGAACATGACGGCAAAATGGTCTTGTTATCAGCTGACAGTTTTTTAACTGCATTTAATGACTATGAATTATATACCCTGATAGTTTACAAAAATGATAATACAGATATGGAGACACTTATTAAGAATATAAAAGATATAGATTATCAAACCTCGTTTTTTGTAAAGAGCATCGATGATGCGAAGGAAGAATATGTATCATCGAATTCAGGAATACTAAAACTGTTTTATGCATTGATTTTTATTCTGTTTATTTCGGCATCTCTGATAATTATCAACTCAACTTCTCTTGTAATAGAAGGAAACAGATATTCACAAAGAATTGAGAAAACATTGGGTGTTGGTAATTATAGATTCGTAAAATCGTATATGTTGACCGGATTTATCATAGGAGTGAGCGCAGGGGTGATTGGAATAGTTGCTGGACGATTTGTAGGAAGAACACTATGCAATATGTTGAATCAAACACATATATATTCGGTAAAGTATGATATAGAACCTTATCAGATGATCATAATGTTTATTTTTACAACAATACTTGTGATGATTTCATCAACTATTTCAACAATTATAAATCTTAAGAGAGGATTCAGCTTATCACTTGTTGAGGATTAGGAGACAAAAAATGCAGGAGATAAAAAATAATATCTTATTTACGTTTAATGATACCGATTTAATTGTTCCGATTCGTGAACCATGGAATATTTATCAGGGAGAGCCAAAACAGGAGCCGGATTATTACGATGTAGTAAATCGAGAAACTGATCCACCATTCTTTGTTATTCATCTGACAGAAAAGTGCAATTTAAAATGCAAATACTGTTTTGAAGGTGAAAAAGGCGTAAGAAATATGAATGAGGATACTGTAGAAAAGTTGATCTTATTCATAAAGAAAAACGAATATAAGAAATTTACGATTAGGTTTTTTGGTGGTGAACCAACAATGAATCTATCGTTGATGAAGTATATCTTGGACAGAATGGACGAAGAATTTCCGGATGCCGAGGGATATGAAAAAAGTTATAACCTTTTTACAAATGCAGTAAGTATTCCGGATGAATTGATTGATATGGTCAAAAAGTGGAAAATCGGATGCTTTGTAAGTATGGATGGAGTAAAACCCATGCATGATCGAAATCGTATATTTTCTAATGGAATGGGAAGCTATGACATTGTCAAAAAGAATGCTTTAAAACTTCAGGAAGCATGTGGGCAGATTGTTATGATTAGAGCAATTTATGATACAGGGAGTGTGGAAGAAAGTATCGTAGATATCGTGGATTCATGTGATAAAGAAGGATTTAGACTAATATCGATAGAATTTCCTTGGGTTGGTTCAGCGTCGGATATGGCACTTAATGCTGAAAAGACAGATCGGATTATCGAGATGATTTCAGAATATGCTGACGAATGTATTAATCGAATGAAAGAAGATGATTTTTCTCTACTCATCTTATATGAAATCTTCAAGCATATTTCAAAAGTTGCATTTCAGAAAACGGTTTTATATTCGGAAGTGTGTTCTGCAGGATCGACGCTGATGTCAATAGATGTTAATGGAGATATATATCCGTGTCATTCTTTTATTTATGAACCCGAATGGAAGTTGGGAAATCTCGAAGACGGAATAACAAACAAGGAGCTTATGGAAAAATTTAAAAATTCAAATTCGGATACATTAGATATGTGTATTAAATGCCCTATCAGATACTACTGTACAAAACGTTGTTTTGCAGATTCTGTAATGAGGGAAGGAAGAATAGATGCATTTAATGAAAATCGATGCAGAATTGAAAAAGCGTTTTATGAGGCTGCTATGTATATATTCTGGGAAATAAAGAAGCACCCGACGCTTCTGACCAAGATGCGTCTGATGATTTGGGACTATTGGAAAATGGAGCAGTATAGATAAAAAAGAGGAAGGCATAAATGATTAAGGTAAATGGTGTAACAAAAAGATTTCACCAAAAAGAAGTGTTGAAAGATATACATCTTGAAATTAAATCAAATCATATTATGGGATTAATCGGAGAGAATGGTGCCGGAAAAACATCATTGATTAAGATTATTACAGGACTTGTTTTACCTACTACAGGAGAAATCTTGTATGACGGAATAAAGCTAGATGATAGAAACAGCAGGGAAATATATAGAAAAACAGCAGTAGTGCTGGATGGGGGACGTTCACTTCAATGGAAATTGAGTGTTAAAGATAATTTTATATATTATGCCACGCTTAAGGGCCTGGAGATAGAAAGAATAAAAAATAATATCGAAGAATATGTTAAGCATTTTCATATCGAAGAACTGTTGAATCAAAAAGTTGAGGAACTTTCATTAGGCCAAAAACAGATTACTTCGATAGTTTGTTCATTGATAAGCGAAGCAGAATATCTATTCCTTGATGAACCTACAAATGGTCTGGATTTAAAAATGAAAAACAGCCTTATGAATACTTTGAAAACTATACGCAATAAAAACGATTGCACAATTATCATTGCAACACATGATCTGGAATTCTTATTACATGTAGCAGATGAATGCACAGTGATTGATAGTGGAAGAATTTTGAAGGTTGTTAATCTGAAAAAAGAAGACTATCGAGGCAGTTATGAATATTATCGTGAATCATTTGGATATAATTCTGAAGAAGGTGGAGATGATGAGCAATGTTTAAAAGCTATATGAGAGTGATTAAAGCAGAGATAATTATGAATTTCAAAGATACAATCGCATATAGAGTAGGATTGATCAGCGACATTATTGTTATGGCAGTTCTGTATCTATGTTGTATTTATATCGGAGGCGCAAATTCTATTGGCCAGTATTATGGAGCTGAACCCGGAGATTCAAAATCTTTGGTTTTGCTAGGATATATGTTTTGGAGTTTTTCGGTTTTAATAATCGGTAGCACTAGTAATAGTATACGTCAAGATACTATGAAGGGAACATTGGAGCAGAAGGTTATGTCGGTTGCTCCGCTACAGATAATATTTATTGGGGATCTTATTACGGAGCTAGTGATAAATATAGCTGTAGTTGGATCAGTATGTATTATATCAGCAATATTTCTAAAGATAAGCATATCATTAAATTTAGCCTCGATACTTACACTTATGATAACTATAGCGGGAATGTATGGAATTGCACTGATATTCGGAGGTGTGGCACTGGTTTCAAAACGAATAAGTAATCTCGTTTATATTTTTCAGTTAATTCTGTTAATAGTATCAAACGCGGTCATTCAAGTTCCGTTATCACATAAATTTGGAAATGTGTTCCCACTTACAATGGGGATTCATATAGCCAGAAGTTATATGCTTAACCGAGAAGTATATATGAATGACATGGTTAAATTCTTTGTTATATGTACTTTATGGTTGGTTGCAGGGATTATTATTTTTCAAAAGTTTTTATATAAAACCAAGAGAACCGGTGGATTATCGCAGTATTAAAGAAAGAGAATAAAGCTATGAAATTATTTTGTATTCCTTACGCAGGAGGAAATGAAAAGGCCTACCGAGAGTGGAACCCGGATAAGAATATTGAGGTGATTCCTCTGAAATTAAGAGGAAGGAGTGATCAACTCATGCAGAGGCCATATAGCAGTTTAAGAGAAGCTGCAGAGGACTGTTTTATTCAAATTATGGATAGAGTTGATGATGAACCGTATGCAATTTTTGGACATAGTATGGGGGCGATGATTGCATATGAATTATACTCGGTTATTCGAGATTGTTTTGGAAAAATGCCGGAAGTGATGTTTCTGTCAGGGGTTAATGAACCAGCATACAGATATAAAGGAAAAAGTTTGGATAAGATCAGTGACGAAGAGTTAATGCGTTACATGGTAAAACTGGGATCTATTCCTAAAGAGTACAGTCAAAATATGATTCTGCAGAATTATATACAAACTTTTAGAAATGATCTGAAGCTTTTGGAGGACTGGAAATTTCAAAAGTCTGAAAATTTGATCAAGTGTGATGTAGTAGTTATATGCGCTAAAAATGATCCTGTTGTAAGCATTTCAGGGGCGAAAAAATGGGAGAAGTATACTTCTGACAGTTTTAAATTTTATAAGGTGAAGGGAAATCACTTTTATTTTATGAGTGGTACAGAGGAATTGTTTAGCATTTTAAAGGAAAATATGGTAAGTAGCGATGAAAGTAGAAAATTTAAAAGAAATAATAGCAACATGGAATTTAAGAGATATTCTTATATTAAATAAAAAACAAGAGAAAAAAGGAATAACATTTATTGACGGACAAAATCCTGATAGAAAAATGACATATGCGGAATTATACAGAAAATCTGTATTGTTAGCAAATGAAATAGATATCCGTGACGAGACAGGAGAAGGATATTGCATTGTACTTGCACAGGAGAATGAGAAATTTATCAGAGCATTTTGGGGAATTATGTTAGCTGGAAGAAAAACGGTGATATCTCCACTGTTAACGGAATTGACAGATATAGTGGAGATGATAAAAAAACAGATAATTTCTCTTAAAAATTGTTATATTGTTACAACATCTAAATTTATGCCGATTGTCAGTAATATTCTGAATTCAAACCGTATAATAAATGTTGATGAATTCTCGGATGTACCGGATACAGTTTCAGAGAGAGAATACATTGGAAAGTTTTCTAATGATATATCAATGATTCAATATTCTTCGGGATCAATGAGTCATCCTAAGGGAGTAAAAATTACAGATTATAATATTCTGACTAATGTGTATCAAGTTCTATCACGTTTAAAGTTTACAGAAAAAGACAGTGCCATAAACTATCTTCCGTTAAATCATGCATTGGGATTGATAGCATTAAATGTTGCACCAATGTTTCTGGAAATTGAACAATACCATATTGAAACCAAATCTATGTTGCAAAATCCACTTCTTCTCCTTGATAAGATTGATGAATATAGAATTACAGCTACGGCGTCACCTAATATAGGACTTAAATATACGCTGGAAGCAATGAAGATTGCTGAGCATAGGAATTGGGATCTGTCGTGTGTAAGAGTATTTATTCTGGGGGCAGAACCGCTTTCATGGAAGTTGATTTCAGGTTTCGGTTCTGCGATGCAGGTTTATGGAATGAGATGGGATTCGATTTATACTGCATATGGAATGACGGAAGCAGTTCTGGCTATTTCTATTCCGGAAGCGGGTGATAAACCAAGTTGTGTTTATCTGAATAATACTACTATGCCCGGATTAGCAGAAAAGGTAGATGTGGTCTCTTTTGAAAACAATATTGATAAAGAAATTCGGTCGTCAGTTTCTCTTGGGTTTCCGGTAGAGGGAGTAGAACTTAGAATATGCGACGGGAATGGTAATTTATGTCAAGAAGGATTTGCAGGAGAGATTCAAATCAAAGGACCGAATGTATTTCAGGGATATGTTCAGGGGGATGAAAAGGATTTTACTGAAGATCGATGGTTTAGGACAGGAGATATAGGAACTCAAATTGATGGAAAACTGTATGTCTTCGGAAGATTAAAAAATATGCTTGTAGCAAATGGTTCTAACCTTTATTTAGAAGATATTGAGGCTTGTTTGACAAAAAACCTGAAAATACAAGTTGGAAGTGTAGCAGTAACCAAATCTGAAGAGTTGAATGCTGATAATACGATTTCTATATATTTTGAAAAAGGTGCTTTTGAAGAAAAGGTATTTGAAACAATAATTGATGAATCAAAGAATATTGTTCAAAGTACATTCGGGATTGAAGTAAAAAGTGTTTCTATAGTGGAGTCTCTTCCACGTACGTCAGTAGGAAAAATAGCCAGAGGGAAAATGGCGCATGTGAATGTGATACGTGAGATAGAGATTGATAAAGGAACAGATACTTCGAAGCAGTTATCTGAAAAAATTATTCGAGGAACAAAAGAAGAAATAAAAGAAACTCTTATTAAGTTGATAAAACAGGAAACAGGGGTTGAGATAAATGATCCGGAAATGGGCTTTTTGGACGCGGGATTGGATTCATTGAAACTTAATCTGCTTATAGAAATATTGAAAAAAGATTATCCGCAGATAAAAATCTCAGACTTGTTTGAGGCTTCAAATGTAAATAAATTAAGCGACATGCTGATTGGATTCAATAGTACTCATAAAGTAGAAAGCAAAAGCATGACAAAAAAAGATGCACCGTATGCAGTACTATTTCCGGGACAAGGAGCACTAAACAAGGAAAGTTGCGAAACATTATATCGTAGCTTTGATGTTGCAAGAAAAACGTTTGATGAGGCTTCGAAAATACTGGGCCATGATATTGTAAACGATTTTAAACAAGGACAACCTGAATTAGTAGCCGCATCTATTGCTGCGTATAGGGTGCTTGAATCATATATCGGAATTGCACCGAAATATATGGCAGGACATAGTCTTGGAGAATATAGTGCTTTATGTGCTGCAAATATTTTGGATTTTGAAACCGTTTTAAAATTAACCCAAATACGAGAAAAACTAATGAAAAGTGCAAATTCGGGAATTATGGCTGCGATACTTGGATTAGATCAGTCCTATGTTCAAAGCTATATTGATGAGCAGATGAAAGGGGAAAATGTTTACTGCGCAAATTATAATTCGCCTAAACAAATTGTTATTTCAGGAGATGAATTATCTGTCAAAAAAGCGATGAAGGAATTGGAAGCAAAAGGTGCAAGTGTAGTGCAGTTGAGAACGGATTCAGCGTCGCATTGTCCGTTAATGAGCAATGTGGCAATTCAATTCAGACGTGAATTAGAAAATGTAACTTATAAAATGGATTCTTCTGAAATACAAGTTTTAGCAGATGTAAATGCAGAAAGATATACTCAAAATAATATTATCGATAATTTGGCTAATCAGCTGACAAATCCAGTTTTATGGTCACAGATTGTTAAAATTATGAATGATCAGGGCATAAATACATATATAGATGCGGGACCGGGAGAAATTCTGAAAAAACTTAACGGTTATATGGGATTTAATAATACTGTGAGGAGTTATTCTGTTGAATTTGATTTAGACGACATAAAGGGATTATTTAAGAAATCAAATACAAGTATACAGAAAGATGATATTGGTGAGTTGTTGAAAAGCTGTATTAGGGTAGTTATAGGTACACCATGCAAAAAGGATTACTCTAAAGATATGTATGACAACCTTATAGCGAATCCGATAAATAAAATAGTAAATGATTATAAAATGTTTCAAGAAACAGGAAAGCTTTCTAAAGAAGTAAACTATAGTGAGTTGCTTAGAAACACACTTCGTATTATGGAAAACAAAGGTTTTTCCGAGAGCTATGCAATGGAGCTTCTTGAGCAGACATCATGAGTAAAATAAGTAATATGGGAGTGGCAAAATGGACAATCTGAGAGGTAAAAAGGTTAATGATGAAGATCATAGCGTAGCAATAATCGGAATGGCCTGTAAATTTCCTCAGGCCGAAAATATAAATGAATTTTGGAATAATATCTCAACGGGAGTAGTGTCTGTCAGAGATATTCCGGATAACAGAAAAAAGGATCTTGGTAAAGCATCAAAGAAATATTTAAGAGCAGGTTATTTAGATGATATCGCAGGATTTGACTATGATTTTTTCGGAATAAGCTACAGGGATGCGATGACAATGGATCCGGCGCAGAGACTTTTTTTGGAGGTCGTATGGAATGCGTTGGAGGATTCAGGATATTTGGATGAAGTTTCAGGAACCAAAACAGGATTATATCTTGGTTTTGGTGGAGATATGGACTATTTAAGACTGGTAAATCAGTATGTTCCATCATTAAAGGATGTGGCTATAACAGGGAATGTAAAATCCATTATAAGCGGCAGAATTGCACATATGTTAAATCTAAAGGGACCAGCCATAAATGTGGATACGGCGTGTTCATCTTCTTTAGTAGCTGTTCATATGGCTTGTAAAGCTATTGAGCAGGGAGATTTAGATGTTGCGATTGCTGGCGGACTTCGAGTTTTTTGTGATCCTGAAGAAATGGATATGCATTTAGGAATTATGTCTTCGAGTCAAAATATAGCTCCGTTTTCCACAAAAGCTGATGGAACTGTATGGGGAGAGGGAGTAGGAGTAATTATTCTCAAAAGACTTGAGAATGCCGTAAGTGATAAGGATAAGATATATGCTGTCATAAAAGGAAGTGCAATAAATCAGGATGGTAAATCAATAGGATTAATAGCCCCGAGCAGGTCGGCTCAGGAAGAATTACTTATTGAAGCATGGAATGATGCAAATATACAGCCAGAGGAAATATCTTATATTGAATCACATGGAACAGGTACTGAAATTGGTGATGCAATTGAAGTAGATGCTGTAACAAGAGCATTTCAGAGGTATACGGATAAAAAAGGATTTTGCTTATTTGGAACATTGAAGGCAAATATAGGGCATGGAATGGAAAGCGGAGGAATAGCAGCGGTAATAAAAGCTGCTTTGTGCCTGAAAAATGCTACACTTCCGATGAATGCCGGATTAGAGGAAGTTAATTCTGAAATCTGTAATAATACTCCGATTTATTTCCAAAAAGAAACTCTCAAATGGACAAACAGTACAAAATTATGTGGAGTCAGTTCGTTTGGATTTAACGGAACTAATTGTCATGTGGTTTTAGAGGAATATCCGTATGCAGTAAAAAACGAATGTACAATACATGAATTTGATAATAAACGATGTTGGATTACAGATATTCTAAATGAAAAAGAAGTTGAATTAAGTGGTAGAGATGATGGGGATTACTCCATACATGAGATTATAGTAGCCAATGCCATATATAAATATACAGGAAAAGATAATGTAAACATATATGACAATATCAGTCATGAAGGGATTGATTCGATTGTTTTAACAAAGATTCTGGAAGAAATCAATACTTATATAAATGAACCTATTTCATTATCTGATGTATTTCAGTTCAAGAATGTATATGAAATGGCTGGATTTATCAGTAGTAAACAAGATACTATTCTACAGCCGAATGAGAATGATATAAAGCGAATATCAAATACGGAAAGTGCTAAAGATTATAAGAATGAGCCATTAGCTATAGTTGGTATGGCGGTTGATGTTCCGGGAGCTTCCGAGCTGGATGAATTTTG
>JAEEGL015927251.1_pt1 | contig 22008 bp, 19 predicted proteins | sample 9134231 | NCBI WGS metagenome assembly JAEEGL01 (sample SAMN16246548, study PRJNA631951) | gut metagenome | biome: gut microbiome; feature: rumen; material: fiber-attached | host: Bos | place: Iran: Karaj | collected 2018-10 | reverse complement strand
GTCTGGGGTCGTCCAGCGCCGCGATGGCCCGCCCGTGCCCGGCGGACAGGGTGCCGTCCGCCACCAGTTCCTTCACCCTCGGCGGAAGCTCCAGCAGCCGCAGGGCGTTGGTCACCGCGGGCCGGGACCGGGACAGGCGCGCCGCCGCGTCCTCCTGGCGCATGCCGTACCGGTCGATCAACGTCCGGATGCCCTCGGCCTCTTCGATGGGATCCAGGTCCTGGCGCTGCAGGTTCTCCACCAGCGCCATCTCCATGGCGTGAAGCTCGTCCGCCTCGACCACGTGCACCGGGATGCTCGTCTTCCCCGCCATGCGCGAGGCGCGATAGCGCCGCTCGCCCGCCACGATGCGATAGCGGTCCTCGCCGATCTTCCGCACCGTGATGGGGACGATGACGCCGTGGAGCGCGATGCTCTCCGCAAGCTCCGCCAGCCCCTCTTCGGAAAAGTGCTTCCGCGGCTGGTCCCGGCTGGGCTCGATCAGGTTGATGTCCAGCTCCGCGGGGACCGCGTCTTCCCGCTCGTCCGCGCCGAAGAGCTCGTCCAGCCCCCTGCCCAGCCCGAGCTGTCTTTTAGCCATTTCCCGCGCCGTCCTTTCCGTTTTGTCTGGCCCGCGGCATCAGCCGCAGCCGAAGGATGAACTCCTGGGCCAGCTCGTCGTAGCTTCTGGCCCCCTTGGAGCTTCTGTCGTAGTACTGCACCGGCATCCCGTGGCTAGGCGCCTCGCTGAGGCGCACGTTCCGCGGGATCACCGTCTTGAAGATCTTGTCGGCGAAATGCCGCTTGACCTCCCGCGCCACCTGCCCGGACAGGTTGGTCCGCCCGTCGTACATGGTGAACAGCAGCCCGGTCAGCTCGAGCCCCGGGTTCAGCCGCTTCCGGACGTTCCGCATGGTGTCGATGGTCAGCGACAGCCCCTCCAGCGCCAGATATTCGCACTGGATGGGGATCAGCACGCCGTCCGCGGCGCAGAGGCCGTTCACCATCAGCAGGCCCAGGCTCGGCGCGCAGTCGATGAGGATCACGTCGTAGTCCCCGCGCAGCGGCTCCAGCGCCTCGCGCAGGCGAAGCTCGCGGGCCTCTTCTCCGACCAGCGCGATCTCCGCGCCCACCAGATCGATGGTAGCCGGCAGAACGTCGCCGTAAGGCGTCTTCACCACGGCGTCCGCCGCGGCGGCCTCCCGCAGGATCACGGCGCGCACGTCGGCGCGGATGGCCCGCCGGCTCACGCCGAAGTTCCCCGTGGCGTTGCTCTGGGGATCGAAGTCCACCAGCAGGGTCCGGATCCCCATCCGGTTCAGCGCGGCGGCCAGGCTGACGGCCGTGGTGGTCTTGCCCACGCCGCCCTTCTGGCTGGCCACGGCGATGATCTTGCACGCCAAGGGTCCCTCACGCTCCTTTCCCGCGGGCCCGCCGGGTCCGGCGGGCGCTCTCCTCTCCTTATTCGGCCAGCACCGCCGCCGCCCCGTGGGCCGGCAGACGGAACACGGCCCGTCCTCCCTCCGGCGCAACGCCACAGCCGCTCCAAAGGTCGGTCACCGTCCTCGCCTCCGGCGCCAGCGCGGCGACGTCCAGCGAAACGGTCTTTTCCTCTTCGCCCACGTTGAAGACGGCCAGATACCGGCCGCCCCCGACGCGCCGGGACCTCCAGACGATGACGTCATCCTCCCGCGAGACCTCTTCCGGCTCGCGGGTGGTCTTGTCCATGGCCACGATGCGCGGATTGGTCAGCAGCGACAGGCCGTACTCGTCCATGGTGGGCAGATCGCCGCCGATGATGAGGGGCGATCCGAAGATGCACCACAGCGTCATCATGGTCTTCTGCTCCTCATGCGTGAAGCGCGTATAGCGGCCGGTGTCCCGGTATTCGCCGTAGATGCTGATGGTGCCCAGCGGCAGCATGTCGCAGTCCGGATACGAGCCGGGCTGCACGTAGGGCGCCCAGTCGCGGCACAGGTCGAAGTTCTCGCGCAGGCAGCGCCACTCGTCCCAGAAATCCTCGCTGATGCGCCACAGATCGGCCCACTCGGCCAGATGCTCGTGGGCCGAAAGCGTGGCCGGGCCGGGAGACAGGCTGAGCACGATGGGCCGTCCGCACCGGCGGATGGCCTCGCGGATCATCTCGACCTCGCCCCGGCACGAATAGCGGTCGTTCGGCGTCAGCTCGGACTTGGCGATGTCGTCCACCTTGACGTAGTCCACCCCCCACGAGGCGTACAGCTCGAACAGCGAGTCGTAGTACTCCTGCGCGCCGGGAACGCTGCGGTCGACGCCGTACATATCGGTGTTCCACGGGCAGATGGAATAGGTGGCGGCGATGTCCCGCGCGGTGACGCCGGGGCACTTGATGGGGGTGTTGCGGTGGACCGCCTGACGGGGCACGCCGCGCATGATGTGGATGCCGAACTTCAGCCCCATGTCGTGGATCTTTGCCGCAAGGGGCCCGAAGCCCTTGCCGCCGGCGGCCGACGGGAAGCGGTTCTCGGCCGGGATCAGACGGGAATACTCGTCCATACACAGCTCGGTGAACTTGTGATAGCCCGTGCCGTGGGCGTTCGGCTCGGACCACTGGATGTCGCAGCAGACGTATTCATAGCCCAGGGGCTTCAGGCGGTCCCGCATGAACGCCGCGTTCGCCAGAAGGATCTCTTCGGTCACGCCGGCTCCGTAGCAGTCCCAGCTGTTCCACCCCATGGGAGGCTCTTTCAGAAAACCGTTTTTCATCTTGGAAAACCTCACTTCTTCGCCTGTCCGGCAGAATCTCATTCTATTATACCATCGGCCGCCCCGGATTTCAATAGGCATCTCTCCCGGCCGGGCCGGAAAATCCCGTCGGGGCCAGCGGACAAAAAATGCGTTGAAAAGGGGCCCCGCCGATGGTATAATAGGAGCAGAGCGGACCGCCCCTTCGACGCGGTCTGCCGCAAAGGGGGCCGTTGAACCATGGACGCTGCCGGCGAGATCCGCGCGCTGACCGACAAGCTGCTCTACCACGCCGAAAAATACTACACCGAGGACGCGCCGGAGATCTCGGACTTTGAATACGACACCATGATGCGCCGCCTGCGCGAGCTGGAGGCGGCCCATCCGGAGCTGGCCCTGCCGGAGTCGCCCACGCGCCGCATCGGCGGGCGCATCCTCGAGGGCTTCGCCCCCGTCCGCCACGAGTATCCTATGGAGAGCCTGACCGACGTGTTCAGCTTCGACGAGCTGCGCGAGTTCGACGGGCGCGTCCGCGCCGCGCTGGGGCCCACGGTCTACGTCGCCGAGCACAAGATCGACGGGCTCAGCGTCTCGCTGACCTATGAAAACGGCGTGTTCACCGCCGGCGCCACCCGGGGCGACGGGATCACCGGCGAAGACGTCACCGAAAACCTGCGGACCGTCCGCTCCGTCCCGCTCCGCCTGCGGGGGGATTTCCCGCCGCGGCTGGTGGTCCGGGGCGAGGTGTACATGTCCGAGGCCTCCTTCGCCGCGCTGAACGCCCGGCGCGAGGCCGCCGAAGAGCCGCTCTTCGCCAATCCCCGGAACGCCGCGGCGGGCAGCCTTCGCCAGCTGGACTCCTCCGTGGCCGCGGAGCGGGGGCTGGACATCTTCGTGTTCAACGTCCAGAACGCCGCCGAGCTGGGCATGACCCGCCACAGCGAATCGCTGGCCCGGCTGGCCGGCTGGGGCTTCACCGTAAGCCCGGACTATCGCGTCTGCGCCGACATCGAAGAGGCCGTGGCCTATATCTCCGCGCTGGGCGAGCGCCGCGGCGAGCTGGGCTTCGGCATCGACGGCGCCGTGGTCAAGGTGGACTCGCTGGCCGGCCGCGCCGCGCTGGGCAGCACGGCCAAGGCTCCCCGCTGGGCCGCCGCCTATAAATACCCCCCCGAGGAGAAGCAGACCCGCCTTCTGGACATCGTCGTCAACGTGGGCCGCACGGGGGTCCTGACCCCCAACGCCGTGCTGGAGCCCGTCCGGCTGGCCGGGACCACCGTGTCCCGCGCCACTCTGCACAACCAGGGCAACATCGACGCCAAGGACATCCGCGTCGGCGACCTGGTGACGGTCCGCAAGGCCGGCGAGATCATCCCCGAGATCCTGCGGGCCGATCCCTCGGCCCGCACCGGGGCCGAGCGGCCGTGGCGCATGCCGGAGACCTGCCCCGTCTGCGGCGGTCCGGTCTTCCCCGACGAGGGCGGCGCGGCCTACCGGTGCCTGTCGGCCTCGTGCCCGGCCCAGCTGGCGCGGAATCTTCACCACTTCGCCTCCCGCGAGGCCATGGACATCGAGGGCCTCGGCCCCGCCCTGACCGAATCGCTGCTGGCCGCCGGGCTGGTCTCGTCTCCGGCGGACCTGTTCCGGCTGGATCCGTCCGCCGTGGCCGCGCTGGACGGCATGGGCGAAAAGTCCGCCGCCAAGCTGACCGCCGCGGCGGAGCGGGCCAAGGCCCGGCCCCTTTCGCGGCTTCTGGCCGCGCTGGGCATCCGCCAGGTGGGCGTCAAGGCCGCCGAGGTGCTGGCCGAAGAGTTCGGCTCGCTGGACGCGCTGGCTGCCGCCGACCCCGAGCGGCTGGCCGCCATCCCGGACGTCGGCCCCGTCACGGCGCAGTACCTCCGCGAGTGGTTCTCGCTGTCCTCCTCCCGCGCGCTGATCGAGGACCTGCGGAGCCTCGGCGTGAACCTGACCCAGGAGCGGACCGTCCGCGGCACCGCGCTGGCCGGACAGACCCTCGTCCTGACCGGCACGCTGCCGACCCTGTCCCGCAGCGAGGCCTCGGCCCTGATCGTCCGCCACGGCGGCAAGGTCTCGGGCTCGGTCTCGAAAAAGACCTCGACGGTCGTGGCAGGAGAGGACGCGGGCTCCAAGCTGACCCGCGCCCGGGAGCTGGGCGTCGAGGTCATCGACGAGGCCGAGCTGCTGCGCCGCTGCGCCGCCGAGGCGTGATCTCCCGCGCCGCGCCGCGCAAAAATTTTGCTTGACAAAGCCGCCGCCTTGCCGTATAATAGGGAAGCACGCTGGTGTGGCTCAGTTGGTAGAGCAGTTGATTCGTAATCAACAGGTCGCCGGTCCGAGTCCGGCCACCAGCTCGCCTCTGCCCCGGGACGGATCCGTCCCGGGGTTTTTTCGTGCGCCGCGACCGGTCCGCGGCGCGCTTTCTGCGCGGAACCGTTTTTTGATGCCGTTTGTTTGCCGGATCGATGCCGTTTTGATGCTTTTTTCGAAAATTTGTCTTGACTTGCCCGAAAGCGGTGCTATAATAAGAGTGCAAGGGGCGAAAAAGTTCGCCTTTTTCGAAAAAAAGAGAGCGGCGGCGCCGCTTTCCGCTCTCCCTTTTCCCGTGCCCGCGTCAATCCGACCGACCCCGAAGCAGCAACCCGAACGACCTTGAAGCAGCAGCCTTATTTGCCCGATCTTTGAAGGAGGGATCGAACATGGCAACTGGATATGTTGCAAATCAGACGACCGTCTATTACGGACCGAGTACGACCATCTACCCGTCGAACGGCAGTTACGCCGGTCCCGCCGAAACGGTGGACGTCCTCTGGCGGGAAGGAAACTGGTACTATATCGAATACTCTTCCGGCAGCTATCGCAAGCGGATGTACATCCCCGCCTCCGCTGTCTCAAACATCTCCGGCACAGTAAGTCTTTACACCCCAGACCTTGTAACACGATACTGCGGGATGGCCGGAAACACCTACAACGGTCCGGGAACAAGCCTCTATGCCGTTGCTGGCTCTGTCGGGAATTATGAGCAGGTCTCCGCGCTGACCGGTTCTTCTACATATAAAGGCTATGACATAAAGCAATTTTCTGACACCGTTCCCCTAAACGGAACATCATTTGACCTAAACGTGAGCAAACTTACTTCCGGAAATGGGTGGCAACTATGAAAAGATTTCTCTTTTTGTTCCTCTCGCTGTGTCTGCTGCTGCCGCTGGCCGCCTGCGGCCCGGCGGACCCGGCCGACGGCACGAGCGCCCCGACGGCGTCTGATACGACCGGCACAAGCGACACGCCGGACGGCGCCGGATCGACCTCCTTTTCCGAAGGAAGCCGCTTCGTCACCTCTGTCGAACCGCCTGTCGATACCTCGACGGCCTCCTCCCCCGAAGAAACGACCACCGCCGTCTTCTGGACCGATCCTGCCACATATTATATCCGTCTTGACCCGCCCGAGGGCTTTCCCGAGGAGTTCAAGACTCCCCTCTGCACCGTTTGGGAGTATCCCGATACGCCTCCGGAATTTTACAGAGATACTTATGCGCTGACTGGCGTGATCTGGCAGCGGGGCGACAAAGAGCTCTGGTGCACCGGCTACGGCGGCCGTGCCGGCGGCACAGATTACGCCCTCCTATACTACACCTCGAACGGGGGCGAAACGTGGGAAAACGTCACCCTTCTTCGGAACTTCGCCATCCGAGGCAAGATCACGGGCATCTACGTGGGCGACGATGACCGCGGCCTTTTCACCGCCGTCATGGACTATACCGAGGATTGTGGGTATCCTTGGAGGTTCGCCCAGATCTTTGCCACGGACGACGGTCGCAACTGGCACGATTTTTTAACACCGCCCACGAGCACTTGGACCGGCGAGAGCACCATCGCGGAAGCATTCGGCGACGAGGGCACCGTTCTCTACGCCGGCGTCAGGACCGTTCACGAGCTGTGGGCCGCGCTGCGCGATCTGCGGCTGGATGTCCAGGGCAACCGCGTCCAGATCGTCTGTACGCTGGAGATCGACGGCAGGACCGTCGAAAACCGGCTGGACTTCAACTGACCGTTTTCCGGGGCGGATGCCGTCCTCCCCGCGCCGACTAAAAGGGGGCTTTTTGCATGAAAACCGTCTTTCGTCTGACCGCGCTGTTCCTCTCGCTGTGTCTGCTGCTGCCGCTGGCCGCCTGCGGCCCGGCGGACCCGGCCGACGGCACGAGCGCCCCGACGGCGTCTGATACGACGGCGTTCGATACGACGCCGGGAGGCTCGTCCGGAACAACGTCTGATTCAACAGGGGCTTCCTCGCCGGAAACGGACGTCGACCCGCTTTTCCCCGGCGAAGTCTTTTATTACCCTCGCCGCGCCAACGGTTTCCCGGAGTTTCTTTCCCTTCCTGCAACGATCCGCCCGACCCGCGGATGGGCCCCGGAAATCAGCGCCTGGACCTACATCAATGACCTCGGAATCTACTCCGACTATTTCGCCGTTTACCCTGTTCTCACCTTTTCTGCGAACCGGTTTTATGCCGTCGTTCGTCCCGGCGAATACCGCACCGCCGGCCTGTTCGACGTTCTCTGCCGGGAATTTTCCGGGGACGTCGTGGATATGTTCGCGCTGGATCAAGACCGCTGCATCTATCTCTGCCGCGGCGGGAGGTACGAGGGTCTCTGGATCGGCGCCACCGAAGACGGGTTCCAAACGCTGTGCTGTATCGACGGCAGCCGCCTTTGGCGTTGGTGGGCAAACGAGTTCAAGGTCTCTTACCCCGGCGGGCTGGAATTCCTCTTTGAGGACCACGGGTTTCCCGACGGGATCGACCCGGTCTCCGGAGAACCTTTTCATACCGAAGAGCGCTTTGAATCCGCCGTCACGGAATACTATCTTGAGGATCTGGGCACAACACCCCGCTCCTGCCGGATCGTGCTGAAGTTCGTGCGCGACGGCGTGGAGACCACGCGCACCGCGATCTTCGACGAGTCCGGCTTTCGCCCGGAAAGCGAGCTCTCCCGCCAGCTGGTCCCGCTGGACGCGACGCCGGACTTTCCCGAGGGCTTCGCCACGCCGCTCTGCGCCGTCTGGGCCTATCCCGGGGCCACGCCGGAGCTGGCCAAAGAATCCTACGCGCTGACCGGCGTACAGTGGCAGACGGACGACCGCACGATGTGGTGCGTCGGGCGCGGCGACCGCACCGGCGGCCGCGACTATGAGTATCTGTACGTCACCCGCGATGCGGGCGCGACTTGGGAAAACGTGTCCCGCGTTCGCAGGGTCCTCGCCCCCGGCGCCATCACGGGCGTCTATGTGGACGAAGCCGGACGCGGCGTCTTCACCGTGCTCGAGAGCCCGTCCGCCGCGTCGGAGGGGCTCGAAAGGCCCTTTAACGTCTTCGTCACGGATGCCGGGGATAATTGGCGCAGTCTCTTCGCCCCGGAGGGCGGCGGCTTCCGATACAAGGATTCGGAGGCCCTTTCCACCCCCGTTGAGGGCGCTTACGGCGAGGCGGGGGCCGTTCTCTTCGCGGGCATCGGCACCGTGGGCGAGCTGTGGGCCGCGCTGCGCGATCTGCGGCTGGACGTCCGGGGCGACCGCGTCCAGATCGTCTGCACGCTGGAGATCGACGGCAAGACCGTCGAAAACCGGCTGGACTTCAACTGACCGTTTCCCGGGGCGGACCGGGTCCCGGCCGCTTTTTCCCGCCGAAGCCGCCCCCGCCGGGGCCGCTTCGGCGGTTTTTCCGTCCGTTTTTTTCCCGGGATCGCCGCGCGCCGTTGAACGCCGCGGCGATCCGTGCTATAATAGCGGCAGATCCGGAAAGGGAGGCGTTTTCCGTGCCGAAAAGCGCGAACCAGAAGCTGAAGCTGCTCTACCTTGCCCGCCTGCTCTACGAGCGCAGCGACGAGGCCCACCCCCTCTCCGTGGCCGACATGATCGCCGCGCTGGCCGGGCAGGGCGTCGCCGCGGAGCGGAAGAGCGTCTACGACGATCTGGAGGCCCTTCGGGTCTTCGGGCTGGACGTGGTGGCGGTCCGGGGCCGGACCGCGGGGTACTATCTGGCCAGCCGCACGTTTGAGCTTCCCGAACTGAAGCTGCTGGTGGACACGGTCCAGTCCTCGAAATTCGTCACCGAGCGCAAGACGCTGGCGCTGATCAAAAAGATCGAAAGCCTGGCCAGCGTCTACGAGGCGGGCGACCTGTCCCGACAGGTCCTCGTGCGGGACCGGGTCAAAAGCATGAACGAGAGCGTCTATTACAACGTGGACGCGCTCTCCAACGCCATCCTGCGGGACCGGACCGTCCGGTTCCGGTACTTCGACTATGCCGTCAGCGGCGAGCGGCGGCTGCGCCGCGGCGGGGCGGAATACGAGATCAGCCCGCTGGCGCTGCTGTGCGAGGACGAGAACTATTATCTGCTGGGCTTTGACGCCGAGGCCGCGCTGGTCAAGCACTTCCGCGTGGACAAAATGCTGAACATCGCGGCCACGGACCGCCCGCGGCAGGGCGTTTCCTCCCTGTCGGCGGACGACGTCAGCTCGTACGCCAAGCGGGTCTTCGGCATGTTCGGCGGCGAGACGCGCACCGTTCGCCTCCGCTTCGCCGAGCATCTGGCCGGGGCGGTCTTCGACCGCTTCGGGCGGGACGCGCACCTGATCCCGGACGGCGAGGGCTTTTTCACCGTCACCACCGATGCCGTGATCAGCCCGCACTTTTTCGCGTGGCTCTTCGGCTTCGGGACCGAGGCCGAGCTGTTGGCCCCGGCGGACGTCCGGGCCCAGATGCTGGAGCGTCTGTCCGCCGCCGCCGCGGTCTACCGGCCGTAGCGCGCGGACAAAGGAAAGGAGTTTTTTCACCATGGAGCTTTGGGACGCCTACCGCCGGGACGGTACGCCGGCCGGCGCGGAGCTGGTCCGCGGCGAGCCGATCCCCGAAGGGCTGTACCACATCGTCTGCGAGGCGCTGATCCGCCACGCGGACGGCGACTATCTGCTGATGCGGCGGGACCCGCGCAAGGACCTTTTCCCCGGCTGGACCGAGTCCTCGGCGGGCGGCTCGGCGCTGAAGGGCGAGACCGCGGAGGACTGCATCCGCCGCGAGATCCGCGAAGAGACGGGCATCACCTCTCTGCTCCGGCTGGACGAAGAGGCCCGCTTCATCTTCGACGACGGCCGCTGTTTTTTCTATGTGTTCCTGGCGGTGACGGACTGCGACAAGAGCGCCGTCACGCTCCAGCCCGGCGAGACCGTGGGCTTTCGCTGGGTCGACCGGGCGGCGTTCGCCCGCTTCGCCGCCTCCGGCGAGATGATCCCGCCCCAGCGGGCCCGGATGGCCGCTCACCTTCTTTCCGCCGGTCTTCTGTCCGCCGCGCCGTGACCGGCCCGTTCTGAAAAAAAAGAGGGAAGACGGGACAGGTCCCGTCTTCCCTCTTTTTCTGCGCTCTTTTACATGCCGTTCAGCAGCCAGACCCCAAGGTTCAGATACTCCGCAAAGACCAGCCACAGCAGATACGGAAGCTGGATCCGCCCGGCGGGCCGGTCCGTCCGCCCGAACTCCGCGGCCATCCAGCCCGCCAGCGTCAACAGCGCGGCCAGCCAGAGCGCCGCCGCGGCAAAGGCCCGGGCCCGAAAGAAGATCAGCGGCCAGCAAAAATTGAACGCCAGCTGAACGGCGAACAGGACAAGGCCCCGGGTCCGCGCCGGCGCGCTCTCTTTCAGGAACACGCGGGCCGCGCCGACGCCCATCAGCGCGTACAGGACCGTCCACACCGCAGGAAAGACCCACGGCGGCGGGGACAGGGGCGGCTTGGCGACGACGTCTGCATAGATCCGAACATCCTCCCGGATCAACAGACCCGCCGCCAGTCCGACGCCCTCGGCCAGCGCGATCCAGACCACATAGGCAAGCCACGGCCTTTTCTTCACCGCTTCGTTCCCCCGCTCTCCCGCGCGGGCCGTGCCGACGCCGGCCCCGTGCGTTTTTTCCGGCGCGGGATCCCGTTTTTCCGGCGGGCCGCGCGCTTTCCTCTTTATCCTACCCCGCGGCGCCGCCGTTTATTCCGCTTTTCGCCTCAGCCGTCTTTGCCGGACGCGTACAGCGGCAGGATCCGCTCCAGCTGCGCGTCCACCTCCGGCCCGTCCGTCAGGTCGAAGGGCGCCCGGACCGGCCCCACCGGGAAGCCCATCCGGTTCATGGCCCGCTTGATCACCGCGCAGGAGCCGCGCCCCGGGAACAGGTCCCGCAAGGGCTTCAGGCTCTCCTGGATCGCGTCGGCCTCCGCCGTCCGGCCCGCCTCGTTCAGGCGGAACATCCGGACCATGCGCTCCGGACAGACGTTGGCGCACCCGGCGATGCCGCCGCTGCCGCCCGCCCGGACCGTTTTCAGGATCAGCGAGTCGTTGCCCGCCAGAACGGCAAAGTCCCGCGGGACGCTCTGCAGATAGGCCAGCGTGTTTTCGAACCGGCCGCTGGAGTCCTTGATCCCGACGATGTACGGATGCCGCGCCAGCCGGGCGACGGTCTCGGCGCTCAGGTCGATCCCCGTCCGGGCCGGGATGTTGTAGAGGATCACCGGCATCCGGCACGCGTCGGCCACCGCAGAAAAGTGGCGGAACGCGCCCTCCTGCGACAGCGCGGCGAAATAGGGACAGATCACCGAGGCGAAGTCATAGCCCAGCCCCTTGGCGTACCGGGTCAGCTCGACGGTCTCCGCCGTGGTGACGCAGCCCGTTCCGGCCATCAGCGGGATCCGTCCCCCGGCCGTCTCGGCCACGGTGCGCAGGACCAGCCGCTTTTCCTCGCCGGACAGGGCGTAGAACTCGCCGTTGGTGCCCAGACAGAACAGCGCGGCGGCCCCGGCGGCGATCAGCCTGTCGCACTGGCGCCTCAGCTCGTCGACGTTGACGCTCTCGTCCTCCCGCATGGGCGTCACCATGGCGGGAACGATCCCCCGGAGCTTCATTCCGACCCCTCCTCTTCCGCCTGCCGCAGGACCTGCGGCAAAGGCGCCGGCCGCTCGCGCCGCAGGTCCGTGCGCGCGGCGACGGCGCCGTGCTCGAACCGCACCTCGGCGGTCACGGCCCCCGTCCGGTCCAGCGCCTGCGCCACGCCGTCCGCAAAGGCCCCGTCGTAGGGGCAGACGGTCCGAAGCAGGGACGTTCCCGGGTGATAGGTGCAGAACAGCGTCTTTTTTCCGAAGGTCCAAGTCATCCGGGGATTGCCGTCCCCGTCGTAGACCCGGCGATATCTGACCCGGCGGCCCAGATGGAACCACCCCTCGTCCAGCAGCCGCCCCTCGGGGTCGAAGGTCTTTTCCTCGCCCTCCAGCAGGAACCGGCCGTCGTCGGCGATCCCGCCGCGGTAAACGCAGCGGACCGCGCCGTTCTCCCACGTCTCGGTATAGGTCTTCACGCCGCCGGGGAAGCCCGTGGCCCGGCCGGCGGTCAGCGCCGCCTCCGGCGGCTCGCTCTCGCTATCGTCCAGAAGCCACGCCTCGTTGAACTCAAAGTGTAGCAGCGGCCGCACGTTGGTGGCGATCAGGTGGATCATCCCGTCCGGGCTCTGCCGCAGCACGCAGTATCCCAGCGTGTCGGACCCGTCGAAGCGCCAGGACGGGCGCTTGCGCGGCTGGGTCCCCCACAGGGTCTTGAAGCGCCAGGTCTCGCCGTCGTCGTCGGACCACGCCGCGTAGCACCCCCGCCCGGTCACGCCGGCCGGCCGGCGGCCCAGCCGGTCCTGATAGTCGCCGCACATCACCAGCCGGCCCGAGGCCAGCCGCAGCACGCAGGGCCGCTGTCCGGACCCCTGGGCCGGGAACGGCGTCCTGCTCACCGCAAAGGTCTCGCCCCGGTCCCGGGTGACGGCCCGGGGCATGAACCCGTCGATCTCGCTGTTCTTCCCGCCGAGCGCGAGGATCGAGCCGTCCCGCCGCTCCACGGCGGTGGTGTGGCGGCCGGCGGTCCGCCCCGCGGGGCTCTCCCACGTCCGCATCCCGTCGCCGGACCGCCACAGGACGGAGCTGCCGCCCGGCTTCGACGCGTCGCACACCACGTAGAACGTGCCGTCTCCGCCGCGGACGCAGGTGTTCACCGGCTGGCGCACCACGAAGTCCGCGCGGTTCCGGAACAGGGGGAACCGGACGCCACTCCACGAAACGCCGCTGTCGCGGGAAAAGACGTACTGAAAAGGGAACGAATTGGGCATCCGCGGCCAGCCCCAGAAGTGATAGACCGTGCCGTCGGCGTCGGTGAACAGCATGGGCGCGTGGTCGTTCACGCCCACCGTGTCCAGAAAGCGGTCCGGCGGCTCCCACTCGTCGCAGCCCTTTCTCAGCCGCGCGCCCACCAGCCCGGACTCCGCGTCGTACTCGTCATAGGTGGAATAGACCGACAGCAGCAGGTCCCCGTTGGGACAGGCCGTCATGCCGGGCGAATGGTGGTGGTGGCGGAACCCCGCCGGGAACCCGCTGACCCGGATGGCATCGCCGGGCGAGTCGTCCGGCGGCACCGGGAACAGGTACCGCTTCCGGTAATAGGGCCGGTCCGGCGGCGGCGCGGCGCGCAGGAACGCCCCGGTCTCCTGATGGACGCTCAGCCCCGTCAGCCCGACCGGCGCCTCGTTCCGCAGTGGCGGGACCGCGCCGCAGCAGACCCGGAAGCCCACGGGGTGGCGTCCGAAGTCGTTGTTCCCGTCCTCCCGGAAATGGCGGTACGACGGCGGCAGCGCGCAGCGCATCCAGAGTTCCAGCGGCTCCTCGTTGTACCGGGACGGGTCGTCCAGATATCCGCCGCGGACGCACTTGAACGCCCCGTACCGCGGCCCGGCCGGGTCGGCCGCGGGCAGATCGGTATAGGGCGCGTACCAGTCCAGACACCACTCCCGAAGGTGGCTGTCGCACATCCGGTCCACGTTCAGCCTTCTGCTGTTCCGCGCGGCGAATTCCCACTCGGCCTCCGTGGGCAGGCGATAGCTGAGTCCCTCCTTCTCCGACAGCCAGTCGCAGAAGTCGGCGGCCTCGTAAAAGCTGACGCCCTGCACGAACCCTCGCCACTCGCCCGTGTCCGGATCCTCGCCCGGCCGGGTCTCCGCCCAGAACCGGTCGAAATCCGCCTTGCGGACCGGCTCGTCGGCGATCCAGAAGCGGGACATCGTCACCTCGTGCACGGGCAGCCCGTCCGGGCACTTGTCCCAGTCGCCGCCGCCCATGCGAAAGCCGCCGCCCCCGGCCCGGACAAGGCGCATCCCCAGCGAATTGCGAAAGTCCGCTTCCTCCCGCGGCAGCCCCGCCGCGAGCCAGACGTGGTCCCGCTCCTGCCAGACCGGCCGGATCGTCGTCTCCATCCCGTTTCCTCCCTTTTCGTCCTTGCGGACGCTCCCTCCGCGCTCCCTGGGAAAGGGGGCGGTTCTCCGCAAGAGAACAAACGTTCTTTACAGTCCTTCCGGCCGGGCCTTCGCCCGGTCGGAAGGAGAGAGCGTTTTTTTCAGTCGTCCAGCAGGCCGTGGATCCCGGCGCGGGCCATCTGCGGCGTGGGCTCGAAGCGGGATTCGATGGTCACGAGGCGCTTTTCCGCACCGGCGGTGATAAAGCCCTCCATGATCTCCAGCACGTGCAGCGTCATGTCCGAGTTGGCGCGGTACCGGCGGCCGGTCAAAAGCGCGTGGGCCATGTCGGCCAGCCCCAGCGCACGGCTGTTCTGTTTATAGTCGAAGGCCAGCGGGATCTCGCGGACCGTTCCGTCCTCGGGGCGCAGCAGCCTCACCGGCCCGCCGAAGCCGTTGGGGTCCGGCACGAAAAGCGTGCCCTCGGTGCCGTAGATCTCGATCTTCTCCCCCGCGTCGTAGTACACGTCGAAGGTGGTGAACAGCGTACCGATGGCGCCGGAGGCGAACCGCATGGTGCCGGAGACGTAGGTGGGCACGTCCACGTCGATGATCTCGCCGAAGTGCGGCTGGCTGGTGATGCGCCTCTGGGCAAAGGCCGTCTGGGTCATGGCCGAGACCTCGGAGACGTTGCCCAACAGGTTGACCAGCGCCGTCAGGTAATAGGGGCCCATGTCGAACAGCGGGCCGCCGCCGTGCTTGTAGTAGAATTCCGGATCCGGATGCCAGGTCTCGTGCCCGTGGCCGATCATGTGGGCCGTGGCGCCGATGGGTCGGCCGATGAAGCCGTCGTCGATGAGCTTGCGGCTGGTCTGAATCCCCGCGCCGAGGAAGGTGTCCGGCGCGCCGCCCAGCATAAGGCCCTTTTCCCTGGCCAGCGCCCACAGGGTGCGGCCCTCGGCCAGCGTGGCCGCCAGCGGCTTTTCGGAATAGACGTTCTTTCCGGCCTTCAGCGCCGCCAGACTCACGTCGAAGTGCTCGTAGGGGCGGGTGATGTTCAGCACGATGTCCACCTCGGGGTCCGCGAACAGCTCGTACATGTCCTTGTACAGCTTGGGGACCCCGTATTTCTTCGCCGCGTTCTCCGCCCGCTCGGGGATCAGGTCGCAGACGCCCAGCACCTCGATCTCGCTGAACATGTTGGTGATATTTTCCAGATAGATGCCGCTGATGGCGCCGCAGCCGACGATGCCGATCTTGACCGTTTTCATGCCGTTTCCCCCTCTTCTCTCAGTACATCTTCGCCGTGTTCTCGAACCGCTCGGTGGTCAGGCCCCGTTCGGCGGCGATCCTCTTCCCGTCCGCCGCCCACAGCATCCCGCGGCGCATCAGCTCCTGCGCGCTGGGCGACCGGTCGAAGACCTCGTCGTGGTGGCCCAGCGAGCTGTAGAACACCCGTCCGTTGCCCCAGTATTTCGTCCACACCACGGGCATGTCGATGACCTTGTTGCTGCTGTGGAAATAATTCACCAGCGGGAACCGCGTCGTCGCCAGCACCTCGATGGCCGGGTCCACGTGCAGATAATAGTGCTCGCTCCAGACGGTGAAGTCCTCGATGCCGTCCACGATGGGGCTGGAACCGCGGCGGACGTTGACGACGTACTCTACGCCGTCCCCGCCGGGGTGGCTGACCCACTGTCCGCCGGTGATGAACTGCCATTCCGTGCTCTGGCGGAACGCGTCGCACATGCCGCCGTGCCACCCGGCGATGCCGGTGCCCCGGCCGACGGCCCTGGCCACGTTCTTCACGTAGGGATCGGGCAGATCGCCGCCCGTCCAGCAGGGCACGATCAGGTCAAAGGTCTCCAGCCGCTCTTCGTCCGCCAGACAGTCCAGCGTGTCGTACCGCTCCACCGCGAAGCCCTCTCCCTCGAGGACGCGTTGGAACCGCGCCGTGGTCAGCTCGGGCTCGTGTCCGTCCCAGCCGCCCTGAAAAATGATCGCTTTTTTCATAAAAACCACCTTTCCCGTCTTCTGATCGGGGCGCGTCGCCGCTCTCCCCGCGATTCCCTGCGCTCCGTCCGGCCCCGGCCCGCGCACCGCTCACGGGCCCGTACGCCAGCCGCGCTTGATCCGCCAGACGACCCACGCCAGCGCCGCCGCCATGCCGAGGATCACCACGAACCAGATTCCGCTCATCCACCACGGCTGTTCGTAGACCTTCAGGAACGGATACGGTCCCTCGACGACCCTGAGAAAGTTCAGCAGAATCAGCGCCGCCGCGTAGAGCCCCGTGAACGCCATGGCCTTGACCGGCGCCAGCCGGTCCCGCGGCGCGGGCGCGTCCGCCAGCCAGAAGGACAGCGCCCCCGTCACCGGCGCCAGCAGATGGAGGAACAGGCCGGACTCCTGGAACAGCATCCAGACCAGGCTCTTCCACCCGCCCAGCAGCGGCCCCAGCACGGTGATCACCACGAGGAACGTCAGCGAGACCGTGCAGACGGCGTAATACTTCAGCTTGACGACCCACGCCGGGATCGGCCGGCCCCCGGCCAGACTGACGGCGGCGGCCGCCGCGCTCACCGCCGCGGCCGCCAGCAGGAACAGGTTGCTGTCCACCGTGTAGTATTCCACGATGCCCCAGCCCAGCGTTCCGGCCGCGATGGCGACCCCGACGGAAACCAGGACGACGACGGCCGCGTTGAGCGCCAGCGAGACCGCGGTTTTTCCCTTTTTCTCCATGTGCGAGCTCTCTTCTCCCCACCCGGCTCTTCGTCCGGTTCTTCTTTTTTATTATAACACCTCGCCGGACCGCTTGCAACGGTTTTCTTCGGCGCGGCCTTCTTTTGCGCCCGGCGCGGCGCATATCCGCGGCCCGGCCGGGGCACCCTGTCTCTGTGACCGGCGCGGCGGCGGGAGGTTTCACGTGAAACATCGCCCTTCGTCCGCGCCGGACGTGTTTCACGTGAAACCTTTGGAAGGGAGGCGTCCCGCCATGTCCTGCGTGCGCTGCGGCCGCTCCACCGTAAAATTCACCGCGCCTCCGGCCGTCGTCGGTTTCGGCTCCGCCGTGGGCCGCCGGGAGGGCGACGGCCCCCTCGGCTCCGGCTTCGACGCCGTCTTCACCGACGCCACGCTGGGCCGCCCCAGCTGGGAGGCCGCCGAGACCGCACTGCAGACCGAGGCCTTTTCCCGGGCGCTGGCCCGGGCCGGTCTGAACGCGGGCGACCTGGACCGAATCTTCGCCGGGGACCTGCTGAACCAGTGCGTGGCTTCGTCGCTGGCGCACCGGGGGTCCGCCGTGCCCTATCTGGGGCTTTACGGCGCCTGTTCCACCATGGCCGAGGCCCTGGGTCTGGCGGCCCTGTGCGTGGACAGCGGCGGCGTCCGGGCCGCCGCGGCCGTGACCAGCTCGCACTTCTGCAGCGCCGAGCGCCAATACCGCATGCCGCTGGAATACGGCGGCCAGCGGCCGCCCACGGCGCAGTGGACCGCCACTGCCTCCGGCTGTGCGATCCTTGCCGCCGCGGGAAGCGGTCCGCGGGCGACCCACTTCACCGCGGGCCGCATTGTGGACGCGGGCATCGCGGACGCCAACAACATGGGCGCCGCCATGGCCCCCGCCGCCTGCGCCACGCTGGCGGCGCTGTTCGCCGAGTCCGGTCTGTCTCCGACGGACCCCGACCGGATCTTCACCGGGGACCTGGGCTCTTTCGGGCTTTCGCTGCTGCGGGAGCTCCTCGCCCGGGAGGGGCTCAACCTGTCCGACCGACTGTTCGACTGCGGCGAGATGCTCTACGCCCCGGAAAGCGACGCCCACTGCGGCGGCTCGGGGGCCGGCTGTTCGGCCGGCGTCCTCTGCGGTCATATCCTGCCCCGGCTGCTCTCCGGCGAGTGGCGGCGGGTCGTCTTCGCCGGGACGGGGGCCCTTCACTCGCCGACGACGCTGAACCAAGGGGAGTCCATCCCCGGCATCTGCCACGCCGTCGTCCTCTGCGCGGACAAGGAGGCTTTTCTGTGACCGAAACGCTGCTTCACTATCTCTGGGTCTTCCTCGTCGGCGGCGCCATCTGCGCCGTCGGCCAGATCCTGATCGACCGGACCGCCCTGACTCCGGCCCGGATCCTGGTGCTGTTCGAGGTCTGCGGCGTCTTTCTGACTGCCGTCGGCCTCTGGGACCCGGTGGTCCGCGTCGCCGGGGCGGGGGCCACCGTGCCCATCGTCGGCTTCGGCTACGCACTGGCCCGCGGCGTCAAGGCGGCGGTAGACGCCGAGGGGGCGCCGGGGATCCTCTCCGGCGGCCTTTCCCGCACGGCCCCCGGCATCGCCGCCGCCGTGATCTTCGGCCTGCTGGCCGCGGCGGTCTCCCGCTCGCGGGAAAAATAGCGGGGATCCCCGCCAAAAAAGAACGTTTGTTCTTGCTTGCGCTTTTGCGCGCCAAAAAGCGGCGCTTCCCCTGCGCGGGGGAAACGCCGCTTTCCGTTCGCTTGTTCCGGTTTATTTCCGGCCCTGGTCCAGACCGAGTCCTCTCAGGTCGGCCACAGTGCCCTTTTCCTCGGCCTCGTACATCCGCCAGATGCAGCGAAGCCCCTGAAGGCTGGAGTACCCGTCCGTCATGGGGCGCTTGCCGTCCCGGATGCACTCCAGGAAGTGGCGGGTCTCGAACTGGGTCTTCTTGCTCTTGTCCGGATCCTCCCACAGCACGTGGACCAGATCCTCCGGCGCGGCCTCGTCCGGCATGTCCGGGTTGCAGTTCTCATAGAACAGGATCTTCCCGTCGGCGCGGTGCCAATCCAGCAGGCCCTTGGTCGTGTGCAGCTGGAAGCAATAGCCGTGCTCGGTGCCTCTGGCGCCCCACGTTCCGAAATGATAGCCCAGCGCGCCGTTTTTGAACCGGATCACCGCGTTCGAGGTGCCCTCTTTCTCCATCCACGGCGTTCCGAGGTTCGTGCCCATGTGCATCCCCTCCACCGGCTCGCCCAGGAACCACAGCAGAACGTCCACATAGTGGCACCCGTGGGAGAAGAACTGGCCGCCGCCCAGCTTTTTGGCCGACAGGGCCCAGCCGCTGGAGGGCGGATATTTCGTGTACTGCTCCGTCCAGATGGACATATTGAACAGCTCGCCGTACTCGCCGGAGTCGATGAGCTCCTTCAGCTTGACGATCTCGGGCCAATAGCGCACGGGGTACGCCGTCATCAGCGTCACGTGGTTCTCCTCGCAGGCCTCGATCAGGTTGACGCATTCCTCTTCCGTGTTGCACATCGGCTTTTCCATCAGGACGTGCTTGCCGCGGCGGGCGAAGAAGGTCCCGACCTCATAGTGCAGGTGGTGGGGCAGCACGACGACCACCGCGTCCACATAGTCCGTCAGGTCCTTATAGTCCGAACAGGCAAAGATCTCGTGTCCGGCCACCTTGCTCAGCACGCCGACCGCGGTCTCCAGCGTCTTCGGGTTGATGTCGCAGGCCGCCGTGACGTCCGCGATGTCCATCAGCTCGGACATGCCTGCCAGATGCTCGCCGCCCATGCCGCCGCAGCCGATAAGGCCCAATCGAATTCTCTCCATTTGCGTTTCTCCTCTTTCTCTTTTTGAAAAACTCGGTCTGTCCGACCGCGCGCTCCGGTCCCCCGGCCGCTGTCTTTTCGCCGTCCCGCGCTCCGCGCCGGCGAAAAGACAGCGTTTCCCCCGTAAAGGCCGTGTGCCGCCCGATCATAACCTGCATTTTCGTGCAGGTGGGCAACCTGTCCGCTTCTTTACTGCTTCCAACGTCCGCCGGGATCCGGCGGGAGGCCTGCAAACCGAAGCGGAACGCGGAATCCCTGTCGTTGTTTTTGTCGGTTAAAAAACAAGCGACATCACGAACCCCACAGGGGAAGGCGTCGTATTTCTGTTTTCGCTATGTCCGGCAGGGGGCCTTCAGTCATCCTTTTCGACGAACTCGTCGTCCCCGCTTTCGGCCTCGTCGGCCTCGAGACGGTTCACGAACATCTCGAACAGCTTGTCCAGCAGCGCCTCGTCCTCCAGCGTCACCAGCATCTCCTCGCCGTTCTCCTCTTCAGACTTCAGAACGATCAGCTCCGCCGTGTCGTCCACCAGCTCTTCCGGACCGTTATAGGCCGGGATGAAGGCCATATACAGCTCGCCCTCGTATTCCAGCGTGTCCAGATGCTCGAGCTCGATCTCGTTGCCCTCTTCATCGGTCAGGGTGATGAAATCGTTTCCGTATTCGCTCTCGTTCACGGTCTTGCTCCTGCCTTTCCGGAAAGCGCCGTGCGGCGCTTTCCCTTGTTGTCACCGCTATTATACCACAAGCGCCGCCGCTCTGCAATCCCCCCGCTCCGGAAAAAAGCCTTTACTTTTTCGCCGTTTTTTGCTATACTATCCCTTGCCGACACGCCGAAAAGACCGCTGTGCCGCCGCGTCCGGGCGGGGGAGGCCCCGCCCGCATGAGGAAAGTCCGGGCACCGCAGGGAAGGATAACGGGTAACGCCCGCCGAGGGAAACCTCCGGACAAGTGCAACAGAGATATACCGCCGGCCTTTGCGGCCGGTAAGGGTGGAAAGGCGGAGACAAGCGCCCGCCGTCGCCGCGGCAACGCGGCGTTCCTGTAAACTCTATCCGGTGCAACGCCCGACCGGACCCGGCGCGACCGCGCCGGAGGCCTTTCCCGGGCCGCGTCCGCAGTGGCGGCTTGAGCCCCGCAGCAATGCGGGGCCGCAGATAGATGGCGGCAGTCCACAGAACCCGGCTTACAGGCGATCCTCCTCGGCGTGTCGGCGCATCCGAACCAAAGACCGGCGGTCCCCCTCCCCGGAGGGGGGCCGCCGGACGCAAAAAAGGCGTTCCCTCCGGAGCTTTCCGAAGGGAACGCCGCTTTTATCTCCGTTCGCCGCGCCGCCGGATGGTCCCGCAGCCGACGATCGCTCCGCCGCGGTAGAACACCGCCTCCTGTCCCGGCGCGGCGGCCCGGATCCCGTCCGGGAACCACAGCTCGGCCCCCGTTCCGGTCCTGGTCACCGTGCCCCGGGTGAAGCCCGCCGAGTGGCGGACCCGAACGTCCGCCTCAAAGCGGTCCTCCGCGGGCAGATGCCACAGACAGTCCGAGACGCTCACCTCGCGGGAAAACTCGCCTCCGGCGGGGCTCAGCGTCACGTTCCCGCTGTCCGGATCGACGTCCGAAACGTAGACCGGCGCGCCCAGCGCCACCCCGAGGCCCTTCCGCTGGCCCACGGTGTACCGGTACAGACCGCCGTGGGGCGCGATCGTCCGGCCGGAGGGGTCCACGAAGTTCCCCGCCAGCCCTTCGGCCCCGGCCAGCCGCCGCTCCAGAAAGGCGATCCGGTCCCCGTCCGGGATGAAGCAGATCTCCATGCTGTCGGGCCGGGCCGCCGCGGGGATCCCCCGGGCCGCGGCCATAGCGCGGATCTCGCTCTTTTCATAGCCGCCCAGCGGGAACGCCAGCCGGGGATACAGCGCGCGGTCCAGCCGGCAGAGCATATACGACTGGTCGCTCCGTCCCTTTCCCGTCCCGATGGCCAGCTCGCCGCCGGGCAGGCGGAGCATGCGGGCGTAGTGTCCCGTGGCGACGGTCTCTGCCCCCAGCCGGTCCGCCGCGGCGGTCAGCCGGGCGAACTTGACCCGCGGATTGCAGCGGATACAGGGACTCGGCGTCCGGCCCCGGCCGTACTCGGCGGCAAAATAAGAGCAGACCTCGCGCTCCAGCGCTTCGGTGACGTCCTCGATCACCAGCGGGATCCCGATGGCGTCCGCGGCGGCCTGCGCCGCGCCGCTCTCGTCCCGGGCCTGTGCGGCCCGGAGATAGACGCCCGTGACCGCAAAGCCCGCTTCCGTCAGCAGCGCCGCGGCCAGAGACGAGTCCACGCCCCCGGACAGCCCGAGGACCGCTTTTTTCTTCATGCCGCGTCCGCCTTTCCCCTTCGCCGCCCGCCCGGCGGCGGTTTTTGTCCGCGCGCTCTACCGCGCCGCGCC
>JAEEGL014738025.1_pt1 | contig 22010 bp, 24 predicted proteins | sample 9134231 | NCBI WGS metagenome assembly JAEEGL01 (sample SAMN16246548, study PRJNA631951) | gut metagenome | biome: gut microbiome; feature: rumen; material: fiber-attached | host: Bos | place: Iran: Karaj | collected 2018-10 | reverse complement strand
TTTTAATATAGGATATGTATGTCTGTGCAGTAAATACAAATTCGCAGTAAGTGCAAAGAATTGAAAGCACACCCACAAATAAAAGAAGCGACACTGCCAACTTAGAAAATCATAATCTGAAGGCAAAGTGTAGGCAAGCGGGGCGGGGGCCAGGGATGGAGGCCAGGGGAGGAGCTCGGATAGGAAAATCTGTGAACAGTAAATTGAAAATTACTATTGCATTATTTTTGAGAAAGGCTAAAATAAATGAGAAAAATGAATAGACGGGAGCTTGTATACAGGCTGAGAGGAAGGTGTGACCTTCGACCGAGAACCTGATTTGGATAATGCCAACGTAGGGATGCCGATTTATCGTAGATAATTATATGCGGAAGCCATTTGAGAAATCAGGTGGCTTCCGTTTTTTTATGCAAAAGGAGGAAAGATGTATGAAACGGTACAATTTGTTGCGAATGGTTATGATGGCCATGTTGGTGGCTATTGGAGTAGTAATATCTCCACTGCTCAGAGTGGAGGGTATGTGTCCAATGGCTCATTTAATCAATATTACAGCGGCGGTATTTTTAGGTCCAGTAGATGCTTTTTTGGTGGCATTAATGATTGGCGTACTTAGGATGGCACTTATGGGAATTCCGCCACTTGCACTAACTGGAGCAGTATTTGGAGCCTTGCTTTCAGGAATTCTCTATAAGGTATCAAAGGGGAAAATTTGGGCAGCTGTGCTTGGAGAAATAATTGGGACTGGTGTAATTGGGGCAATTGTTTCATATCCGGTTATGGCATTTTTGTGGGGACGAGAAGGTTTGACTTGGCTATTCTATGTTCCATCATTCATCTGTGGAACACTTATTGGAGGAAGTATTGCATTTGTATTTTTATATCAGCTTCAGAGAATGGGAGCCCTTAGGGAAATACAGTCAAAACTTTCTGGCGAGGATAGAGTATGGAAAAAGACACAGCAAGAAAGCCTCTAATTCATTGCATAACAAATCCTATTGCCATGAATCAATCTGCAAATGCGATATTGGCAATTGGAGGCAGGCCTATTATGGCGGAGCATCCAATGGAGGTGGCTGAGATTACAGAGACAGCTGATGCTTTGCTTTTGAACCTTGGCAATATATCGGATATACGGATGGAGTCTATGTTGATTTCAGCTGAAACTTCAGCCCGCAACAATATACCGATGGTTATTGATGCTGTTGGAGTAGCTTGTTCCCATTTACGTATGAGGTTTTTAAATGAATTGCTTGAGAAATGTACCCCAAGAGTAATAAAGGGAAATTACTCGGAAATAAAGGCTATTTATGATAGGGACTACAGGGCTGATGGCGTTGATGCAGGGGGAGATGTAACGGTTGATGAGATAAAGACTATTTCTCAAAAGCTTGCCAGTGAATACGACTCAATAATCCTGGGGACAGGAGAGGCTGATGTTATAGCAAGCTCAAGTAGTGTAGTAGAAATATTAGGCGGTTGTAAACAACTAGGCTCCATTACCGGCACAGGCTGCATGCTTGGTGCGATTGTTGCAACATATTTGGCTTTTGATAATTCCTTTGAAAATGTGGGTAAGGCATGCAGATTCTTTAAAGAATGTGGAAAGAAAGCTGAAAATGCAAAGGGGAGCGGCAGCTTTTTCATTGGGCTTATGGATGCATTAGGAGAGAATGATGAAATTTGATAGTACTTTATATTTTATTACTGATAGCAGTAATTACGAACCAGAGGAGTTTTTTGAAAGGGTTGAGGCGGCGCTTCAAGGTGGCGTTACAATGGTTCAGCTGAGGGAAAAAAATAGAACAACTAGGGAATATATAGAACTGGCCATTGAGGTTCACAAACTGACAGAAAAATATAATGTGCCACTGATAATCGATGACAGAGTTGATGTTATGCTGGCGGCAGGCGCAGAAGGCGTACATGTGGGTGCTGATGACATGCCTGTTGAGATGGTCAGAAAAATTGTAGGTCCAAATAGAATTGTCGGCGCTACGACAAAGACGGTACAAGCTGCAAGAATTGCCGAAGAAGCAGGAGCTGACTATCTTGGGGTGGGGGCAATTTATCCAACCACAACAAAGGTTAAAACGATTATCACATCAACTGAGACGCTGAAAGATATTTGCAAATCAGTGGCAGTTCCAGTGAATGCCATTGGAGGACTTAATTCCAATAATCTAGAGGCACTTAGAAATACAGGAATTGCTGGAGTCTGTGCAGTGTCTGCAATCATGAAAGCAGATTCTCCAAGGGCAGCTGCAAGAAAAATGAAGGAGGCTTTTTACAGAATATGCGAGTAGTTTTATCAATTGCTGGGAGCGACAGCAGTGGCGGTGCGGGAATACAGGCTGATTTGAAAACGATGACTGCAAATGGTGTTTATGGTATGACTGCTATTTCTGCAATGACGGCACAAAACACTATGGGCGTAACAGAAATTCTGGAGTCGAGCCCCGAGTTTTTAGATGCCCAAATAAAAGCCTGCTTGAGTGATATTCCGGCGGATGCTGTAAAAATAGGTATGCTGCCATCACCAAAGCAGGTAGAAATTGTAGCGGCTAATTTACGAGAATTTGGTGTAAAGATTCTAGTCGTTGACCCGGTTATGATTGCAACATCAGGAAGCAAGCTTATGGGGGATTCAACAAGTGCAATAATGGAAAAATTATTATTTCCAATTACCACGGTTATTACTCCTAACATTCTCGAGGCTCAGGTTCTAGCGGGGAAGAAAATAGAGAACGAATTGGAAATGGAGGCAGTAGCAAAGCAGCTTTCCGAAAAATATGGATGTGCGGTGCTTCTTAAGGGCGGGCATGCTGTTGCAGACGCCAACGATGTTCTCGTCCAAGGGGGAGTGATTACTTGGTTTCATGGAAAGCGAATCGATAATCCAAATACTCACGGCACAGGATGTACGCTATCAAGTGCCATAGCAGCAAATCTGGCAAAAGGATTTGAACTACAAGAAGCAGTTGGATTGGCAAAGGATTACCTAACAAGAGCAATTGAAGCAAATTTAAATTTGGGACATGGTCATGGACCACTAAATCATATGGTATAGGAAAGGGAAGAATGATGAAAAACTACACTACACAAATGGATGCGGCTAGACAAGGTATTATTACTCCAGAGATGGAGATTGTAGCAAAGAAAGAGTATCGCACTCCAGAGGAAATAAGGGATTTGGTGGCAGAAGGACAGGTTGTTATTCCAGCAAACAAGAATCACAAATGCATTAATCCTGAAGGTGTTGGTTCGATGCTTCGTACGAAGATAAATGTAAATTTGGGGGTGTCTAGAGATTGCAAAGATTATGATATTGAAATGCAAAAGGTTATGGCAGCAGTGGACATGGGGGCAGAGGCAATAATGGATTTGTCAAGCCACGGTAACACTATTCCTTTCCGAAAAAAGCTGACATCAGAATGTCCAGCCATGATTGGAACAGTACCTATATATGATAGTGTTATACATTATCAGAGAGATTTGGCGACTCTTACGGCAAAGGACTTTATTGATGTGATAAGGCTTCATGCTGAGGATGGAGTAGATTTTGTCACTCTTCATTGTGGGATTACAAGAAAGACTATTGAGCAGATTAAAAAGCATAAAAGGAAGATGAACATTGTCAGTCGTGGAGGTTCCCTCATATTTGCCTGGATGACAATGACTGGTCAGGAGAATCCTTTCTACGAATACTATGATGAAATTTTAGAGATTTGCAGACAGTATGATGTGACAATTTCTTTAGGAGATGCCTGCCGTCCGGGATGTCTTGCTGACGCTTCTGATGTATGTCAGATTGAGGAGTTAGTACGCCTAGGAGAATTAACTAAACGTGCATGGGCAAGGGATGTTCAAGTTATGGTAGAGGGGCCTGGACACATGCCAATGGACGAAATTGCTGCCAATATGAAAATCCAGCAAAAGGTTTGCTTGGGGGCTCCATTCTATGTACTTGGACCACTTGTTACAGATATTGCCCCTGGATATGACCATATTACTTCAGCTATTGGAGGAGCTATTGCGGCCCAAAATGGAGCAGCCTTTCTTTGTTATGTTACCCCTGCAGAGCATTTGGCTTTACCAAATGTAGATGATGTAAAGCAGGGAATAATTGCATCAAAAATAGCCGCACACGCTGCTGATATTGCGAAGAAGGTTCCACACGCTATGGATTTGGATAATGCGATGGCAGATGCAAGACAGTGTTTTGATTGGGAGAAACAGTGGGAATGTGCCATTGACCCAGAGACTGCAAAAGGGATTCGCGCTGATCGTTCTCCGGAGTTTGACGATACATGTTCAATGTGTGGAAAGTTCTGTGCAGTTCGAAGCATGAATAAAGCATTAAGCGGAGAATATATAGATATTATTTAATTGAAAAGAGACTGTTTCTATGTTACAATCTGAGAGGTTTTGGGAATTTAATCTGGTTGTAACATAGGAGAGTTTTTATGGAAAGATACAAGTCAGAATTTATAGAGTTTATGGTGGAGTCTGATGTCCTCAAGTTCGGTGATTTTACATTGAAGAGTGGGCGGAAGTCTCCTTTTTTTATGAATGCAGGAGCATACGTTACAGGTAGTCAATTAATGCGACTTGGCGAATATTATGCAAAGGCTATCCATGATGCATATGGAGAGGATTTTGATGTTCTCTTTGGACCTGCATACAAGGGAATCCCTCTTGCAGTTATTACAGCAGAGGCATTCTACAAGCTTTATGGCAAAGAGATTAAATATTGCAGCAATCGTAAGGAAGAAAAGGACCATGGCGCAGACATGGGTTCACTTCTTGGCTACAAGATTCAGGATGGCGATAGAGTTGTTATGATTGAGGATGTAACAACATCTGGCAAGAGTATGGAAGAGACTGTTCCAATCGTTCGTGCTCAGGGGGATGTTACTATTGTTGGTCTTATGGTTTCCCTCAACCGCCAGGAGGTTGGTCTTTCTGGAGACAAGTCAAAGACAGCCCTTGATGAGGTGGCTGATACTTATGGCTTCAAGACCGGTGCTATTGTTTCTATGGACGAGGTTGTTGAGCATCTTTGGAATAGAGAGTGCCAGGGCAAGGTTGTAATTGACGACGAGATGAAGTCTCGAATTGATGCATATTATAGGGAATATGGAGTTAATTAATGACAAGGGTATATAGGCACAGACGAAATTCCAGCGGTAATCAATTAAAGGCATTACCAATTGAGGCAATGTATGCTGCTGGCGTGTCAATTTTTTCATTAGTATTATATGGCGGCTTGATTGCAGGTTCGGTTTATATGTCAGGTGAGACACCTAGATGGCTAGGCGGCACTGGCACACTTGGATTTTGCATCGCATTAGGGGCGTTCATTTTCAACATTGGTCAAATGAAGACAAAGACAGAAATCAAATATAGACTTATTTGTCTTGGGGTCAGCATTTTGGCTATGATTGTTTGGACGGCTACTATTATTTTGGGAATGGTTAATTAGTATGAGCAAGAGATTTTATACAGAATCAGAAGACGTTATTGAGCGCTACGAGTTAGTGACAGAGCGTATTTCTACAATTAAATCAGACAATGATTTTACTGGTGAGCTTCAGGATTATTTTAATCAGGTTGCTGATTTCATTTTGACAGTGATGCCAGTTATGGATAAGGCAATAAAGGGCGAGCTTGAGAATCGCTCTCTGGAAGAGTGCAAGGCGGATAACGACCGCATTTTTGCAATATACAAGGACGGCACATATGAGAATAGCTTTTTGTGTCCAACATATGCTGTGGAGCAGTTAGGACAGGAGCTTGGCGGTCCACTTTCAGCTGTATTCTATAGAATTACAGATATGATAAGAGCTGCTTTTGCAGGCCGCTTGGATTTGTTTACAATTTATTGTGAACTTTTCATGCAGGTTTATGGCGAGTGTCAAATGGAGGAAGAGGACAAGTATCGTAGAGAAGGAATCATCTCTACTTTATATTCATTCAATCATGATTACAGCCAGCTTTTCACATCAGAAAAGATTATTGGCATGATTGATCCAGAGTATGATTTCTACTCAGAAATCATAATGAAGGCAGATTTAAATCAGGATAACTACCTCTATAGATATGGTATGTTTATTGGAGAGAATGAGTTAAAGATTGCTGCTCATTTACGTAGCTTGCCTCACGACGATGTTGTTGCAATGGCTCGCACATATGTTGAAGGCTATATCAAGGGCTTTGAGGTATGTGGCAAGGATATTACAAAGAAGGAATCTGTATGCATTCATGCACCAGCAGGTTTTGAATTGATGACACGTGAAGCTATTCGCATGTTTGATGAGGCTGGTCTTGCAGCTACAGTTCGTTTCGGCGGTACAACAAGTCGTGATTTATATTCTACTGTTCCTAATAAGCAGTGCGAGTATGATCACAAGGATGATAGAGCATATGTATGGGACAAGGGGCTTGCTGATAGACTACTTGAGGTCCTTAAGAATACATTTGAAAAGAACAAGGAGCTTGCTTACGTTCATGGCGGTCCAGCAGTTATTGAGACATTTGGCGAGAAGCCATTTGAGCCAGCAAATAAGCCAGCTAATGCTCAGTATACTGACAAGCAGAACGAGCTCAACGTTTATTTCATGAGCCAAAATGGCCAGATTACAAATCAGTACATCAAAGGTGAGGAGCGTAGTTTTACAATTATTGCTTATCCAATCCCAGAAATCGGTAATCAGTTCAATGAGATTTTCAATGAGACTGTTGCTGTAAATACAATGGATTATGAGCTTTACAAGAATATTCAGCAGCACATTATTGATATTCTTGATCAGGGCGAAAAGGTTCATATCACAGGCCGTGGCGAGAACCATACAGACATTACTGTTAGCCTTCATCATCTTGATGATCCGTCAAAGCAGACTAATTTTGAAAACTGCGTTGCAGATGTAAACATTCCAGTTGGAGAGGTATTCACTTCTCCTCAGCTTGAGGGCACAAATGGTGTTCTTCATGTAACTCAGGTTTATTTAAATGAGCTTGGATACCGTAATCTAGAGATGAAATTCCAGGACGGAAAGATTACAGAGTACAACTGCAGCAATTTTGATACAGAAGAGGAAAATAAGAAGTATATCTTCGATAATGTTCTCTTCAAGCATGATACATTGCCAATGGGAGAATTTGCCATTGGAACAAACACAAGAGCATTTGTTATGGGACAAAAGTATGGTATAGCAGACAAGCTTCCAATACTTATTGCAGAGAAGACTGGTCCACACTTTGCAGTGGGGGATACATGCTATTCTCACTCAGAGGATGTCCCTATGTACAATCCAGACGGTAAGGAATGCATTGCACGAGACAACTCATGCTCACTCCTTCGTAAAACAGATATTTCAAAGGCATATTTCAATTGCCACACCGATATAACAATACCTTATTATGAGTTGGGTGACATTACTGTCATCACAGCTGATGGCCGTGAATTGGAAATCATTCACCAGGGACGCTTTGTGGTACCAGGAACCGAGGAGCTAAACAAGGTATTTGAATAAGTATAAGTAGCTCAGCTCATAGAGCTTGAAAGCCTAAATGGCTGAGCGAGATATAAACTAGGAGGATTGTGTAATGGCAAAAGTATCAATTGTAATGGGAAGTGACAGCGACATGCCTGTTATGGCAAAGGCTGTAGATATTCTCGAGAAATTTAACGTGGACTATGAAATCCGAATTATCTCTGCTCACCGTGAGCCAGATGTATTCTTTGAGTATGCAAAGGGTGCAAAGTCTCGTGGAGTTCAGGTTATTATTGCAGGCGCAGGAAAGGCAGCTCATTTGCCAGGTATGTGCGCGGCTTGCTTTGAAGGTCCAGTTATCGGAATTCCTATGAAGACAAGTGATCTTGGCGGAGTGGATTCTCTTTATTCAATTGTACAGATGCCAACAGGTGTACCAGTTGCAACTGTAGCTATCAATGGCGGAGCCAACGCAGGCCTCCTTGCAATCAAAATGCTTGCTATGAATGATGAAAATCTTGCAGGCGCACTTCATGATTTTATTGTTGAACAAAAAGAACAGGTGGAGTCTAAGGATGTTCGCCTTCAGGAAAAAGGGTATAAGGATTTTCTATAGATACTAAGGGTAGTCTCCTTTTGGAGACTACCTTTTAATGTATAAATTATTATGTTATTTAAGGAGAGAAACATGGATTACAAGAGTTCAGGAGTTGATATTGAGGCAGGATATGAGTCAGTGGAGCTCATGAAGAAATTTGTTAAGGGCACTATGAGACCAGAGGTCCTCGGAGGTCTTGGAGGATTCTCAGGAGCATTTGATTTAAGTGCAATCAAAAACATGGATGAGCCAGTGCTTCTTTCAGGAACAGATGGATGTGGTACAAAAGTAAAGCTTGCGTTCCTTATGGACAAGCATGACACAATCGGAATTGATGCAGTTGCAATGTGTGTAAATGACGTTGCATGTGCAGGTGGCGAACCACTTTTCTTCCTAGATTACATTGCTTGTGGAAAGAACATACCTGAAAAGATTGCAACAATTGTAAGTGGTGTTGCAGAGGGATGTAAGCAGTCAGGTTGCGCCTTAGTTGGTGGCGAGACAGCTGAGCATCCAGGATTAATGCCAGAGGAAGAGTATGATCTTGCTGGTTTTGCAGTAGGTATTGTTGATAAAAAGGATATCATTACTGGCGAGACACTTAAGGATGGCGACGTTCTTATAGGTATGGCTTCTACTGGTGTTCATTCAAATGGTTTCTCTCTTGTAAGAAAGATTTTCGATATGACAAAGGAAAGCCTTGATACATATTATGATGAACTTGGCACAACACTTGGCGAGGCACTTATTGCTCCTACAAGAATCTATGTAAAGGCCCTCAAGGCTGTAAAGGATGCAGGCGTACGAGTAAAGGCATGCTCACACATTACAGGCGGTGGTTTCTATGAGAATATTCCTCGTATGCTTCCAGAAGGAAAGCGCGCAATCGTTGAGAAGAATTCATACGAAGTTCCTGCTATCTTTAAGCTCATGGCTAAGAAGGGAAATGTTGACGAGCAGATGATGTACAACACATACAACATGGGACTTGGAATGATTGTTGCAGTTGACCCAGCAGACGTTGATAAGACAATGGAAGCTATGCGTTCAGCAGGGGATACACCATATGTAGTTGGAAAGATTGTTGATGGAGAAAAGGGAGTAGATTTAGTTTAATGAAAATTGCAGTTTGTGTTTCCGGCGGCGGAACGAATCTACAAGCTATTATTGATAAGATAAATTCGGGAGAAATTCATAATACAGAAATAGGGGTAGTTATTTCTAATAATAAAAATGCATACGCCTTAGAGCGTGCAAAACAAGCGGGAATTGAGGCGGTTTGCATTTCTCCAAAAGACTATGATAGTCGACAGGAGTTTAATAAAGCATTCTTAGAGCAACTAAATTCTTATAGGGTAGATTTGGTTGTGTTGGCCGGATTTTTAGTAGTTATTCCAGAAGAAATGATTAAGCAGTACAGGAATAGGATTATTAATATTCATCCATCGCTTATTCCAAGTTTTTGCGGCACTGGTTACTATGGCTTAAAGGTTCATGAAGGGGTTCTGAACCGCGGAGTAAAAGTAACAGGCGCAACATGCCATTTCGTTGACGAAGGCACGGATACGGGCCCAATCATTCTCCAAAAGGCGGTTGAAGTAATGGAGGACGATACACCAGAGGTGCTTCAGCGACGTGTAATGGAGCAGGCAGAGTGGATAATCATGCCTCGTGCTATCGATTTAATCGCAAGAGGGCTTGTAACAGTTGTTGATGGAAAGGTAAAAATAGGAGAGTAATTTTATGAAAGTATTAATCGTAGGTAGTGGCGGAAGAGAGCATGCAATTGCTCTTGCAGTTTCTCGTAGCCCACAGGTTGACAAAATATATTGTGCACCAGGTAATGCAGGAATCGCTGAGCTTGCAGAATGTGTTGATATCAAAGCTATGGAGTTTGATAAGCTTGTAGCTTTTGCAAAGGAAAAAGAAGTTGACCTTACTGTAATTGGTATGGATGATCCATTGGTTGGTGGTGTTGTAGACAAATTTGAAGAAGCTGGTCTCCGTTGCTTCGGACCTAGAAAGAATGCAGCGATTATTGAAGGCTCAAAAGCATTCTCAAAGGATTTGATGAAGAAGTACAATATTCCTACAGCAGGATATGAAAACTTCACTGATCCAGAGGCAGCTTTAAAATATCTGGAGACAGCAAAATATCCAATCGTTTTAAAGGCTGATGGTCTTGCTCTTGGTAAGGGAGTTCTCATCTGTGAGAATCACGAGCAGGCTGTTGCAGGTGTTGCTGAGATTATGCAGGACAAGAAGTTCGGCGATGCTGGTAATACAATGGTAATCGAAGAATTTATGACAGGTCGCGAGGTTTCTGTTCTTTCATTTGTAGATGGAAATACAGTAAAGATTATGTCATCTGCTCAGGACCACAAGCGTGCAGGTGATGGCGATACAGGTTTAAACACAGGTGGAATGGGCAATTTCTCACCTTCTCCATTCTTTACAAAAGAGATTGAGGAGTACTGCCAAAAGAACATTTTCCAGGCAACAGTGGATGCTATGAAAGCAGAAGGTCGTGACTTCAAGGGGGTAATCTTCTTTGGTCTTATGCTTACAGAGGAGGGGCCAAAGGTTCTTGAATACAATGCAAGATTTGGAGACCCTGAGGCACAGGTAGTGTTACCACGTCTTGAAAATGACATCATTGATGTATTTAATGCTTGTATTGATGGCACACTTGATCAGGTTGATTTAAAATTCTCTGACGAAGCTTGTGTTTGTGTTGTTCTTGCATCAAATGGCTATCCAGTTTCTTATGAAAAGGGATTTCCAATTACAGGCTTTGAGAAGTTTAACAACAAGGATTATTATTGCTTCCATGCTGGTACAGCAAAGAATGACAAGGGTGAAATCGTGACTAATGGTGGTAGAGTCCTTGGTATTACAGCTCTTGGTAAAGACTTGGTCGAGGCTAGAGCAAAGGCTTATGAGGCAACTGAGTGGATTCAGTTTGAGAACAAGTATATGCGTCATGACATTGCTAATGCTATTCTGCCACAATAATTATATTCAGACAATTTAACAATAAATGTATAAAATGCCTCTCTTTTTTGTTTTGTGAGTGTTATAATGAAACTTATCAAGACAAAAAGGAGGGGGATTTTTTTATGTCTACTAGAATCTACGATTGCTTGAAGGCTATTGCTGAGAAAATCATTGAGAATAAAGATTTTCTCACGGACCTAGACAGGGAAATCGGCGATGCTGATCACGGAGTCAACATGGCTAGAGGTTTTCAGGCAGTCATCGAAAAGGTTTCGCCTGATGAGACAGACATAGGTGCAGCCCTAAAGAAAACGGGTATGACACTCTTGTCAACAGTTGGCGGAGCCTCGGGTCCATTGTACGGTACGGCCTACATGGAGGCGGCAAAGGTTTTTGCAGGCAAAACTGAAGTTAATGGGGAAGACTTCAAAAGTGCTATGGAAGCTGCAATTGCTGGAATTCAAAAGCGTGGAAAGGCGGAAAAAGGTGAGAAGACAATGCTTGATGCCTTGATGCCTGCAACAGATGCATTCTCGGAAAAACTAGCTGGGGGAGCTAGTCTTGTAGAGGCCTTGGATGGAGCATGTGCAGCTGCCAATGAAGGAATTGAATTCACGAAAACAATTGCAGCCACAAAAGGACGCGCAAGCTATTTGGGCGAACGCAGTATAGGTCATCAAGATCCAGGGGCCACATCTCTTACAATGACTTTGGAGACAATTAGAGACTTTCTAAAGGGGTAATAGAAAAGGGGGATAGGTTATGGTAGGACTTGTATTAGTTTCTCACAGTTGGAAAATTGCTGAGGGACTAAAGGATTTGACTGCAGAAATTGCGCCGACTCACAAGGGGATAATTGCGGCCGGCGGATTGGAGGACAAGTCAATCGGTACTGATGCGGTTCGCATTTCTGAAGCTATTAAGGACGCCAATGATGGGGATGGCGTAGTTGTGATGGCAGATTTAGGTAGCGGAGTAATGAGTTCTGAGACTGCCATAGAACTTCTGGAAGACGAAGGTATCGATGTAAGGCTAGCAGATGCACCAATTGTTGAGGGGACAATAGCTGCAGCAGTTACTGCAATGGTGGGCAGTGATATTGATGCAGTGATTAAGGCCGCAGAGGATACTCGCGGTGCTCATAAGAGAGTATAAGGAGGAGGTAATTCTTATGAAGAAGCTAATTAATGAGGTAGACAATATTGTTGATGAGATGCTTGATGGTATGGTTGCAGCATATCCACAGTATGTTCGTAGACTTGATGGTTTTGACGTACTTGTTAGAGCTGGCGGCTCACAGGGTAAGGTTGCATTAGTATCAGGCGGAGGAAGCGGACATGAGCCAGCGCATGGTGGTTATGTTGGAAAGGGAATGCTTGACGGGGCCATTGCAGGAGCAGTTTTCACATCCCCTACACCTGATCAGGTATATGAGGCAATAAAGGCAGCAGATGGCGGCAAGGGCGTCTTGCTTGTAATCAAGAATTACACAGGTGATGTAATGAACTTTGAGATGGCTGCTGATATGGCTCGTGATGAGGGTATAGAAGTCGAACAGGTTATCACAGCAGATGATGTGGCTGTTGAAAATAGTACATGGACAACTGGACGCCGTGGCATTGCAGGAACAATTTTCGTTCACAAGATTGCTGGAGCATGCGCTGAAGCAGGCGGTAGCCTTGCGGATGTAAAGCGTGTGGCTGAAAAAGTTATCGAGAATGTACGCTCAATGGGTATGGCTATTGATGCTTGCACTGTACCAGCAGCTGGAAAACCAAGCTTTGATTTGGCAGAAGATGAAATAGAAATCGGTATTGGAATTCATGGTGAACCAGGCGTTAATCGTGAGAAAATAAGCTCTGTAAATGATATTGCTGATAAGCTTTTGGATAAGATTTTTGCAGAAGGAATTTACAATTCTGGCGATGAAGTTGCAGTTATGGTCAACGGAATGGGTGGAACTCCTCTTATGGAACTCTTTGTAGCAAACAAGCATGTAAAGGAAGTGCTGGATTCTAAGGGAATCAAAGTTGCAAAGACTTTAGTTGGAAATTACATGACATCCCTTGATATGGAAGGATTCTCAATTACTCTTCTCAAGGTAGATGACGAGCTCAAGAAATTACTTGCAGCACCAGCCGATACGCCAGCATTCGTACAAGTGTAAATTGATATTAAATAGAGCCAGCTGTTACGGCTACAAGCCTGAGCGTTTCTCCGTTCAACGAAAATGTTTCACTTGAGAAACCTCAGAGCTTGATGCCTACAGCTGGCTCTTTTACTATCCTTTAATCTATCGCAATTCGGAATATCCGAATGAATTTACAATTGCGTCTATTTTCAAGCCTTGTTTACATAATGGACAGTCGTGGAGAGGATATGATTGGTAATTAGGTATATCCTCCTCGTGGAATACTGCAGTAATAGGAATGCCTGCAACTTCCTGTACAGCTGAAAAGATTGCACAGGCTCCACTTATTTTCGCACCATAATATTTTACACATTCTGCCAAGCTTTCTACAGTACGTCCAGTGCTTAGAGAACCAAAAAGGAGTAAAACATTTTTGTCTCTGACAGTCATCTGCATGTTGTCACGGAAAATGCTTTGGCCTGTGGAAGTGAGCTCAGGTGATGTAACATAGATTGTCTTGTGCTGATTGTAGTTGGCTACGCCAGCCTTTGTAAGCTCCTGTGCGAGAAAAGTTCCAACAACCTCCATATCATCGGCGCACACTATAGTGTCAACTGGAGTCTGAACAGAATAATGCATTGCCAATAACTGAGCAACACCTTGAGCCTCGTTGCAACGAGTTTTCATTGTTCCGATTTCCATATAGTTGGTAATGTGAGAATGATTAGTCGCGAAATGACCTGGAATAATCTTAAGTGTTACTTCAGAATTGAGTGGTGCAGGAATTTTAGTGTACTCTTTTAACATAATAAGCCCCCCATGTTAATTATGAATAAAAAATCTCTAAAACCTATTCCGTATTTGTAGTATATCACACATTATCTTCCAAATGGAGAATAAAGTCGTTAAGACACTAATTCTCCATAATATCGTCTTTACGAAGCAAGATATTCCTTTAAGCTGTCCAAACAAGAAAGTGCATTTTCCTTACCTATATCGTAAACACGTTGTAATTCATCAGGATTTTTTTCAGTTGCTCCGATATTAAGTGGTTCATCTGGACGGATGACAAAGACCTTGCCCGCCTCTTCCTGTTTCTTTATATATGCCTTTTGAGCGTTGTAAACCTTGTAGCGATTAGCCATTATTTCCACCATTTTCGGATATTTGCCAAGCATCAGTTTAAAAATGCCCATAAATTTCTGAGGCTTTTTGATGTAATCGGCTGGCTGTGTCTCGATAACGAGAATTTTGTCGCAGCCTTCATTCTCCATAAATTTAAGTGGAATAGAATCTGAGATGCCGCCATCCAGGTACAAACCGCCATCGATAGGTACAGGGCGGGAGACAACTGGCATTGATGCCGACGCTCTAATCCATTGAATGTCAATGCCATCTGGAGAATCACTGGGATTATTACACTTGTGATATACTGGCTCTCCAGTTCTTAAATCAGTGGCCACGCAATAAAAATCCATTGGATTATCATAAAATGTCTTTGTGTCCCAAACATCAAGCTCATATGCTAATGTGTTGTAGCAAAAAGGCACATTATAAATATTGCCTGTTGTAACGAGAGAGTGTAAGCTAGCATACCTCTTATCATTGCAGTAGATTTTGTTGTATCTAAGAGGTCTACCAATCTGTTTAGATTTATAATTCAAGCCAAAAGTGGCGCCTGCGGATACTCCAATAGCACTATCAAATGCTATTCCTGCGTCCATTAATACATCGATAACTCCGCAGGTGAACATCCCTCGCATTGCGCCACCTTCCATAACTAGTCCGTGTTTCATTATTCTTCCTTAATCGTTGTTGCGTTTATTATTCTGGGTATTTTTCTGCAAGCTGGCAAATTGTATTTACGCACAACTGCTCGCCAAGAGTGCCGCTATCAAGAATAACATCATATTCTCTGAAATCGCCCCAGTTTTTGTCTGTGTAGTATTTGTAATATGTCTTTCTCTGCTTGTCCTTCTTTGCAAGACGCTTCTCAATACTTACATTCTCAATATTCTCGTAGCGCTCAAGGACTCTCTTCTTGCGGTGCTCCATGTCTGCGTGAATCATAACATTCATGCAACGGATTCCTTCTTTGCGGAGGATGTAGTCTGCACATCGTCCAACTATAACGCATGGACCTTTCTGCGCACAATCAAGAATAACTTTTTTCTGAGCGATAAAAATTTCATCCTGTGGGCTCTGGAAATACATTGTTCCAGCAGCTGAAATATCAAACCACATTGCAGTTGACGAAGTGTATTCACCCTGCGTCTCTATAAGTTCTTTTGCATATCCGCTTTCGATTGCTACGCGGTTTACAATTTCACCATCATAAAATGGGATGTTAAGCTGCTTTGCTACAGCTTCGCCGATGCTATGACCGCCGCTGCCAAATTCTCTACTAATTGTAATTACTGGATACATAGTGGTTCCCTCCAATCATTATTGATACTTATAGTTTAAATTTTTTCCGATAAAAAGTCAAAAAGAGTCTTATTTGTCAGATTATTAATTTCCCTTCCGGAAATGGCATTTTCTCCGGAATCACCACAGATATCAATACCTATTACAGAGTGATTTTGAAGGATTGAAGATAGCGTATTAATCATTTCTGGTAATGTCATATCGCCTTGATCCCAATCCGTATTTGCGAATTCAAGTGAGAGAATATCCTTATCGATGGATATAAAAAGTGGAAGGTCAGTTGGAATCTCAGTTACATCTATAGGCTCCCCAACGCCAATCGTATATACGGATTTAAGCATTTCAAGCTTTTCAGTCGCCTCAAGAACCCAACCACCACAAGACGTTATCTCACCAAAGCTTGGTGGCTGATTGTCAGGGTGGTGGTCAAATAATATCAAATTAAATGGAGTGTCAATTTTTGAAAGCCAAAGAAGACTAAGATAGTGATAGTTTCCAGAATCAATAAAGTGAATGCCACTAGCGGATTCATCTTTGATTCTATCCAAGATAATAGATTTAGCAGAGTCATCTAAATAGCATCGAGTACCCTCAACGTCTCTGCAATCAATGATTTTGCTATTTTTTATTTCTTTAAAGAATGACTGATACTCGTAAGCATCAGTCATTTTCATAATAATAGTATTCATTTTATTTATTTAATATTTTTCCAGCGTTTTGTGGTGTTTTGCAATGATATGTTGTGAACAAGTCTTTCCAAATTGTTGGATGGAAGAGCATTAATATTGGGAATAGCTCTAGACGGCCAGCAAGCATATCAAATATTAGTACAAGCTTTGATGGTACTGAGAAGAATGCATAATTCGCAGCAGGACCAACAAGGCTAAGTCCAGGACCGATATTACTCATTGTAGCAATTACAGCAGTAAATACGGTAGAAAAATCAAGATTCTCAAAGGACAGTATAAACGCACTAACAAAGAAAATTAGCATAAATGTCCCGAAGAATACATTGTTTGAACGGATTGTCTCGTGGTTTACAGGCTTTCCATCCATGATTGTCTTGCGGACGCTACGTGGATGAATATAACCGATGAGCTCCTTGTGTACAGCTTTTCCCATGAGCACGAATCTAGAAACCTTGATACCACCACCAGTAGAACCAGCGCAGGCACCGATGAACATCAAAATTACAAGAACACAACGGCTGGCCTGTGGCCACTGAGCAAAGTCTGCAGTAGAAAAACCGGTAGAAGACTGAACCGATGTAACTTGGAAAGCAGCCTTTGTTAATGCATCAAATAATCCCTGACTACAGCTCAAGGTATTTACTGTAATGATACCAATAGAAATTGCTGTAAGGAATGAATACATTCTCACTTCTTCCATTTTGAATGCTGATTTTGCATGGTGGAAGAGAATGTAGTAGTAAAAGTTGAAATTGATACCAAATACAAACATGAAAATCGCTACTATCCATTGGCAGGCAACATTGAATCCGCCAATACTGCTTGAATAAATACCAAAGCCACCAGTACCGGCAGTAGCCAAGCCTGTATTAATTGCCTCGAATGGAGTCATTCCAGCAAAAATAAGCAAAATAATCTCGATGGCACAAAGCCCAAGATATATAAAATACAACATTTGGGCGGTATTCTTGAGCTTTGGAACAAGTTTTCCAACAGAAGGTCCAGGTGACTCAGCCTTCATAAGATTGAACTGAGAACCGTCACCACCAGCAAGTGGGATAACTGTGAGCAAGAATACCAAAACTCCCATACCACCTACAAGGTGTGTGAAGCTTCGCCAAAATAGAGAAGCATGTGATAGTGTCTCAACTTGTGGAACAATAGAAGCACCAGTGGTAGTGAAACCTGAGACAGCCTCAAATAGAGCATCTACATAACTAGGTATCTCACCTGTGAGCCAAAGTGGAATTGCACCAATTACAGAAAGCACAACCCAAGAAGCTCCTGTGCAGAAGAATCCTTCTTTAAGATAGAAGAAAAACTTTTTTGGTTTTATGTAGCTGTTTATTATTCCAATTACCAAGCAAGGAAAAGCAACTATTGCGTAGTGAAACCAAACATCCTCGTGGTATATAAGTGCTACGATAATAGGCAATGTCAAAAACAGACCAAGAAAACCAATAACGTAGCCTAAAATAAAACGAATGACAGAATTATTCATGTCGGATTACCTCAAAGTATCTGATATTGTAGCAAAGCCAGTGTGAGTTGTAACAACCATTACAGTATCACCAACTTCAATTGTGTCGGAACCGCTAGGAATGATAATTGTTCCATTACGGTTGATAAAAGCAATAAGAACGTTGTCCTTAAATTGAAGAACAGAGAATGGAACTCCAACTGCTTTTGATTTCTCAGTGATATTAAACTCAATAGCCTCAACTTTTTGATCGAAGAGGTGGTAGAGTGTAAGAATATCGTTTCCGTCACCAGAAGCGCTCTTTGCACGTACATAAGCAATGATAGATTCAGCGGTGACCTGACGAGGATATACAACTGAACCAAGGTTGAGCTGTGAAAGTACGTTATCAAAATTGATTCTGTTAACTTTAGTTACAACCTTTGCATTGCTAACTTGATTTGCATAGAGAGTGAGAATAATATGCTCCTCATCAATACCAGTGAGAGGAACAAAACTCTCAGCATATTCCAAGCCTTCCTCACGTAAAAGTGACTCATCGCCACCGTCACCATTTATAATGGTAGCCTTTGGAAGTGCAACAGAAAGCTCTTCACAACGTTCCTTGCTGCGTTCGATGATGCTTACGTCGATTCTCGCCTGGAGTAAAAGCTTTGCTAAATAATAAGAAGCCTTTCCACCACCTACGATGAGACAGTTTTTTACCTGACGAGTTTTGAAACCAAGCTCGCTAAGGAATGTGCGGGCAAAACGTCTTGCGCCAACCGCACAGACAATATCCCCTGTTTGCAAAACATAGTCACCAGTAGGTATAACAACTTCTGTACCGCGCTTAACTGCAGTAATCAAAACCTTGCTAGAAATTGTCTGACTCAATTGCTTTACAGCTAAACCATCAAGCACATTTCCTTCTTCTATTTTGAATTCAACCATTTCAGCCTGGCCATGGGCAAAAGATGATACCTCAAGAGTAGATGGCAAGGAAAGAATTGATGCAATTTCTCTAGCAGCTTCTAACTCTGGGTTGATAATCATAACCAAACCAAGCTTTTCCTGTAAATATGAAATTTCTTTTGAATAGTCGGGATTTCTAACTCGTGCGATAGAAGCGCAATCACCAACCTGCTTTGCAATTGTGCAGCAGAGAAGATTGAGCTCATCTGAGTTTGTAACGGCAATAATGAGGTCTGCGTCCTTGATACCAGCTTCTACCTGAGTACTGTAGCTGGCACCATTTCCCTGAATACCCATTATGTCGTATAGACTTGTGAGATTATCAATACGATCCTGATTTTGATCAATAACAACAATGTTATGGCCTTCTTTTGAAAGTCTGTCTACAAGTGTGCGACCAACTTTTCCGCAGCCAACAATTATTATTTTAAGCCCTCGCTTAGAGGATGTTTTAAAAGCCATTATAATGCCTCCAAAAAATACAAATGATAGGAAGTTATTTAAACATAAACATCCATATCATAATGTAGTCTAAAAGAGGCAAAAGTTCAAGCTAAATTCTTACATCCACTCGGCGGGTAATCTTTTTTGCAGCGTTGTATACTTCCGTCAAGTATTTTGATTCTTTATCAAAGAACTTGGTAAAACGTTCACTGCTGTATGTATCCGCAGCTGAGTCATATAGGGATACTGTTCCATCCTTGTTTGTAGTAATGCCTATTTTCTTTAGTTCGCTAGCATATTCGGTGTTTAATTTTCTGATTGTAGAAGCTGCATTTTTTACAGTAGTGCTATTGTTTCCATACTCAGAGGCTGAGGTAAGTGCATTATTTAAAGTATCAGTAAATGCTTGAAGTTTCTCCTGATTTTGCTTAGTTGAGCCTGACTCAAAATCATAGTCTTGTAGTTTTTTTATGGCATTGCGCAAAGCAGAAGCATCGGCCATGGATAAGGTACCAATAGAAGCATCGTTCCTGTTGGACTTTTTCACATAGTCGGCATAGTTGTTATAGTATATTCTTAAAGTTAGAGAATTTGTAATACTAATACTCATACCTTTCACCTCAAAAAACATTTTCCTGTTTTTTATATCGGAAAGTTTTCTTTATTTATTAATATTTACTGTTGAAGAAATGGAAAAATTATAATATATTATAGAAAAATTTGAACCTAATACATAAAGGAGTGTCTAATGAATCAAGAGAAAGTCATAGTTATCGACTTCGGTGGACAATACAATCAGCTTGTTGCTCGCCGCGTTAGAGAATGCAATGTCTATTGCGAAATCTATTCTTATCGTACCCCACTAGATCAAATTAAAGAGATGAACCCTAAGGGAATTATTCTCACAGGTGGTCCTAATTCTTGCTATGAAGATGGTGCGCCTACTTATACAAAGGAATTATTTGAGCTTGGTATTCCAGTACTTGGCCTTTGCTATGGTGCACAGCTTATGATGCATGTACTTGGTGGCAAGGTTGAAAAGGCTCCAGTCAGAGAGTATGGAAAGACTGAGACTTTTATCGATGGTGCTACTGATTCTTTATTTGCCGGCGTGGATAAGTCGACTATTGTTTGGATGAGTCACTTTGATTACATTAGCAAAACTGCTCCTGGTTTTGATATTATTGCTCACACTGCTGATTGCCCAGTTGCAGCCGCAGCATGTGAGGACAAAAAGCTTTATGCAATTCAATTCCATCCAGAGGTGCTCCATACTGTTCAGGGTAAGGATATCTTATTCAACTTTGTTCGCAACATTTGTGGTACAGCTGGTACTTGGCGTATGGATTCATTTGTTGAGCAGACAATTGGCGAGATTAGAGAAAGAGTTGGCGATGGAAAGGTGTTGCTTGCACTTTCAGGTGGAGTAGATTCATCAGTTCTTGCAGCTCTTTTGGCTAGAGCTATCGGCAAGCAGCTCACTTGTGTATTTGTTGACCATGGTCTTCTGCGCAAAAACGAAGGAGATGAGGTTGAGGGCGTATTTGGTCCAAATGGTTCATTCGATATTAATTTTGTTCGTGTAAATGCTGCAGAGCGTTATTACGCAAAGCTTGCTGGTGTTACCGAGCCAGAGGCAAAGCGTAAGATTATAGGTGAGGAATTCATTCGAGTATTCGAGGAGGAAGCTAAGAAGATTGGTACTGTAGATTTCCTTGCCCAGGGAACAATTTATCCAGACGTTGTTGAGTCAGGACTTGGTGGAGAGTCAGTAGTAATCAAGTCTCATCACAATGTTGGAGGTCTTCCTGATTATGTTGACTTCAAGGAGATTATTGAGCCACTTCGTAATCTTTTCAAGGATGAGGTTCGTCAGGTAGGTCTTGAGCTTGGATTGCCAGAGTACCTTGTATTCCGTCAGCCATTCCCAGGCCCAGGTCTTGGAATCCGTATCATAGGAGAGGTTACAGCAGAAAAGGTTCGCATCGTACAGGATGCAGACTATATTTATAGAACAGAGCTTGCTGAGGCGGGTCTTAAAAAGCTTCCTGACCAGTATTTCGCAGCTCTTTCAAACATGCGCTCAGTTGGTGTTATGGGTGATGAGCGTACATACGATTACGCAGTTGTTCTTCGTGCCGTTGAGACAATCGACTTTATGACAGCAGAGGCTTCAGAGATTCCTTTTGAGGTTCTCCAGAAAGTTATGAGCCGCATTATCAACGAGGTTAAGGGAGTTAACCGCGTAATGTACGATTTAACTTCTAAGCCACCAGGAACAGTGGAGCTGGAATAGAGTTGTTCCCGGTGGTTTGCAGGTAATAAGAACCACAAGGCAATTCGCGTTTCTCTGCGGATTGCCTTTTTAGGTTACAAAAGAAGGATGATTAAATTATCAAGAGGGTAGACAATGCAAAAAGCTATAATCGTAGGGTGCTCCGGAAGCGGAAAGAGCACTTTGTCCAGAAAAATTCATACATTAACAGGACTACCGCTATATCATTTGGATAATATTTTTTGGAGGGCGGATAAAACTCATATCTCAAGGGAAGAATTTGGTGGAAAATTAGCTGAGATTCTTCATCGCGACAGTTGGATCCTTGATGGCGATTATAATAGAACGTACGAGCCTCGCATCGCTGCATGTGACACAGTAATCTTCTTAGACTATGCAGAAGAAGTATGCATGGAGGGAATAACCAATAGAGTCGGTCAAAAACGTGAAGATATGCCATGGGTAGAGGAGAAAGTGGATCCAGAACTTGTGGAGCTTGTAAAAGAATTCGATAAGAAGCAT
>JAEEGL013968635.1_pt1 | contig 22011 bp, 22 predicted proteins | sample 9134231 | NCBI WGS metagenome assembly JAEEGL01 (sample SAMN16246548, study PRJNA631951) | gut metagenome | biome: gut microbiome; feature: rumen; material: fiber-attached | host: Bos | place: Iran: Karaj | collected 2018-10 | reverse complement strand
GTGCCAACCTCAACGATAGAGTCTACGAATTTGACAAGTTTGTCACTGCGGTCTATTCCGTAGATCCTGGAGATCGTATTGATTTCTGAGACTTCGAGAGGGGTCAGGATGACCGCATCAGGGAATGGGATCGGGACAGCTCCGACAACCGCTGCTCCAGTAGCAGCTAAACCTACTGCACTGTGTGCAAAAGCTCTTTTACGGCTCAGTTTGTATTTCGAGATATCATGACTGGATGCTCTAATTCCTTCCGGTAAAAGATCATTTGTAGCTTCAATAAGATCAGTGATGCCTTCAGGAGGTGCAGAGGCTTCATCGTTGAGCCGGTATGTCATTGCTACGACAGGTATAATGCGCCTGACCCTTCCTGACATCTTTTTATAAGAAGAGAACGCTTCATGGACCATCATGATGTTCTCTCTGCGCTCAGGAACAGAGTATGATTTTGTTATCACAGCTATGACAGGTACAGAGGGCCACATCGAGATAGCCTTAGCCATGGTCTTTATGGTGTCAGGGAAAAGTTTTCTGGAAGTTCCTTCCACACAGCACCATATAACACTTATCCTGGATTCTTCATGTCCGTCTAGAGCACTTTCTCTTGACCATTTTTTAACGGAGCGGACAGCTTTCGAAGCTTTCCTAAAAGAGGGCTCAAAACCTACAGTATCGATCAGACGAAACGGGACGCTGTCGTTTTCGTATATGCTGAGCTCCTGTGTTGTTCCCGTCGTACCATATCCGGTAACTGCACATTCCTCTCCCAGAACTGAATTGATCAGAGTAGATTTACCGACACCCGAATTACCGATAACCAGTACATTTCCTTTTGACATTGCAACTCTCCATAAAGGATCAGCCAAGCAGAGAGCGACCGAATTCATACGCTCTGGAAAGATCTTCAGGGAACGATTCTTCGTAGTGCTGCTTCTTGTGTTCTGCATTGAAGGCAGCACTGGCATATTTTGAATAGTCGCTGAACTGAAGAGTATCTACTGCAGAGAACACTGCGGTAGGACCGACCATCGATGAGAACTTCTCTTTTTCCGATTCTATAAAGTCAGTATAGAAACTGTCGGAAGGAACGTTCATCGAGTACATAAGACCAACTTTGAGATGAAGATCGTACGCTACTGATCCGTCAGTGCTGTAAGTGTGACTTGGAAACCACAGACGTTCGCAGAAACTTCTTACCATTCCAGGAGCAGAACCGAAATAGATTGGTGAGGAGATGATAAGACCATCGGCTGAAAGGATGTCTTCCAGCACAGGTTTCAGATCATCATTAATAGCACATCTTCCAAAAGTAGGAGAACCAAGCAGTTTACATGCGAAGCAGCTTCTGCAACCCGTATAGTTTAGGCTGTATAGGTCTATCCTCCTGACATCTGCTCCGTTATCCTTAGCCCCTAGAAGAGCGCTGTCGAGCAATTTTGCACTGTTCCAGTTTGCCCTGGGGCTTCCGTTTATTCCTATGATCCTGCTCATTGTCATTGCCTCCTGTATGGTGATCACTGATTTAATCATATCATGATGATCTGATGTTGTCCGAGAATAAACTGTGAAAACTGAAAAAGGCTGCGGTAACTGCCGCAGCCGATCAATCAGAGTTCCGTTAGTCCCTGGAAGGAACAGTTAAGAGTGAGATTATTCCGATAACTATGAGCACCGGAAGTGCAAGCTTGATCAGTCCCTTCAGTACCAGTCCGATCAGTCCCAGGGGAAGAAGTATCAGTGAAAGAGTAACTCTTGCAAATCCCCATGCGAGTCTGATGGCGAAGAACAGAAGGCGTCCGAAGATCGCCAGCATCAATATTGTAAAAATCATCGAGATCATTGAAGATACCTCCTATATATCTAGACTCAGTCTCGTAAGAAACTGTTTTCTGTTTTCTGATGATATTGTATAATCATATATCAGCTGAAAACATAGAAGAATGAGAGAAATAAGGCCATTTATTGGCTCAATTCAGCAAAATAGCAAGGCCCGGGAGGAAGAGAATGGGAAGGAAATCGGTAAAGGAGAATAAAACGGTCTATCAGAAGGCGAGAGAGCAGATGAATCTCACCAGAGAAGCTGCTTCTGAACTGCTGGGTTATATCAGCGCCGACAGGATCGAAAAGATCGAGAATGAAAAAACGATCGCGAGACCGGAAGAAGTCGTTACGATGTCTCAGTGCTATAAGAAACCGGAACTGTGCAATTATTACTGCTCCAGAGAGTGTCCAATCGGTATCGATACCGTTCCGGAACTTAAGCTGAAAGATCTCTCACAGATCACGCTGGAAGTGCTGGCTACCCTCAATGCTCTCGATAAAGAGAAAGACAGACTGGTAGAGATCACTGTAGACGGAGCGATCACGGAGGATGAAAAGAAGGACTTCGAAGCTATCAGGGAGAAACTCAGTGCGATGGCTGTAGCAATTAACTCACTTTCACTGTGGGTGGATTCTGCGGTTCATAACGGAGATATAGAGTAAGATCGCTTACATAAGTACGTCGGCACATTGTGCCGGCGTTTTCTAATAATGTGTGAATCAGTATGATCGCAATGATGATATTTTCGTAAAACAAAGAACAGGAAGGAGAATTAAAATGAATATCCCGGAAAGATTCCTAACGAATCAGGTCTTCGATTCGCGTTCTATAGGATTCAACCGCCAGCTCATCCCGAAAGCCGGCGCGGGCGGAGTACATGAGAACAATGAAAAAGGGTACAGGGTCATGCCTGACGGAAAGGTCTGGGTGTGCTTTAACGGTCCAGATGCCAGTGAAGTGACTGCTGGTTATCCGGGAAATCTGGTAAATCTTGAAAAAGGCGATGACGGAATGTGGACCGGGATAATCCAGTATGACGAGCCTGGACTGAAGCAGCTGATATTCTACGTTGACGGAGTCAGAGTCGTCAATCCGCTGGCGCCTATCGGATACGGCTGGGGATTCGGCATCAACTATATCGAGATACCTGATCCGGAGCAGGATTTCATACTTGTCAACAAAGATATCCCGCACGGGACAGTATCTCAGGAATATTTCTACTCTGACGTCACCGGAGAGATGGAGTGCTGTTATGTATATACTCCTCCCAGATACCGTGACGAGACAGAAAAACAGTATCCTGTCCTTTATATGCAGCATGGCGGTGGGGAAAACGAGACTGTATGGACCCATCTCGGGAAATGCAATTTCATCATGGATAACCTTTTGGCAGAAGGAAAGGCTGTACCGTTCATCATAGTTATGAACAATGTTATGATGCAGGTCAATAAGGACGGCGATCCGCATGAAGATATCAATCAGTACAGCGATATGCTGATAAAGGACTGCATACCATTCATAGAGTGTAATTACCGAGCCATACCTGACAAGAAAGCCCGCGCTCTTGCAGGTCTTTCCATGGGTTCTCTGCTTTCAGGGAAAATAATAATGGAGCATTACGACGTATTCGGATCGGCAGGACTGTTTACCGGATATACATGGCCTGTCATTCCCGGAAGAACTGACGAGGAACATGAAAGGCAGTACAAGGCTCTTGATGACGCAGAGACATTCAACCGTGAAGTCGATCCGTTCTTCGGGGCTATAGGCAGTCTGGAGATATCGCTGCCTTTGTTCGAAAAGGAGACTGAGACATGCAGAGAGAAAGGGATCAACTATATTCAGAAAGTATATCCCGGACATCATGAGTGGAGAGTATGGAGAGCTGCTTTCCATGACTACGCTCAGCTGGTCTTCCGGAACATTTGAGATACAAAAAGACACGATCCCGGGTACCTCTGGTGCCCGGGATCGCTGCTATGTAGAGATGATTTATGTAAAGTAATCTACTGGTGTCGAATAGATCTGATCCAGTCCCAGTTTCTTACCGATGAAATAACGGTTGGACGCGGCTTCAAACAGTATGAGCAGCTGACTATCGATGACGATTATCTCTTCGGACATCGGAGGGACAGCAGTCTTCTTCTTGATGTTTTCTTCCGACAATATGTAGAGAGGAACTTCTTTTCCCAGTACCGATCTGGTACCGGTCTGTATCAGTTCATCAAGCTTATAAGAGAGGATGTCGGCAGGAAGGAATCCGTGAGACCTCGATAGGAAGACATATCCGTCTGAGAAACATGCTCCCTGTACGTTGTCGGGAATAGAATAGACACATACCGGTATGGCCTGAGAACCTTCTATCCTAAATCCTGCAAGATAGGCTTTTTGTTTGATTCCATCCTGCTTTACCAGATGTGATCTGTGGGTATAGAAGATCGGAGATTTATGGAATTCTCCGAGATATAAGGCGTTATCATCTACGGATGTGAAGGATGCGCGGATGAAATCCTTATCGTTTTTGAGGCTGATACACTTTTCAGCACTGAGATCATCCCCGTCTGCTGCGCTGAGAACGTCTGATACAGTAAGTGAATATGTACACGCTTTGGTGCTTCCTGCGATAAAGAGCTGTCCTTCATAGACCGAAATACCGCCTGCGTGTCCTTTGAAGGTCTCTCCGGTCTCTGTAAGCATGTTTATCTTTGATGATTCAGTGATGTTCTTCCTGTTGACCATATAGATCGGTGATTGGCCGAAACTGTCCATATATCCTGAGATGAACAGACAGTCAGAAGAAGGATCATATGCCAGTCCCTGGGGAATAAATCCGGAATCGATATCAGGAACCCGGCAGACCGGGCTGCTGTTTGAGAAGTAATCATTCAGAGAAGATCTGTAATACATGGCGCCTCCAATGACTGCTGCGGCAGAAAGCAGCAGAATCAAGGAAATGATCGTTATTATGCAATATCTTAGTCTTTTCACGTCCAATTAGATCCATCCGTATCCGATAAGAATGAACAGGGCGATGAAGGAGACTGCTCCGACCAGATCATTGATCATGTTCGATCTTCTGACGGACTCGGGACTGAGCCTGAAATCATCTTCCTTGACCTTGTTATTATCCGATGAGACCACTTTATTGATGAAATCAGCGGTAAGCGACGGCATTAGTTCCTTTCTGCTGTTGATCGTCTCAAAATGACTGAAACTGTAAGAGAAATCGGATGACCGACGAGAATCAAAACGGCTGTTGTTTCCGCTGTAGGGGACGATAGTCCATTCACTTATAGTGTCCAGATCTTTAAGGATCCTCTTCTTAGTCCGGTCTGTCTCAGTATCGAATGATATTTCGTTGATGACATCATCGAATTTTTGATCGACCTTTTTATGCAGTTTCTTATCAACATGCTTATTGTGCCAGGACAGGAATACGAATACTGCAGCAATACATACGAGGATCATCACCGGGACCCCAGAAACAGGCTTTCCCTGAACAGCTCTGACAAAGATGCGGAAAGATGCTATTACAAGAGCAGTAAATGACAGCTCATAGTAAAATGACTCATATCTGGCAAACCCGAAATGCCTGAGAACGCGGCTGATAGCAGTAAACAAGAGGGCAGTGAGAGCCATTAATACTGTTTTGAGCACAGGAGAAAGAGGTATGGTGACAACTTCGGTGCCGTGCATAGCGATTCGCAGAAGGACGATGAACAGTATGATATGAGCACCAAAACCCAATACATCAAATGAGACGAGACCGGATATCTCATCTTTTTTTTCAAGAGCCAGGTCATTCGCCAGAACAGTGCCGGGCACCACTCTTTTATCATCTTTCATCATTTCTTTGATGTCAGGCTTGCATGGAGCGATCAGGTTCAGGATCTCGGCGAAACACTCGCGCATGAGATATTTTTTCTTCTGGAATCTTTGTCTCTTCATGATCGATTTGACAAGACCGATCAGGTTGCCGGGATTATTGAAATATTTGGACTCCTCTATGAATCTGGAGAAAGATGGCATTATCGCAACAGACGCCATAGTCTCAAGAGAATCAACCACTGAGAAGTCGTCTTTCCTCCCGTTTTCCTTGTTTCCTTTACCGAGATACTGTTTTATATAGTTTGTTCTGACTGAGAAAGCTTCTTTTATCGTCTTCTGAAGACGCATATAAAAGAACCACTGAGTGAACGAGTTGGCGATGAACATGAGAAGAAGTATAACGGACAGAAGGAGCCGGTTCTTTGACGGACCGAATTCCCAGATCAGAAACAAGGAAATGAGAGTCATGATGGAAGAACTCTCAAATGTGACGGCTTCATGCCGGTTAAAAGCCCAGGTCCTGATGAAGTGAGTGCCGAATACCAGAACCGGAAGATATAGGATAACTGCTAAAATCGTCATTTGTTCTTTTCTCCTATCTCATTGCCAGTTCTCGACATAGTCGATGATGTATTTGAGACCTCTCCTGTAGTCTGCGAGGATATCTGCTTTCTCAACCGGCTCAAGACCAGTGATAGCTGCAAGAGACATATCCTGATGCTCCTGATCGGATGATTCGATCGCACGCCGTATCGTACTGAGCAGGTATCTGCTGTCCTGATAAAACCGCTGTATCTTCTGGTAGTCGTTGTTCACGGAACTGCGGGTCCAGAAACGGTAATTCACTACTACTTCCAGTTTCTCGTTTACACCTTGAATGCAGTCGCGAAGAGTTTTGAGTTCCGGGTCTCCGTCTGTTTTTTCCAGGCAGTCATTAAGGGTTCTCAAAAGGTCTTTCTTGCCTTCAATGAACTTCGACTCATCTTCACTCAGTTTATCAAGCAGCCAGAAATAGAGCGTAAAGACCAGCGCCAGAACGGTGAAGACGCAGGAGATGATATTCAGATAGTCGAAACCGGACAGTTTGCTCCAGAATTCGCTCAATGCAGGATACCTCCAGATACAGTATCATTCAAAACACAACGCTTCTTCCAGCAAGGAAGAAGCTAGTGTCCGGATATTACGTGTTTTTATTGTACGCTTTTTATAAAGTGCTGGACAAGAACAGAAAAAGATCACGGCATGACATCAGTCACCAGGTCAAGGTAATCCCTCTCCTGAGAAGTAAGTATAATGTCGAGCGCCGAGACGTTCTGCTCCATACGTGCTTTGCTGGAAGAACTTATTGCCGTATAGACCTCCATGGGGGATGAGAAGATCCAGGCAAGAGAGAGCTGCGCTACCGTGCAGTTCTTTTTTTCTGCCATAAGCTCACAGCGGCGGAGCCTTTCGATATTCTCATCACACAGGAATCCGGTTTCTGCAAAGCTGTCGAGCACTGAAGCAGACTGCCGGTCGCCGCTTTTCACTCTCCCGGTAAGGAATCCGCGTGCGAGAGGAGAATGAGCTACTATAGGCATTCCCTCGGAGGCATACCAGTCTCGTACATCTTTGTTCTCAGGACCGGTTATAGTAACTCCGCCTCCCCACATATCTGTCACCTGATGAGCAAGACAGTAGTTCGGACTTGATACAGTGAAGGGGATCAGACCATGTTCTTCTGCATAGGTGTTAGCTTCCAAAATGCGCTCGACTGACCAGTTTGAAGCACCGAAAATACCAATCTTTCCTTCCTCATGAAGAGCGTTCATGATCTCTATCACCTTGCCTGCAGGTACAGACGGATCATCTCTATGAAGAAGATAGATATCTATGTGATCAGTCCTCAGATAACCGGATGAGACATTGAAGTCTTCACGGATGTCTTTCTCGGAAACACGTCTTGGCGAGTAGTCATCAGGATGTGCACATTTAGAAAGGATGACGACAGCGTCCCTGTTTCCTCGTTTTTCCATCCAATCACCGACTGAACGCTCGGCAAGTCCGTAGTTCCGTGCTGTATCGATTGTGTTTATCCCAAGCGAGAAAGCATCATCGAGTATCTGGCAGGCATCACCGCCAGAAAGAAATGGTTCGGCAGCTGTGCCTACCATTATGCGCGAGACCTTTCTGTCAAGGCCTTTGATCTTTCCGTAATACATTTTCAGTTCTCCGTTTTTTCTTAATTGTATCCTATTGCAAAGGTTTTTTGGAACAGTACTTGAAATCATCAGAAAGCAAGTGTAAAATCAAATCAAACGCGGACAAATGTCCGTGATAGGAGAATCTGGATGAGAACAAAAAACAGGGAACTGATGAAAGAGATCATCTGTTTCGTAGATGATTACACAGCAAAGAAACATACATCTCCCTCCATTAGAACGATCTCTGAAGGTGTCGGCCTTGCAAAATCATCTGTTCAGAGCTATCTCAGGGAGATGAGTGAGAACGGTATGCTTGCATATGACGGACTCTCGATCGTTACTCCGACAATGGGGGCGATGACGGCAGGATACCTGACAGTTCCTGTAGTGGGTTCCATCCACTGCGGAGAGCCCGGAATGGAAGAAGAATATATCGAGGAATATATAAGACTTCCCGAATCTGTATTCGGAAGAGGAGATTTCTATCTGCTGAGAGCTCAGGGAGACTCCATGGAGGATGCAGGGATTAGTGAAGGGGACATGGTGCTGATAAAACGTCAGCGGACAGCATCCGAGGGAGACATCATAGTGGCGCTTGACGAGAACAGCGAAAACACCCTGAAGCAATATCTGGGATTTGATTCCGGAAGCAGCAGATACATTCTCAGCTACAGGAATGAAAATGTATACCCCGGAGAGAGGATAATGGTCAGATCGCTCGTAGTGCAGGGAGTTGCAAAACATGTTATCAAAGCGCTCCCTTCACAGGAAAAGGTGGTGGGATGATTGGGAGATATGGGAAACAAGGTGTATGTAGATGTACTTGTCCTGCATTCGAAGGATACAGGAAAGATACCAAGAGAGATAACATACAGAGATCAGAGTTATAAGATCGACCGTCTTATCGCAAGGACCAGGGCGCCTGCGGCTCTTGCAGGAGGACTTGGCACCAGATATACAGTGCAGATCAAAGGAAGACAGGCCTATCTGTTCGAAGACGGAAATACATGGTTCGTAGAAGAGAAAAGGAGACAAAGATGAATAAAAGCTATGATGTGATCTGCCCGTATTGCGGAGCAGTCAACAGAGAACTGTTTTTGGACGAGACTGACGGTGTGATGGAATGCGAAGGGTGTGGTCAGGTCGTCAAAGTTGTAGAGTTTGAGGGACAGAAGACTCCGATATGCATACTGACAGGAAGCGTCACAGCACACCGAAGCACCCTGCATGGAGCATGAAAAATATCTATTTTGAATCGTTGTTTAAAAAGATTCTAAAAGAACAAGACCTTGCTTTCATGGGAGAGCAAGGTCTTGTTTTTCAGAGCCTTTTTATTGGTTTTCGTTTCTGTTGTATACAGTAGTACCTTTAATGAATTTAGCTTCTATAGTCTGCGGAGTATGCCACCACAAAAGTCTTTGCATCCTGTCAGTAAAAGGACGGTCTACAAGATCTTTTAGGTTCGTGTCATCAAGAACGACAGCATCGAACTCATATCCGGGTAAGAAGCATCCTACTTTTCCGAAAAATTGTCCGCCTCCCATAGTCGCCAGATAGAAAGCATTAGCAACAGTCATAATACGTCTGGGATAGAAAGGATCATCTTTTCTCTCGGTGAATGCCCACCGCATTTTGCTCGCAGTTACTGCATCTGTCATAGTACGAAGGAGACTGAGATTAGGGCCGCCGGCAACATCAGTTGCAAGGCCTACCTTGATTCCGTCGCGTACCATATCGAGCACAGGTGCCACGCCGCATGTGTTCAAATTGGAAGAAGGGCAATGAGCAACGGTTACGTTTCTGTTTTTTAGCAGTTCATATTCTTTTTCGTTCGGGTAAACTGCATGCGCCATTATGGAAGGGACTGTGCTTCCTAGTAGCCCGTACATATCGTAGGCATCCCCGTAGCATTCTATTTCAGGCTTCAGAGATTTTACCCACTCGATCTCATCAAGACCTTCTGAAAGGTGGGACTGTACGGGAACGCCATATTTTACTGCAAGTTTTCCGAGACCTTCCATACACTCATCAGTGCAAGTCGGTGTATATCTGGGTGTAAGGATAGGCTTTATATTTCCATAACCTTCGCGCGTCTCGAGTATCCAGCGTTCGGTTTCTTCCAGCGTTTCCTGAGTTGTCTCCTGATAACCGTAATGTGAGTTCCTATCCATATTGACTTTGCCTACATAGCCAGCAAAACCTGCGTCGGCAAGCTTCTTCATAAGCAGCTCCGTAGCGGGGCGGTGTATAGTCGCAAAAATAGAAGCTCTAGTCGTTGTGGTACTCTTGACTAAGTCATCAACAAAGCGCTGGTAAGCTGGATTGGCATATTCAAGATCCCTGTACCTGTTCTCTTCTGGGAAACAATAGCGTTCAAACCAGGTGTCCCAGCTCGTATTATCGTCTATGAGCATTCCGATGCCTCGGAAACCGTATTGAGGGGCATGTATATGAAGATCTGACATTCCAGGGATTATAAATCTGTCATTGTATTCATATACCTGTAGATGCCTGTACTGTTCAGGAAGTTCATTGAATATCCCAGCACATTCTCCGTTTATGCAGACAACATAGGAATCCTCATGATATTCGATCGAATCGAAACTCGGAGCATGAACTACGATACCTTTGAGTGCAAAATCTTTTTCCATTTTTTGGCCTTTCAAGGAGAAATCAGTTCAAGATTCACGAAAGATCACAGCATTTTCATCCGTGTCGAAAAATCTGAACCATTTTTTACCGTCGTGACCATCAGTTAGATCATCCAAGATCCTGACTTCAGGGTCGGATGATAATTCGGAGAAGCAGTCAACGATATCCTCAACTTCAAATTCGAATGTTGTGTGACCTTGAGGCATGAGAGGCAAACGATGAAGTGTCTCAAGATATGCGGTAGAATCTTCTGTAAGCTGATATTTAAAGCCTCTGTCGCCAGGACCTTCATCCCAACTGTAAACACATTTGAGGTGAAGCTTTTCAGTGTAGAATTTATACGCAGCGTCTAAATCGTCTACAAAAGATACTGATCTAGTCTCTTTTCTGTAATATCCGAAATTGTCTCTGATGACGGGACCGTCATATGTACCAAGGTCTTTCTCGTATTCTACGACAGCCATAGCGTTTCCGACAGGATCCAGTACTCTGAATACTCTGGCATGGTAATATTTATCTTCTGGGGCTTCAAATTCACCGAAAGATTTGTTCTTAGAGACTTCTTCATATACTCTGTCGATGTTACGACCTTCTATCCAGAGAGAAGATGCTCCTTGAGGAATGCCGGGGTCTGAAGTGGAAAGTCTGATCCCGCCGTATTCCAGCATTGCTATATCGCATCCGTCCGGATTTCTTTTTACTACTGGAAGACCGTAAACATCTTCATAGAATCTTTCCAGAGGTTCAGTATCTTTTACGTAGAACACTGATTTCATTTTTCCTGTGTATTTCATATTCATCTCCTGGTCTACTAGATACCAGCACGGCTGAAGATTTCTTTCTGCCTTCTGGTACATTCATTTATGATTTTCTTTTCGTCCATGGTGATTACCGTACGATCTCTCATGACGAGTTTTCCGTTTATAATTGAATCACGAACATCTCCGGGGCCGGCTGCTGTAACAATAGTCTTGACTATATTGTCCGTAGGCATGATGTGCGGTTCATCGAGTTTGAGTGTTATTAGATCGGCTTTTTTACCAACTTCAACTTTCCCAAAATCATCTCTGAGCATTGCTCTGGCTCCGTTGTCGGTCACCATATGCAGCAGATCAGCACACGGCATGACGAGAGGATCAAAAGCGGGGAGTCCCCAGTAAGCTGTCATTGCATATCTAAGGAATTTCATCTGGTCAAAGAGATTCAAGCAGGAACTGCTTGCTCCGTCGCTGCCAAGTCCAACAGTCATTCCTTCCTCAAGGAATCTAGGGGTTTTTGAAAAACCGTGATTTGTAAGGTTCGAATCGGGACAGTGAATGATTTTGGTGTTATGGTCTCTGAGAATCGAAATATCGTGTTCTGTGAGAGCAACGTTGTGAGCTGAAAGGAAATTAGGACCCAGCATACCGTTCTCGGCTAGAACTTCAGCGGGCCTTAAGCGGTATCTTTCCAGACAATATCTTACTTCATCTCTATGCTCACAAAGATGAGCGTGTATTCCGGTGTTCCTGTTTGTGGCGTGTTTGGCCGTTTCTCTGATCAGTTCCGGAGAGCAAGTCATCACCTGTCTCATTGCAAACCAAATCCTGATGCGGTCATCACCTGCACCGTTATATTTTTCATAAAGCTCTTCTGTAGAGTTAATGCATCCGTCGATAGTATCCTTCATAAGACCGGTAATGAAGTCACCCATGTCCATAGTGGACTTAGCAATAGCTGCACGCATACCGGAAACGAGTACGGCTTCAACAGCCTGATCCATATGTACGCCGCCGGACTCGATGAATGATGTAGTACCGCTTTTGATCATCTCCAGGCACGAGAGAAGAGTCGACCAGTAAACATCTTCCGGCTCAAGATTGCTTTCGAATGGAACTAGGAAGCGGGTCCATATCATCGGCCATTCATCAATGGTCCTTCCTCTTAGAAGCTGCTGACATACATGTGTGTGAGCATCAACCATGCCGGGCATAGTGAGTTTATCAGTGCCGTTCAAAATGATATCCGCTTCAGGAGTATCTCTAAGCGAAGTGATAGCGCTGATCACTCCGTCTTTTATCGCGATGCTTCTGTGTTCCGAGACTGTCATGTCAGGTTCGAGGACCATAGTGTCTCTGATAACCAGATCATTCTTCATAGTAATTTTCTCTTTCTTAATACTGAGCCCTGCATCCTGAGCGGAAGCAGGGCTCTTTTGGTTATTGCTGATTATTCGAGGCTTCCGTTTATACCTTTAACAAGAACTGTGATCATATTGATCTCATCTTCTGTAGGACGATAGCCTTCTGCGAAAAGAACAGTGCCGTCCTGTGCATAGACAGGGCCTTCAAAGACATAGAGCTCTTCGCTTATGATCTGCTGTTTTGCTTCTTCCATAGCGTCTGCGATCTCCTGGCTGACAGATGTGCCGAGTCTTGCATAGTCGGACAGGCCGACCTTGAAACCGCCGCGGATATCGACGCACTGATAATTGCCGGCTACAGTCTCTTTAAGGACCGGAATGAAGCCGTCCCAGGCGTTGACGATGGATGAGAGCCATGTATCGGGGTTGAGCTCATAAGCATCGGAGTTGCATCCGAAACAATGGATGCCGCGGTTCGTGCAAACTTCAACGATAGCTTTGATAGTATCCTGGAAAGGAGCAATGACATCGCATCCGGAATCGATGAGCTGGTTGCAGGCTGTGGTCTGGAGTCCTACGTCATCCCAGGAACCGGTAAAGACAGCGTTGACTTCCAGCTCAGGATTAACGCTCTGGATACCCAGTGCGAATGCGTCAACAGCAACGATGACGTCCGGGATAGGCAGGGATCCGATGAAGCCGATGTGATCTGCTTTGGTATACATTGCGGCAAGGATTCCGAGACAATACCAGATCTCCTGGACAGTACCATGGATGGTATTGAAGTTTCCTCCATTATAGTCAGAGATCGGGATGGAGTAGAATGCTACTTCGGGGTGGCGTTTTGCTAACTGTGCAGTGTACTCAAGATAACCGAACTGTGTGGGGAAGATGATTGTGCAACCCTGAGCGATAAGCTCTTCCACGACGCCTTCATAGTCAGAGTTTGCAGGAACATTCTCTTTGAAGACTACTTCCAGACCAACTTCGTCCTCGACCTGCTGAGCAAGTTTTACGAAACTGTAGTTGAAACCGTAGTCATCTTTCGGACCTCCAAGAACGATACCCATCTTTGTGGCACCGGCACCAGGAGTTGTCGGGGCGGAAGGTGTGTCTTCGCCTTCATCAGCAGGTTTGCTACCGCATGATACTAGGCTGAAACACATCGCTAAGAGCAGGAATAACGCGATAATTTTCTTCATTTTTATTCTCCATTCTAATATTGTAACCGCACAGTGCGGAAACGTACGCTTTTCAGGAAGAAGTGATCTTTAGCTTCTCCGGCATGGAAGGTTTTTTGTTGGTCGAGATGATTGCTAGGGCTACTAGTGTCAGAAGGTAAGGCATCATCAGAGTGATGTACATTGATATCGAAGTGCCCTTTACCTGTAAATACACTTGCAAGGCCTGTGCCAGACCGAAGAGATATGCAGGGAAATATGTCCGCTCCGCCTTCCAGGCGCACATTACTACCATTGCAGAAGCAATAAAGCCTCTTCCGTTGATCATGTTATTGGCCCAGCTCATGGTGTATATAGTGCTCATATGAACACCACCGATGGCTGCAAGAACCCCAGCAGTAATGACTGCAACATACTGGATACGGCTCGTATTATAACCGCAGGACTGGGTGACTTCAGGTGACTCGCCTACAGAGCATAGGACCAAGCCTGGGCGTGTTTTTGTCAGGAAGAACCATACCGCGATTGGAAGTATGTATGATAGATATGTCAAAGGATCCTGTGAGAAAAAAGTCTCTCCAATGATCGGAATGTCACACAGAAAAGGAACTTTCCATGTAAACCCGGTGTTCATGCTGACACCGAGGTACGGACTTCCGAAGAAAGTAGTCAGACCGGTTGCAAAGAAGTTGAGAACGAATCCGGATGTCATCATATTGCTGCCTCTGGTCACAGACAGATAGGCATGGATGGCAGCCAGCAGTCCGCCCGCAATCATTCCGGATATCAGAGCGATCATAAGGCTTTGAGTCTTGCATGCAGCGATATAACCGGCACATGCACCGACTAGCATACATCCTTCGACATTGATACTGATGATTCCGGTCCTCTGACCGATGAGATCGCCAAGCAGAGCGAACAAAATAGGAGTACCGGCTGAGATAGTGCAGGAAAGAATAGTGATCAGATCGTTCATTTTTTGTTGTCTCCTTCCACAGCCATTATCACGAGGAGAACCAGCATTATAAGGATCTGCATCGAAGCAGAGGGAAGTCCTGTCGCCATCTCGACACCGTTGCCCGCTACGTCCAGTGCTCCTATAAGAAGTGCAGACAATATGCAAAGGGCAGGGTCGTTCTGAGCCATTCCGGCGACCAGGAATCCCATGGTTCCCATATTTCTTCCGCAGTCGACTCTCATGCGCCCTTCTATGCCGCAGATCATGATCGCTCCAGCAAGTCCTGAACAGCCACCTGCAAAGAGGAAAGTGATGCTTTGAACCAGCTTAACTTTAAGACCCAGAACGCCGGCTGCAGTAGGATTTCCGCCGATGGCTCTCATCTTGAAACCTATGAGGGTCTTATTCAGAATGATCCATATCACTATTGCGATGATGATGGAAATTACGATTCCGAGATTGGCTCTTGTGTTGAGAATCCTGTTGAACCTGAGACTGTCAGGGATCAGAACTGTCTGAGGATAATTCCATCCGTGAGGGTCTCTGAGAATACCATACAGAAGTGCATATATCACATAGGTTGCGACATAGTTGAGAAGAAGCGTGCAGAGTACCTCGTTCATGTTGAGAAACTGCTTACAGAATACTGCTATCGCTGCCCATATCATCCCTGCAATGATACCGACGAGCAGGAGCACCGGAATACCTACTGCTCTGGGTAGGTTTGCGAAGACGGAACTTCCAAGAGCTGCTACTGCAGTACCTGCAATGATCATTTGTCCTTCACCGCCGGAGTTGGCGAGACCTACTTTAGCGGGGAGCAACGCTGCCATGCTGGTGAGGATAAGATACGTGCATCTGATTATCACTTCACCAAAAGAATATGCGCTTCCGAAGATAGAGGTATATATGCTTCTATAGGCAACTGCCACAGATACCTTTTGAGAAACGAGAAGGAGAGAGAATATCGCGACGGGAACTGTCACTATAATGATGAGTCTGAACCACAGACGGGACATGAGAGGTCTGGAAGTGGTACTATTCTGCATCGTCCATATCTCCTTTCAGCATCAGTCTTCCGATACTGTTGACGTTTACATCTGAAACGTCAAAAGGTCCGAATGACCTGTGTCCTGCTACGACAGTGATTCTGTCTGATATCTCAAAAAGTTCAGAGAGATCTTCTGAGATAACCAGTATCGCAATTCCTTTTTCTCTGAGATTCATAAGGATCTGATGAACAGCGTTAACTGTGGCAACGTCCAGACCTCGTCCGGGATAGCATGCAATAAGAAATTCAGGGTCTGAGATAGTAGCCCTGACGAAAGACACTCTCTGGAGATTTCCACCTGAAAGTGTTCCTGTGATTCTTTCAAGTTCAGGAACTTTTATCCTCTGTATCTCAGGTCTGACTCCAAGGTAGCCTCTGAAGGATTCCCAGTCTATATTGCCGTGCCTGGTTGGAGTATCTATTCCTCCGAGTGCCATATTTTCTATGACAGAAAATGACGGAACTATGCTGTCCCTGATCGGGTCCTCGGTGACTATTCTGAATCCGAGATCAATTCGTTCACGTATCGGAACATGAGTAACGTCCTGTTCCCCGAAGAGGATCTTTCCGGATCTCGGACGGCGGATGCCGTAAAGAGTCTCCGCCAGTTCCCTTTGACCGTTACCGGAAATCCCAGCAATCCCCATGATCTCTCCGGGTCTTATAGAGAAGGATACATCTTTGAGAATGTCCCTCTGATGGTTATCGGTAACTGTAAGATCTTCAAGCGATACGGTCCGTCTTCCATCTAGGATATCCTGGGATACAACGGTCTTGGTGAGGGTGAGTTCGATATCCTGACCCAGCATCTCCCGGATTATCTCTTCCTGTGAAAATCCATCCTCTTTCGAGAAAGTATGTGTTTTTCTTCCGTGAGCGAGAACAGTGATACGGTCGGCGACCGATATTATCTCCTGCAATTTATGGGTGATGAGTATCACCGCATATCCGTTATCACGGAATGTTGAAAGCATGTTGAGAAATGAGCTAATCTCGTGAGGAGCGAGTACACTGGTAGGTTCGTCGAAGATCATGATCCGCATGTGTTCCTGGAGAAGTATCTTTATGATCTCTACGTGCTGTCTCTGTCCAAGATCCAGTCTCCATACCTCAGTATCGGGATCAACATCAAGATTATAAGTCTCGGAGACCTCACGGATCCTCCTGCGCAGATCTCTGCGTTTTATGATAAATCCGTCTTCACTCAGAGAAATGAAGATATTCTCCATGACGGTGAATGCAGGAACGAGACGGAAATCCTGGAACACCATGCCGATCCCCTTGGATCTGGCAATGGATGATTTCCAGTTTTCCTGGATTTCTCCGTCCACAAGAAGGTCGCCAGATGTAACGGGAAGAACACCGTAAAGCATTTTCATTAAAGTGCTTTTTCCTGCTCCGTTTTCTCCGGCTATAGCATGGATCTCTCCGAGCTTCAAATCGAAATCTATGCTGTCATTGGCACAGAATGACCCGAAGGTCTTGGTAATCTTCCTTGTTTCAAGAACTGTCTGTCCCACCTTGTCCTCCGATCAAATATAGGAGAAAATGATGACTCCGTTCTCATCCGGATCCATTATCTCGAAACTTCTGACACCATAGGGTTTATCGGAGATATCCGAAATGAGCTTCACACCTTTAGCAGTTATGCGTGCGTATGCCAGATCTACATCTTCGGCTTCCACCATAATCGTAGTGGCTCCCTGCGGGACCAGAGGATATCTGTGCAGGTTCTCGATATAGGCGTCACTGCCGGCAGCCTTGTATTTGAAGCCCCTGTCACCTGGACCTTCATCCCAACTATATACACACGGCATTTCGAGCACTTCTGTGTAGAATCTATAGCACGCGTCCAGATCTTCAACGAAGAGAACGCTTCTGAATTCCTTTGCAAGGAAATCCCCTGGAACAGCATCGACAGTGTAAGGCTTTACATCCTTCTCATACTGACAAACGAAAGTGGCATTGCCGTCCGGGTCTACTATCCTGAACACGCGAGCGTGATAGTATTTATCTTCTACATCTTCAAAAATGTTAGAACGGGGATCCTTCTTCAGTGCCCAGAACATACCGTCAATATCCTTGGCTTCCATCCAGAGAGAAGTGGCACCCTGCTCAATAGGAGAAGTACCCACTATAAGCTCAAGAAAACCGCCACCTGTGACTTCGATGATGCAGCCCTTATCGTTATCTGAGTTGTTCCAACTGTGGACCTTTTTGAGACCTAGGACTTCGGTATAGTATTTCTCGGTTGATTCGAGGTCATCAACATACATCACGCTGCGAAGCTCGTTCTTAAACATTGTTTCCTCCTCAGGGCACCTGGTAGAAATTGATCTGGTTGTCTGCGGGATCGCCTATACGGAACACTCTCCAGCCGTATGGTCTGGTAAAAGGCTCTATCCTTATAGCATCGGGAGCCCGTTCTTTTATAACTTTATAGAAACCGTCTGCATCACTGACTTCAATCTGAAAAGTGACAGGAACGACCGGCTCATGAAGGAAATTCTCTTGAGTTAAAACGACCAGGACAGTACCTGCAACTTTGTATTTTCTACCTCTGTCATCTTCCGCATCATCCCAACCGTAAAACGAAGTTAATCCCAATACAGTCTCATAGAAATAGATGCACGGTTCGTATTTGTCTGACTCAACATATATGAGTAACTGGACTTCCTTCATCTCCATGAAAACCACCTCGTGAATAAAAAAGACCACCGATTTATACCGGAGGTCTAAAGATATACACAGATTGTCAAGAAACCTCTGAGAACAGAAGTTCTTGATCACTGCAGTATCAATAGTCGTGACTGAACGGCGTCACGGTAGAAACATCTGGGCCATCTATCCAGACCTATATTGGTACGAATCATATATTAACTTGCAATAAAACTATATCATGAGGAACCTAATCTTAACAACGATTTGAGCTAAAGAGAGATGTATAACTTTTACAATGAAATAAAGAAGCAATTGTGCATTCTGACAGTCGTTGAGGGTGTCATGTAATCATTCAGAAATAAGCATATGTTTTATGGTAAGAACAATCGTGCAATGCTATAATCACGGAAAAAAGGAGGATAGCAATGGCACTTAGAGATATGGCTGAACGCTTTTATTTTGATAATTACAACTGTGCGGAGTCTGTTTTTCTGGCGGCAAATGAGATGTACGGACTTGGGCTGGATGCTTCGAGTTCCAAACTTGTCGGCGGATTCGGCGGAGGTATACAGACCGGAAGCGCCTGCGGTGCATTTCTCGCTGCAGTGAGCATACTGTCACAGATGTGTATAGATGACAGAGCGCATAACAGCAAAACGCTGAGGCCTGTAGTAAATGAACTTTCAGACGGACTTACTGAGAAGCTCGGCAGTACCTTGTGCAGGGACATACGCCCGACTGTCTTTGAGCCTGAGAGGCGTTGTATGGTGACTGTAGCTGCGGTCTGTGATCTGCTTGAGGATATTTCTGAAAGATATGGCCTTCTGAAGAAAGACCTAGAGGAAGAACCGTCCGATGAAGAAGAGTAAAGAGAAAAAGAAACATGGTTTCTTCCGCATATTTCTTGGTACTATAGCTGCCCTGATAAGTCTGATCATTCTGTCTGCAGCAGGGCTCGGTATATATTTATACCTTAATATGAAGAATGATCCGGTCACTGTTAACAGTCTTGAAGAATATATAAAAGCACCGGCGGATACGGAGTTCCGGCACCTGTCATTCTCAAAAGACGGATGGATGACTCAAACGTTCGACGACAGTGATGTGAGATATTTCCTCGCAAGATACCTTAAGGATGAAGGAATAGATCTTCAGGATTACTTCACGGATACCGGCATAGACGGTCTGAACTACGACGGATTTACAGCTCACCTGATTCCTGAGCAACTTGAGATCACCGGAGTCGGGAGATACAAGAGCATAAGACTTGTTGCAAGGATCCTTATGGATATCGCTATGAACGAGGGAGTCATCACTGCAGTTCCAGCTTGGGTCAGGATCGCAGGGATATCTGTGCCTGTATCAATTATCGACAGGTATCTGAAAACAGATATAGGCAGTCAGGTGTTTGAGTATCAGCCGGAAGAAGTGTTTCTGAGCAGCATCGGAAGATTTTCTGTAGAAGAGGGAAGCGTCAGTTTTTCCGGACCTATGAATACTTATCTTATAGATGATGCGCCTTTGCTCAAGAGCAGACTGATGCTCATGAGGCTGGGCCTTGAAGAGATAAGATATGCCGGATCTGCGATAGATTCCGTGGGTACCGATCCCGCAGTCAGATACCGCGACATCCTTGAAGTTGCCGTTCAGAAACCAGAAGAATTCATTGAATTCCTAAGACATGTATTCAGCATAACGACTATGCCCAAAACGATCGGGCTGGGGATCCAGACCAAGAATTACGCAATGGCTGAAAGATGGTATCCCGACTTCAATGCCAATGACTTCGTATCGCTGAGCAATGAGGTATATGACAAGTATTATGTCCTGTACCGCTTCATGAAGAATATCTCGGGAAGCATCGCATCCGGGTTCTCATCGGGGAGACTGCGTGTAAGGGGAGACGGCATCTATTACAACGGGAATCCGTTTTCCGCTAAGGAGTTCTTCGGGAGCAACTACAAGTTTTATACGCCGTTCTTCGAACTGGAAGAAGGAAAGATGTGCACTGTCAGGAAGCAGGCCGGAGCGAGGCAGTATGCCGGCATGCTGATCAGAGGCGCAGATGATCACGGATACCTGATGGTTTTCTACGGAGAGGATTCATACGATATCCTGGAGGTAAAGGAAGAAGTGTTCCAGGCAGCGATGAATTCATCCGAACTGACTGATTTCAACCTGTCTGCAAGGGATAACTTCGAAGAAGGGCTCCCCGGATAGACAAAATAATCATAAAAAATGACCGGTGCAACACCGGTCGTTTTTTATATATGGAACATTCAGAGATTGACTGTTGCAGTGACTTTTCCTGCCCTGGGATTCCAGGCAGTAAGAGTGATCTGATCCTTCTTGCCGCGGAAGAGCCATGTTACTTTTTTGGCGACCGGATCGCTGTTGCCGGTCGACACATTGCCGTAGAAACGGGAACCGGTAGCACAGAGTGCATAGGATGACAGATCGCCGATCTCCTGTTCGCTCTTGCAGGAGACAAGATCATCTGCGTCGATACATACCTTTACAGGTTTTGCTGTACCGAGGATCTTTGCCTTGCGTGAGATATAGGTTGGCAGATATCCTGCATTCGAGACCACGGCTTCAGCTTTGAACAGGCCGTCTCCGAGATCTTCTACCTTGAAGGAGTCTATGACAAGTCTCGGCATTGCCTGTGCCCAGCGGATCATAAATGCTGTAGTCTTCTCACATTCCTGAGTAAGGAATGCCTTCGGAGGATTCTGAACGGTGAACTTGGAGTTGAAACCGCCTATCTCCACCTTGCCCAGCTGAGGATGATCGAATTCGGTCCAGGGCTTGAAGTCACCGGGCTCGGCATTCTCACTGATCCAGGCCATGCGTTTCTCGAAGTCTTCCGTGGAGGTGTCGACCTTTGGATCTGCATCCCAGAAGTGCTTGACACCGCATCTCTCGTCGAGATTCCACAGCTCCAGAGTTATAGAGTACAGACCCTGGGTCTCGTAGCAGTAGTCGTCGAATGCGCCGGAGGAATAGTTGTCCTGATCCACTGTGAAACTGTCGAAGATGTTGATGTGCTTATAGCCCATCGCCTCTGTACCCATCTCGGCGATGGCATTCATGATCTTCATGTCCTCATACGGCGCCTTCTTTTCAGGATAGGTGCCGGGAACAGTCAGAAGGATGCCTCCGCTGGTATGGTTCGTCGCTACTGAACCGATGTTCGGGTGATTGATGATGAATTCAGCGACCGCCTTGTTCTCCGGATTGGCCAGAGGATACTCTCCGGCACCGGGCTGGCGGTATTCGGGGAACCATCCGAATGGGTAGTTGCGGTTGAAGTCGCGGCCCCATTTCTCTTTATTCACAGGTACGTTAAGACCGTCAAACTCTCCGAGAGAACCTTCAGTATAGATGCTGTAGAATTCACCGCAGATGTCATCGGGGCTGCGCCTGACCATGATGTTCTCCTTATCGGGAACTTTCTTCCAGGCACCGTGAGCATCTTTGACGCGCATCATCCTAACGACGCCGTCACCGTCCAGGTCTTCCTGCTGCAGGCCGTTTCCCTGTTCGTAATAATCCC
>JAEEGL011738580.1_pt1 | contig 22011 bp, 25 predicted proteins | sample 9134231 | NCBI WGS metagenome assembly JAEEGL01 (sample SAMN16246548, study PRJNA631951) | gut metagenome | biome: gut microbiome; feature: rumen; material: fiber-attached | host: Bos | place: Iran: Karaj | collected 2018-10 | reverse complement strand
TTTTAAAAAATAAGATATAATATAATTGGTGATAAATATGAAAATAAAAGTAGGAATATCAATGAGACATGTACATTTAACAGAAGAAGACTGCTATACACTATTTGGTAAAGACTTGACAGTAAAAAGTGAACTTAGCCAGCCTGGTCAATACGCTGCCAATGAAACAGTTACATTAAAAAATAATGATAGGGAAATGAAGAATATCAGAGTAATAGGTCCAAACAGAAATTATACTCAAGTAGAACTATCAAAAACAGATTCCTATTATTTTAGATTAGATCCTCCAGTCAGAGATTCAGGAGACCTTGAAGGAGCAGAGGAGATAACAATAATAGGACCTTTAGGAAGTATAACAAGAAAAGCCGCAATTATAGCAGAAAGACATATACACATTACTAAAGAAGACAGAGAAAAATATAATTTATTAAATAATGAATATCAAATACAAATAGATAATGAAAAAGGCGGAATAATGAACCACATAAAAATAAAAGAAGCTCCAAATTCTAGTCTAGAGTTACATTTGGATTCAGATGATGCCAATGCATTTTGCTTAATGCAAGGTGATGAAGTAGAAATTATAGAGGAATAGTATGGAAAAAGTAAAATCTATAAAAAGAATAGCCAAAATATGTATAATAATTGCAATACTATCAGTAATAGGATTCGTTGTATATAACAATCTTAATGCACCATATAGACCAATAAAATACATCAAAACTGTTAAGTATGAATCATCAAGCATCCACTATAATAATGCTTCCAAATATGATGGAAAAATAATAAAAAGTTATGATGATTACCAAGAGTTCGAAAAAAGTTATAAGGTAGAGACTAATCTTACATCTGAGGATTTTAAAGAAAATAGCTACGCTATAGTATTTGCAGTAAATAATTACTGTGGTGGCAGTATAAATGGTGTTAGAAATGTCAAAATACAAGATGAAGAAGTAGAAATAAGCATAGGATATAATGGAAGTTGCGGTCCTTGTGCTCCAGAACATCATTTATTTATAATTCCAATAGAAAAAGATAAAATAAACGAGACTACAACCGTAGTTTCTTATAAGTATATAAAAGAAAATAAGTATCATTGTGACCCAGGAGTAGCATATAAACCAATAATATATCTTTATCCAACAAAAAAAACCTCTGTGACAGTAGAACTATTAAATAAAGAAACCTTGACTACTACATATCCAAAATATCAAGACAAATGGGAAGTAGTAGCAAAACCTAATGGGGATTTAATAGATAAAAAGACAAATAGATCTTTATATGGATTATATTGGGAAGGCAAAAATTATGAAAGTGCCATGCAAAAAGAAGGATTTGTTATAAAAGGAATAGATACAATAGATTTTCTAGAAAAATCTTTGAGCAAATTAGGTTTAACAGAACGAGAAGCAAATGAATTTATAATTTATTGGCTTCCGAAGTTAGAAAAAAATAAATATAATTATATTCACTTTAGTAGTGAAAAAACGATTAATAAAATAATGCCTTTAAGAGTTAATCCAAAACCAGATACAGTTATTAGAGTTTTAATGGAATATAAGCCATTAGATAAGAAAATTAAAGTAAAAAGACAACAATTAAAAAACCCACAAAGACAAGGATTTACCCTAGTAGAGTGGGGAGGAACAGAAATAAATTAAGTAAAACAAGTTTTTACTTTTTTTATGCAATAATTATCTTTTAATCTTAACAGGTTCAGTACCTTTTAAATAGTATAAAATTTTTCTGTTTTCGTTGTTATCAGATACAGGGTTACCAGTAATAGGGTTAACTAAAATACCAACAACATCTTTTGGAGTTTTATACCAAGAAGCATCTTTTTCTTTGAAAAAACTTTCCATACTAGTAATCCAGGAAGACTTATTACCAGCAATTACATCAGTAGGAATAGAAGAACTATCATCGTAACCAGCCCAAGATACAAAAACAACTTCAGGGGTATAACCAACAACCCAAGAATCAGTATCAGTACTACCTGTTTTAATAGCATATTTATGAGTAATGTTACTCGTCATACTAAAACATGTAGGATATGTATAATCAACTAGATTAACATCATATGTACCTGTCAGAAGCTCACTAATTAAATAAGTTATATCACTGTCAAGAACATATTCATCTTTAAGGGGAGTATATTCATACAAAATATTACCATCTTTATCAACAATTTTTGTAATTAAATGTGGAGAAATTTTTTTACCTCCATTAGCCAAAGTAGAATAAGCAGCAGCCAGCTCGTACATGCCTATTTCATATGTTCCTAGGGCTAGAGAAGGTGATTTTTCTATTTTTGAAGTAATTCCTACTTTTTTTAAAGTATCATATAGTTCATCTTCTCCAAGAAAAAGATGTGTCTTAACAGCAAAAATATTATCTGAGTATGCAATAGCTGCTGCCAAAGAGATTTCTTTATTTGCATAGATACCGCCATAATTCTTTGGAGAATAAGTCTGTTTGTTATCAAAATAAAAAGTAGTAGGTTTACTAAAAAATGTAGTACTTGGAGTAAAACCATTTTCTAAAGCCCTATAATATAAAAAAGGTTTTATCGTAGAGCCTGGCTGCCTATATGAATTAATAGCCCTGTTAAACTGACTATTTCCATAATTAAGCCCTCCAATTAAAGCAATAATACTCCCGTCTTTTGGATTCATCATCACTTTAGAAGTTTGTGTTTTCTCATTAACAGCATTTTTTTCAAGACCTAGTTCTAAAGACTCTTGTGCAGTAATATCTAAAGTAGTATATATCTTAATATTTCCAGTATCTAGATAACTCTTTGGAATAGAATTAATAGAATTAAGCTCTGCCATAACTGCATCATTATAATAGATTAAAGATGATAGGCTGTTTCCAAAATCATCATTTTTAAAAACAAGATTCTTATTATATGCCTCAATCATCTCTTTTTCAGTGATATATCCATTATTAACCATTCTAGTAAGAACAACTTTCTGCCTTTCTTTAGACAACTCATAATTATCAATAGGAGAATAATCTGAAGGACTATTAGGAATACCTGCTAAAATAGAGGCTTCACTTAAAGAAAGATCCTTTACCTCTTTACCAAAATAATATTTCGAAGCATTACTAATGCCATACATGCCGTGACCATAGTTTATAGTATTCAGATACCCTTCCAATATTTCATTTTTACTATAATGTGCCTCTAGTTCATAAGTAAGCCACATTTCCTTCCATTTTCTCTTCCAAGACTGTTCAAAATCTAAAAAAAGATTCTTGGCATATTGCTGTGTAATAGAAGAAGCTCCCTGTTTAATACTTTTAGAAGAAAGGTTAATAATCATTGCTTTAGCAATTCTAAGAAAATCAAAACCAAAATGTCTATAAAAGTTCTTATCTTCAACACTTATCGTAGCATTTATAATATTATCATTACAATTCTTTAAACTAACCCAAGAGTCATTACCATTACCTTGAAATACTAGCTTTCCTCTATTATCATAAACAGAAAATGCATTTGCAGTCTTAATATCTAGTTTCGGAGTAATAAAAGCATACAAAAAGCCAATCATATTAAATAAAACAAAAAAAACGAACATACCTAAAAAACAAAAAGATATAATTTTTATAGCCTTTTTTTTCATAAAAATACTCCTTTTCAACATTAGTATGAAAAAAATAGTAAAAATTATGTGCAATAGTAAAAAAATATGCTATAATCTGAAATTGGAATGGTGATGTATGCAAAAAGTAAGAATAAAAATAAAAATTAACGACCATATTATCGAAGGAATAGGTAAAATAAATAATAATATACTTGTCCTAAAAAAAGATAAAGAAGTAATAGAATTCGACCTAAAGAAAAACATACTAAAAAAAGAAAACAAAGAGTTAATTATACAACTTGATTTTATAAAAAAAACAGTTATTTATGAACTTTTAGAAGAAAAACAAAAATTTAGTAATAATTTAGTAATATTTTCATTGACTAATACAGACAAACAAGTTATGATTAATTATCAGATAGAGAAGGCAGATTTTATATTGGAAATAAACTACGAAACAATATAATATACATTTCATATAATGAGTTAAAGAAAGGATGTAAAAATAAATATGGCTAAAAAACTAAAAAAAGAGGAATTAGAATTAATGTCTTATAATGATATTGCTCACATGTTACTAAAAGATAAACCAAAACAAAACACCCTTGATTTGTTCTCAACTATCATAGAAATGCTAGAATTATCTAAACAAACAGTGGAAAACAAAATTGGAGAGTTTTATACTGCATTAACTAATGATAAAAGATTTATACTTTTAGAAAACGGAACTTGGGATTTACAACAAAATCATAAGGTAAAGCAATTGTCTGAGGAAGAAGATATCGAAGATTTCGAAGAAGAACCAGAAGACTATGATGATGAAGAAGTAGAAAAAGAAGACGAAATGTTCGATAATGATGACAGTGATGACGATATTGCAGATATAACAGAAGAATATAAAAATTTAGTAATAGTAGATGAAGAAGAATTAAACCAAGAATAAGGTGATATAATGCTAGAACGTTTAAACGAAATAGAAAAAAAATATGAAGAGTTAGGACTTGAATTAACAAAGCCAGAAACACTACAAAATGTTGATTTATTAACTAAACTTTCTAAAGAACAAAGAAAACTAGAAGAAACAGTAATCACATACAGAAAGTATAAAAGTACAATAAACAGCATAAAAGAAGATGAAGCACTACTAAAAGATGATGAACTAAAAGATATAGCTAAAGAAGAACTTCAGACTTTAGAAGTAGAAAAAGAACAACTGGAACAAAAACTTGAAACACTACTTTTACCAAAAGATGAAAATGATGATAAAGATATCATAATGGAATTAAGAGGAGCAGCAGGTGGAGACGAAGCAAACATCTTTGCAGGTGATCTTTTCAGAATGTATCAAAAATATGCAGAAAAACAAGGCTGGAAAGTAGAAGTAGTAAATGCAGAAGAATCAGCAGCTGGAGGCTTTTCTCAACTTGAATGTATCATAAAAGGTGATAATGTTTACTCAAAATTAAAATATGAAAGTGGTGCTCACAGGGTTCAAAGAATACCAACTACAGAATCTGGTGGTAGAATACATACTTCAACAGCAACAGTAATAGTAATGCCTGAAAGAGAAGATGTAGAAATAGAAGTAAAACCAGAGGATATCAAAGTAGATGTATATAGAAGTGGTGGTGCTGGAGGGCAATCAGTAAATACAACAGATTCAGCAGTTAGAATGACGCATATTCCAACAGGAATAGTAGTTACTTGTCAAAATGAAAGAAGTCAGTTGCAAAACAAAGAAAAAGCTCTTCAAATCCTAAAAGCTAAAATATATGAAGAAGAACAAAGAAAAAAAGAAGAAGAAGAAGGTACAGAAAGAAGAAATAAAATAGGTACTGGTGATAGATCAGAAAAGATTAGAACATATAATTATCCACAAAATAGAGTAACAGATCATAGAATTGGCTTAACACTTAATAAATTAGACAGAATAATTGAAGGAGAACTTGAAGAAGTAATTGAAGCCCTTATAGCAGAAGATCAAAAAAGAAAGTTACAAGAAAATGAAGATTAAAGATATTTTAAATAAAAATATAAACAATGAACAAAAACTTGCCCTAGAGCAAGTTTTAAATCTATCTGGACCAGAATTAATAATAAATAAAGATAGAGAGTTAACAAAAAAAGAATATAAAAGATATCAAAAAATAGATAGACAAATAAATAAGGGCATACCAGTACAATATATATTAAAAAGTTCGAGTTTTTACGGAAAAGAGTTTTATGTAGACAAAAATGTATTAATTCCAAGACCAGAAACTGAAATATTAGTACAGGAAACACATAATTTAATCAAAAAGCACTTAAAAAACAACAAAATAAACATATTAGATATAGGTACTGGTTCCGGAATAATAGCAATAACTCTAAAAGATCTCAATAAAAACTATAGTATAACGGCAACTGATATTTCGAAAAAAGCCTTAAAAGTTGCCAAAAAAAACAGTAAAAAATATAACATACAAGTTAAATTCATAAAAACAGACCTATTTAACAATATAAATGATAAATATGATGTAATTATAAGTAATCCTCCGTATGTAGATAAAAATTCTAAAAATATAGAGGAAAAAGTAAAGAAAAATGAGCCTCATATAGCACTTTTCGCAGACAACGAAGGATTATACTACTATGAGAAAATATTAAAAAACATAGGCAAAAAAATAGCAAAAAAGTATATAATTTCATTTGAAATTGGTGAAAACCAAGGTAATAAAGTAAAAAAACTAGCCAATAAATACTTGCCTAAAGCAAAAGTAATTATAAAGAAAGACTATAATGACTTTGATAGATATATCTATATACTCGGAGGAATAAAGGATGAAAAATCTAAAAATATATGAAAGTAATTGTAAAGACGATGTATTAAGCAAAGCTCAATTAGAAAAAAGACATACTGAATATAACATAGGAAAGACACTTTTTGCAGTATCAGATAGGGGTAGAAAAATATATCAAGATGATTCTATAATAATTTTAGAGCATCCAAAAAACAAAGATATAAAACTAGTTGCAGTAGCAGATGGTGTTAGTAGTCACAATGATAGTGAATTAGCAAGCAATTATGTTATAAAAAGATTAATAGAGTGGTTTGAAAGTATAAACGATTATAACCCCAAAGAAGTAAAAGATGAATTAAGATTAATGCTTAACAGTGTTTTAAAGGGCTTAAGAGCTAATATTTACGCTGCTACAACACTATCTGCAGCAGTAGTGCTAAAGGAAGAAACAATAATAGCTAATATTGGGGATTCTAGAATATATACTACAAATAATGGCGAATTAAAGCAAATAACTAGGGACGATACAGAAGCTCAAGAATTACTTGACGATGAGCTTATTGTAAATAAAGAACTTAAAAGATTTCATAAAAAAAACAATATCTTAACGGCAGCAATTGCTTTTTATCCGAATTATTATCTTGTAAAATGCAGTTTAGTAAAGAATGATTACGATAAACTCTTAGCAGTAACAGATGGCATTACCGACTGTTTATCGACAAAACAAATAGAAAATATTATAAAAAACTCAAAAAAAGAAGAAATAGCAAAGAATTTAATAAAAAGTGCAAAAAAGCTAGACAGTATATTAGATAATGAAATAAAAGAATTACCTATAGAGGAGCAAATTACTGTAGTAGAACTACAACAAATAGACAATGATTATAAGAGAGTATTAAGAGGTGGAATAGACAATATGTCCGCTGCTGTATATATAAGAAAATGAATAAATATGAAGAATAAGTATCATTATCTATATAGGTGATATAATGAAAAAACTTATTCTTTTTATATTATCGGTCATAGTATTGTTAGCAGTTTCAAACAATTATCAACAAGAGTACTACATAATACCTGATCAATCAATAAGAATTAGAATAATACCAAATAGCAATAGTATAAAAGATCAATATATAAAAAAGCAAGTAAAAACAAATATAGAGTTGGAATTAGAAGATGATTTAAAAAATATAACAACCATAGAAAACTCAAGAAAAATAATAAAAAGTAATATTAATAAATATGATAAAGTTATAAAAGAAGTTCTAAATAATGAAAAGTATGAAAAAAAGCATAATATAGATTATGGATATCATCACTTCCCAGAAAAAATCTATAAAGGAGTAAAATATAAAGAAGGGGAGTATGAATCGCTATTAATCACTTTAGGAGATGCAAAGGGAGATAATTGGTGGTGCGTGCTATTTCCTCCTATATGCTCGTTAGAAGAAGAAAGTAAAAATAATGAAAAACTTGAATATAGTTTTTATGTAAAAGAAATGTTTAACAAATATTTAAAATAGCATTTCTTTTTTTTGTTAAGTAAAATGTTGACAAAATAAGGGAAAAGTGGTATAATAACAACCATCCAAAAAAGAAGGGGGAATTTTTTATGGATACAAAGTATTTTATCAACAGAGATGAAAATGGAAAGATTCGTTGGATAGGTATTGATTCTGCTAATGGATTTATTACTAAAAAAATAAACGACAGAGACAATAAAGCATTATATGATTATCATTTACATGCAGTTAACGCTGAAACTAATGGTGAATTCTTTAATGCCTTAGATAACTCACAAATAGCAAACATGAGTGAATCTTTTTTCACAATTGCAGCAAATCAAAATATGCAAAGCGAACCAAGATTAGTAGCAACTAAAGTTCAAGAAGCACCACAAGAAATAGTTGAGAAAGAAGAAAAGACACATAAAAAAGCAAGTAAAGCATTAATAGCATTAGCGATAGCAGCAGGATTATTATTATTATCAGCAACAGCATATGCAGGTTCTGACAAACTACAAGCAGCAGCAGGAAAATTATTTGGAAAGAACAAAACACAAACTGAAAACTTCGAAGATGTAGATGAAGAAGCATCGTTATCTGAATTAGAAGGTAAATCTGTAAGTGAACTTATAGAAATGCTAAATGATGAAGAACAAGAAGAGGCATTTGAAAGAATAGTAAATACTCAAGATTACTTTAACGAAGAAGCTGCTCCAACTGTAAGTCAAAAAGATAAACAACTATATTTTACATTTGATGAAACAACTTCAGCATATATGTATGCAAATGCTAAAGCTTTAGGTTCTGATAAATTAGCAAGTTTCTTTGGAAAGAGCAAAATAATGCTTTTAAACGAAGATACAGATGAATATGAAGAAATGAATAAAGATTTAGTATCTGCAAAATACTTATCATTCTGTAATATATTAAGTTATTATTATCAACTTGGAGCTACTACAAGATCAGGAGTAGACGGATTATTCGAAAACGAAAAAGAAGGAGAATTCTTTAGAGAATTTGAAGATCTAATATTAGCTTATAATAAAAATCATAGTGAAGAAACAAAAGCTGCAATCAGAGCAAAACTTGAAGAAATCTATATGAGTGGAAATGTAGACTCTTTATCAGATAAGTATCAAGGAGCTTCATCATTTATAGGAACAGCTATAGTACCATATCTATATCTAAATAGAATTATAGATAAAGATACTTATAAAGCAATAGTTGAAATTAATGAAACAATTACTTGTCAAGATATCTACACTCAAATAGGAAAGATACTTAATTGCGAAACTGCTGAAAATGGTAAAGAACTAATTATAGAAAGAATAGCATATCTACAAAATCTAAAAACAAAAGATTTAGATAGAAATCTATCTATGGAAGAATCACTTGAAGGATATAGATTAAGTGATCTAGGTCAATTTGTTTTAGGAGCAACACCAGGATTTAGTTCAAGTAAAACAATTACAAAACATTATCAAAAAATTACAAAAGATAGAAAAGAAGCAGTAAAGGCTACTTCAGAAAGCGCCGTTAAAAAAGCCGAAGAAGAAGCAGATAAAAAAGCAGGAATAGATGAAAAAAATGCTGATGAAGATGCTTATTGGGATGGATATATGGATGGATATAACAAAGCCTACGACAATGTTTGGGGTGGCGGCTCAGGAAATGTATCAGTTCCATCGGGGTCTGCAAGATATGTTCAAGGCTTTAAAGATGGTGTAGCAAGCGGTAAAGCTGCAGCTAGAGAAGATAAAGAAAAAGCACAACAAGATCAAGACAACTACAAACCAGAAACACATGAAGAAGTAATAGATGAAACATTTGTACCTGAAAATGGAGAAAACAATAATAATAGCAATAGTGATAGTAACAATGATTCAAATTCAAACGCAACTAGCAATACAGAAAGTTATTCTGCACCAAGAGAAGAAGTAGTAGAAGAAACATTTGTTTATGAATCTGATAATAATGTTTCATGTGTAAGCAACCCTAAAGTAAGGGTTAGAGCTTAATAGGTAAGGGGGTTTTAAAATGAATAATGGAAATCAATATCCACAAAATGTTGAATATAACTACAATTATAACAATCCAAATCCAAATGGATATTATGTAGCTAATCCACCATTAAGTTATCATATTAAAAGATTCTTAATTGGACTTTTATTAGCATTCTTATTAATATTCTTATTAGTATGGTTATTTCCAACAAAAGCTGGATTAAAATCAACAATTAATGATAGTGTCTCAGATGCATTTGATAAAACATTTGCTGAAAAACTAGAACCATTGTATGATAGAATCTTCTCAGATAATATTAATACAATGAAAGAAGTAGCAACAGCATACTTCACAACTGAAAGATTACCAAAAAGAGAAGGACAAACTAAGAAACTAACATTAGGAGAAATGTTAGATATGAAACTTCTTTTAGCAATAAAAGATAAAAATGGTAAAATGTGTGACGAAGAAAAATCTTATGTTGAAATCACTAAAATGGATAAAGAATACAAAATGAAAGTAAACTTAGCATGTGGTGATGAAGAAGATTATATAATCACATATTTAGGTTGTTATAACTACTGTTTAAATGATGTTTGTGAAAAGAAAACAGTAACAAAAGCTAAGACAGTAGTAATAGAAAAAACAAAACCACAACCAATTAAACCAATAATTCCAATAGTTACAAAACATTATTGTGAAATATATGGTGGTAAATATTATGGTAAATATGGTAAGGTAGTAAATAAGGCAACATATCAAAGCCAATGTAATCATCAACCTGCCAAACATTACTGTGTAAAATATAATGGTAAATACTATGGTAAAAATGGAACAGTAGTAAGCAAAACAATATTTAACAAACAATGTGGAACACCTGCTCCAGAAAAACATTACTGTGTAAGATATAATGGTAAATACTATGGTAAATATGGAACAGTAGTAAGTAAGACAGAATTCAAAAAACAATGTAGTACACCAGAACCAGAAAAACATTACTGTGAATTATATAATGGTAAATACTATGGTATAAGAGGTAATGTAGTTACTGAAGAAGTATTTAAGCAAGAATGTACACATCCTGAAGATGTATATAAATATCTATATGAAAAAATCGTTATAATCCATCATGATAAAGAATACAGTGAATGGGGACCTTGGTCTGATAATATAGAATATAATCCAGATAACAACAACATTAATTGGGGACAACATGAATTTGATTGGTATGAAAAAGTAGGTTATAAATTAACTAAATACTATTCATATGAACCAGATACAAGCCAACCAATATATGATACATATTTTGATAGATTATTAGGATATAAAACACAATATGCATGTGACGGATATACATACTATATAGATACAACAACTAGTACAACATATTATACAACTGGATCAGCAACTGGAGGTTGGACAAAAACTGGTAGAACAACATTATCATATCTACCAAGTCAATCAAACTCAAAAAGATATGTATATGTTGGTATGAACTATGATTATTGTGCAAGCACATGTAACTTAAAACCATATTATATATTTGATATATATAAAAGAAATCCTGGAACTGCTACTACAACAATGACATCTTCAAGCAAATCAACAGTATCTGCTGTATGTAGTAATGTAGTAACAAAACAAATTCCAATGTACGGAAAAAGAACAGAATTCGCAGGATATGTAACTAATAAAATACTAAAAGAAAGAAAAACATATTATTATCATAAAAAGACTCGTACTTTAATTAAGGACGCGTATAACGAATCAAAAGTATATAAAGCATGGTCATTAAGTAAGCATGATGAAGCATTACTTAGTCAAGGTTATGAATATACTGGTATCTATGAAAAAATAAATCAATAATCAAAAGCAAGGTTTTAAAAGCCTTGCTTTTATGTGTCATAATATAATAAAATATTAGTAGGGAGGGCATATGGAAAAAAAGAATTTATATATAGATTTTGATGGAGTGATATTAGATACTATAACTCCATTATATAGAGATTATGAAAAGCAAAAAATACAAAAAGAAAAGGCAACAGAGTTTTATGAAAAATACCCATGGGAAACAATTATTAGTGATGATTATATAATAAATGATGGAATAAACGATATTCAAAGAATAATAGATAGTGATAAGTTTAACTTAGCTATTTTAACCCATGTTAATTCCCTAAATGAGGCAGTATTAAAAGTAAAATATTTAAGGAAATATTTTAAAGATATTACAATCATACCAGTACCAAAAGCAATATCAAAAACAAAGATGATCCACACGAAGGATGCAATATTAATAGACGATTATGCCGGTAACCTAAGAGAATGGAAAGAAGAAGAAGGAATAGGAATTAGGTTTAATCAAGAAGGAAAATCAAAAGGATTTAAAGTCATAAGAGATTTAAGAGAAGTAATTGACATGTTTTAAATATAACAATTGAAAAACCATCAAAACAGTGATAATATATTGGTAGAAATAAGTACCTAACAAAAGGAATAGGCATATATTACTATAGAAAATGTGAGGTTGAAGTATGAAAAAAATAATAATAAACGGACAAAATAAACTAAATGGAATAATAAGAATAAGTGGTGCTAAAAATGCCGCTGTTGCCATTATACCTGCAGCAATTCTTACAGAAACAGAAGCAACAATATGTAATGTACCAGAAATATCTGATATCGAATCACTAGAGGAAATTTTAAAGTTTTTAAATGTAGAAGTAAAAAGAGCAACAGAGACAATTGTAATAGACACAAAAAAAATGCAAAACAAAGTAATACCTGAAGAAATATCAAGTAAATTAAGAGCTTCATATTATTTTATGGGAGCACTTTTAGCCAAGTATAAGAAAGTTGAAATGTATTTTCCCGGAGGGTGTAAAATAGGAAAAAGACCAATTAATCTTCATTTGGAAGGATTTAAAAAACTTGGTGCAAAAATTGAAGAAGATGGTGATAAATATATAATAACAGCAGATGAGTTAAAAGGAGCAAATATATATTTAGATGTGGCATCTGTAGGAGCAACAATAAACATAATGATTGCTGCAACTAAAGCAAAAGGATTAACTACAATTGAAAATGCTGCTAGAGAACCAGAAATAGTAAATGTAGCAACATTTTTAAACAATATGGGAGCCAATATAACAGGAGCAGGTACAAGTGTTATTAAAATAAAAGGTGTAGAACACTTAACCAAAGGATTTACTGAAATAATTCCTGATAGAGTTGAAGCTGGAACATATACTATAATGGGAGCGCTTCTTGGAGACGATTTAAAAGTATCAAACATCATCCCAGAGCATATTGAATCTTTAACTTCAAAGCTTAAAGAAGCAGGAGCAGACATCAAAATAGAAGATGATACAATAACTTGTAATGCAGTAAAGAAACTAAATGCAGTAAACATAAAAACATATTATTATCCAGGTTTTGCAACAGATCTTCAACAACCATTTTCAGTATTTTTAACTCAATGTACTGGAAAATCAAAAGTTGAAGAGACAATATATGAAAACAGGTTTATGCATATAAAATACTTGAATAAAATGGGAGCTAATATAACAACAAAAGATAGGGTAGCAACAATTAATGGTCCGACACCCCTAAAAGGAGAAGATGTAGTAGCTACGGACTTAAGAGCAGGAGCTGCGCTTGTTATTGCGGGTTTAACAGCAGAAGGCACAACAATTATTGAAGAAGTAGAACACATACTTCGTGGATATGAAGGAATAATAGAAAAACTAACAAATGTCGGAGCAGATATCAAAATAGAAGAAAACACTTGTCAAAACGACTAAAATCTGTTATACTACTAAAGAATTATTATTACTATGACTTAAAAAAGTCATGGCGAAAGGAGCACATATGAAAAAAGGAAATATAGAACAAAAAGAAGTAACATTCAAATGTTTATGTGGAAACACTTTCAAAGCAATGTCAACATCAAAAGAAGATGAAATTCATGTTGAAATATGTTCACAATGTCATCCATTTTATACTGGAAAACAAGGAACAGCTACATTAACAGGAAATGTTGAAAAGTTTAAACAAAAATATGGAATGAAGAACTAATAGTTCTTTTTTTCTAAAAATAAGGAGTAAGAAATGGGAAAGAAAAAAAGAGAAAAAAAATTCACTATTTTTGGTATGGATCCAATACTAGCTATTTTACTCTTGCCAGTAGTACTATTCTTTGCTGTTTTAGATAGCGACAAATAAGATACAAACGTATCTTTTTTTTTATGAAAAACTATTATATAATAAAAAAAGAGGTGAAAGTATGAAAATAGCTTTAGCTAGTGATCACAGAGGATACGATTTAAAAGAATATTTAATAAATGAATTAAAGAAGAATTACGAAATACTAGATTTAGGAACAAATAGTACTGAATCAGTAGATTTTCCAGTGTATGGAATAGCACTTGGAGAAGCAATCAAAAACAAAGAAGCAGATTTAGGAATAGCGATATGTGGAACAGGAATAGGAATATCTATAGCAGTTAATAAAGTACAAGGAGTAATGTGTGCTAAGATAAGCAATGAAGCAGAAGCAAAATTAGCAAAAGAACACAATAATGCAAATGTAATAGCCTTGTCAGGAAACCTTCCACAAGAAGAAGCGCTAAATATGATAAATACATTCTTAAATGCAGAACCAAATATTGAAGAAAAATATCAAAGAAGAATAAAAGAAATACTAAAATATGACAATGAACGTTAAGTTTTTTCTTTATATAATAGTTACAATACTTGTAATAGTATCATTAGACTCAGTAAACATAAATCAAATATTTAAAAAGAATAAAGTATTTCAAGCTAGATTATTTATTTTATTTCTAGCGCTATCTTTGATATATTTAGTTACAAATTTTATATATGATTTTGCAATGTGTTCAAAAATTTTATAAAAAATGTATAAAACCTCATTATTAGTAAAAACTTATAATGAGGTGATTTTTTATGATGAAAAGAAGTTCAAAGTATTATCTTTTAAGGGGATTAGTAGTTTTAGTATTAGGATTAATGTTTTTAATTAGCTATGCTGTAACAAAAACATTAACAGAAAAAGAAGAAGAACCAGAATTAAGGTATGTTTCATATGAAATATTAACAGATAATGTAATGCCTGTAATTAGTGAACAAGAAAATACTAATACAATAATGAGACCATATACAGCAGATAAAATCGAAATAGGTAAAAGTTTTTATGATTATAATTCAGATGAAACAGCTCAAGAAGGTTCAGTAATATATTATGAAAACACATATATTCAAAACACAGGGGTAGATTATACAAGTAAAGAAGAATTTGATGTTAATGCAATAGCAGATGGGACAGTAGTGTCAGTAACAAAAGATGATATTGTAGGTACTACAGTAAAAATAGAACATGCCAATAATATGATAAGTGTATATCAAAGCATAAAGGATGCAAAGGTAAAAGAAAATGATCAAGTTACAATAGGACAAGTAATAGGTAAAAGTGGAACAAATAGTATAGGCAGTGAACTAGGAAATCATTTACATTTCGAACTTTACCAAGATGATGTATTAGTGGATCCGGAAGCAAAATTTAATAGTCAAGGTAATTAATATGTTTAGTAAAGACATAGGAATAGATTTAGGAACAGTTAATATACTCATATACATAAAAGGTGAAGGAATAGTATTAAATGAACCTAGTGTCATAGTAATAGATGAAGATAATAAAAAAATAGTGGCAGTAGGAAAAGAAGCAAATGATATGCTGGGGAAAACACCCGGTAAATTAAAAGCAATAAAACCTATGAAAGATGGGGTAATAGCAAATTTTGAATTGGTTGAAGAATTACTTGAACACTTTCTAAAAAAAATAAATGTAGGCACAAAAATAAATAAACCAAGAATACTTATTTGCTGTCCTTCTAATATTACCGAAGTAGAAAAAAATGCTATAAAAGAAGTAGCAGAGCGAACTGGTGCAAGAAGAGTTTTTGTAGAAGAAGAACCAAAAGTTGCAGCAGTAGGAGCAGGACTTGATATAGGAAAACCAGAAGGGAATATGGTAGTAGATATTGGGGGAGGAACAACAGATATTGCAGTTTTATCACTGGGTAATATAGTCACAAGTGAATCCATAAGAATTGCAGGAAACACATTTGATCAAAATATAACAGATTATATAAAAGATAAATATAAATTATTAATTGGAGAAAAGACGGCAGAAAAAATTAAACTTACTATAGGTACTGCAAAACAAGGAAAACAAAAAGAAAAAATGAGAGTCAAAGGAAGAGATTTAGTAGGAGGTCTTCCAAAAACAATAATAGTAACCAACGATGAGATAGAAGAATCTCTAAAAAACAGTATAGAAAAAATAGTGACATCCATCAAACAAGTACTCGAAAAAACACCGCCAGAGTTATCTGCAGACATTATAGAAAAAGGAATAATGCTAACAGGTGGTGGCGCTCTTATCAAAGGGTTAATAGAGTTATTAGAAGAAGAACTAAAAGTACCAGTTAAAAGAGCAGAAGATCCATTATCTTGTGTTGCGGAAGGTACAGGGATAATGTTAGATAAACTAAACTATATAGATAAGTAAAAACATTTATCTATATTTTTTTATGAATCAATGATATAATTAACACAGGTGGTAGTATGTTAGATTTAAATAATCATTTACACATTTTTATAATAATACTAACTTGTTTTATATTTTGCTTTTTGATAACATTTTACATAAAAAAAATAGCTAAACATATCGGAGCAATGGATATCCCAGACAAAAGAAAAGTTCATACAGTTCCCATGCCAAGGCTTGGTGGACTAGGAGTATTTTTAACATTCCTATTTGGATATATGCTATTTGGAGTTCAAAGCACTCAAATGAATGCTATTCTAATTGGATCATTTATCATCGTAATTGTAGGAGTAATAGATGATATAAGTCCAATTGGAGCAACTACTAAACTATTAGGGCAATTAATTGCGGCTTCAATAGTATTATTCTATGGTGGAATAATAATGGATAAAATATCTATATTTGGAGCTCATATTAATTTTGGTGTTTTTGCTTATCCACTAACGATACTATTCATAGTAGGATGTATAAATATAATTAACTTAATTGATGGTTTAGATGGCCTTTCAACAGGAATATGTAGTATATTCTATCTAACAATAGGAATAATTGCTTTTATGAAAGCAAGTTTCGGAGGACTAGATGTATCATTAGCATTTATAATGCTTGGAGCATCGCTAGGATTTTTAGTACATAACTTTCATCCTGCTAAAATCTTTTCTGGTGATTCAGGGTCTATGTTTCAAGGATTTATGATATCTACAATATCACTACTAGGATTTAAGACAATAACAATGACATCTTTCCTAATACCAATATTCTTATTAGGTATACCAATACTTGATACATTATTTGCAATAATAAGAAGAACACTAAAGAAAGAACCTATATATAAACCAGATAAAGAACATTTACATCATCAATTATTAAAATTAGGTTTGTCACATAGAAATACAGTATTAGCAATATATGCAATGAATATACTATTTGCATTTGCTTCAATTATTTATGCAATAGATGATAAAAAGTTAGGTATAATTATATATTCAATAATACTGGTATTAATTTTATTTATAATAAGTAAAACAAGTATAATAAAAGAAAAAAAGAAAGCTAAAAAATAAGCTTTCTTTTTTTTATGTAACTGGTGCCAATTAACAGAATTGAACTGATCTCTGATGCTTACCATGCATCTGTTCTACCACTGAACTAAATTGGCATTGGTGGAGATGAGGAGAGTTGAACTCCTGTCCAAAAGCAAACTAGATTTAAACATCTACAAGTTTAGTCAGTTTAAATATTTCACTACTTATCAAGAAACTAACAACCAAATAAGTAGCAATCCTATAAATATTCATTATTGCATATAGGAACTACAATAATATAGCCTACTAGGTATTACCCTCATATATCTCCGTAGGCAAAAGACATATAAGAGCTCGCTACTAATAAATTAAATTAAGCGAATTGTAAATTTCTGTTTCCAGTTATATTTAAATGCATTTAAAGATTGCCATCTACTTGCCATTTAAACAATTATACTCTTGTCGAACCCTATCATCCCCGTGGCATAATTATATCATAAAAGTCAATAAATATCAACATAAACTCTAATTAAATGATATATACAACAAAAATAAAAAATGATAAAATATAAGTAAATTGGCAAAAATTACCAATTTGCGTTTTGTTTGCGCTTCAAAAAGAAAAAAATATAGTACAATGAAGGAGAGGTAGTATATGAAAGATTTTATCAAATGGCTAGGAGTTAATGAAAAAATAGCCAAAGTTGTGGTGTGGTTATTTATAATAATGATAATGTTAATAACCATAAATACTGCATTAGATAGTATAGGATTTCCGCATTATCAAATAACATACGAAAATTTAAAACAAATAAATGCAGTAAAAGCAATCAGGGTTTGTGCTAGTTTACTAGTATGTTTTCTTAATTTTTATGTCATAGTATTGCTGGTTTTTAGGGTAAAAGAAACAAAAAACATTTTCAAATATGCTTTATTATATGTCATATTAAATTGGATAATTACTAAAGCATTTAATTATGCTATATTACAAGCATTTATAATTTCTTTTATACTATTGTTTTGTTATTTGTATTCACAAAAAAATAAAAAGTATATTTTGCTTGGAGTACTATCTATTGGTTTAAATATGGCAGTGCAAGGTATTACATATTTATATAAGATGAAATTAATAGATTTTTCAAAGGTTACTACAATTACTAGAGCATTGTTTTCAATAGACTATTTTATAATTATGGCCATAATTATTTTAGTAAAAGAAATATATTTAAAGAAAAGGAGTGAAAAAATATGTGGGATGGACCAGGAAGCTTATTGTGGTTTGGAGAATTTAAAAAAGAAAACAAAATCGCAAAAAAACTTGCAAAGAAAATCGCAAGCGCAATCAAATAAGAAGAAAAAGAAATAAAATAGATAAAAGGGCCCTTATCTATTTTATAAGCGGAGGTTAACATGGAAAAGAAACAGGAAAAAAAGAAAAAAAGAAAGAAGAAAAATGGGATTTGGTTTAATGATACTGAATCGATAGAATACTTTGCACAAGAAAGAGCTGCTAAATTAGAAAAAGTATTAGAAAATATAATATTTTATGGCATTACTATACCTCTTCAATTAATTCAAACAGCAGGTGTATTTGCCATTGCTTATTTTAACAATGCTTTCGCAGAACTTTCGTTTTTTCTAATAGGGTTTTTCTTTACTCGTTCTTTTTTAGGAGAAACATTTCATTTAAACTCTACAATCAAATGTACTACTTTTACATGGTTACTATTTTTTATAATTACTAAACTGATACCAAGTATATATATAAGTGTATTATTGTGCATAGTATTAGGATGTCTACTATCTATATATATGAACTATATAGCTACAAAGGATGATGATAAATGTCAAGAAGATTAAAAAGTTTAATGAAACTGCCACTTAACAAAGACAGTTTAATTGAACTATGTAAAGAAAAAGGATTAAATGGCTATGAAATAGAAATAATATTACGAATATATTGGAAGAAACAAAGTCTAGCATTCATTTCATATAATATGGATTTCGAAAAATATGGAAAACCACAAAGGTATTACTCAGTAAGAAGTTTAAATAACTTTCACAAAGAAGCATTTATGAAACTGATATCATAAATAGTTCTACAATTGTAGAATTTTTTTATTGGAAGGAAAAAGCAAGTAAAATGTGTCTAACTATTACATTTTTTTAATTTTTATAAAAAAAAGTTGACCTATTTAAAATACAAAGATATACTAAAATAGGAAGGGGAATCCGATATGAAAGAATTTTTCAAAAAAGAAATACAAGTTAAAACAACTATAGGTAAAATGTGTGTTGAGGGGTTAATAGAAGCTATTCTCATAACAGCGATTGTTGTCTATGCAATTACTTTATTTGCTAGCCCCGAAATGCAAATATTAGCAAAAATAGTAAATGAGCATCCTATTAGTTTATTTTTTGCATTTTTGCCAGCAATTATCATAGTTGTAGAAATTGGTATGATTAATACAGCTATGTTAAAAATATCAACAAAGAAGGAAAAGGCTAAAAAAAATACAACTAAAAAAAAATCAAAAGAATAGTAAAAGGCGGGTCGCCTTTTTTATTTTGCCAAGGACAATTTACTATTTTATTTTCACTTTAATTGTGCTAAAATATCTGTAAGGAGGCAGATATCATGAAATTTAATATTCGTGGTGAAAAAACAAAAATCACAGCATCGATGAAAAACTATGCAGAAGAAAAGCTGCAAAAACTAGAAAAATATCTAGAAAACAGTGATGAAGTAAGTGGAACTATACTATTTAAAGTATATGGGCCAAAACAAATTATTGAAGTGACCATCCCACTTAAAAATTACACCTTGAGAATTGAAGAAGAAGGAGAAGACTTCTATGCAATTGTAGATACATCAGTTGATAAATTAGAAAGACAAATAATAAAAAACAAGAAGAGAATAAATAACAAAAAAAGACCATCAAGAGCAGATTTTGTACTTGACTTTATAGAATCTGATGATGTTGAAGAAAATAAAAATAAAATAGTAAAAAGAAAAACTGTAGAATTAAAACCAATGGATGAAGAGGAAGCAATACTTCAAATGGAATTAATCAACCATGACTTCTACATGTTTAAAAATATAGAAACAGATAAGATTGCCGTAGTATACAAAAGAAAACATGATGATTATGGAATAATTGAACAAGATTAAGAAGATTATTAAATCTTCTTTTTTATTGCCCCATTATATTGAAAAAAAAATATAAAAGTGTTAAAATATACCTTACCGTTAGAGAAGAAAAAAAGATAATAAAAATGAAGTGTTATGGAGGAAGTAGTATGAACTCAGTATTATCTTATTTAGAACAAACAACTAAAAAATATAAAGACAAAATAGCAGTTATTGAAGAAGAAAAAAGCATTACTTACGAAAATCTAACAAAATACAGTATGATAGTGGGATCTTATTATGCTAAAAAGAAATATTTTAATAAACCAGTTATAATATTTATGGACAAAGGTATAGATACATTAATTTCATTCTTCGGCGTGGTTTATGCAGGGTGCTTTTATAGTCTGATCAATCCTGATTTACCTGAAAACAGAATAAATCATATAAAAGAAACTTTACATGCAGGATATGTAATTACTGATGATGATCACTATGAAATAGCTACAAAGTATTTCCAAAATATTGAAATAAATAATATCAAAGATTTAAAAAATGGAAAAGTAAATAAAGAAGCATTAGAAATGGCAAAAAGTAAACACATAGATTATGATCCGTTATATGTTAATTTTACTTCAGGGTCAACAGGAGTTCCTAAAGGAGTAGTTATATCACACAGATCAGTAATAGACTTTATTGATAATTTTACAGAAATATTTAAGTTTAAGAGTAAAGATATAATTGGAAATCAAGCTCCATTTGATTTCGATATATCAGTAAAAGATATATATTCCGCAATAAAAACAGGAGCAACATTAGTAATAATACCAAAAAGGTATTTCTCTAATCCTGCAGCATTATTAGATTATGTATGTGATAACAAAGTAACAACTCTTACTTGGGCGGTATCAGCACTTTGTCTAATAACAACATTCCATGGATTAGATTATAAAGTGCCTACAACAGTTAACAAAGTAATTTTTAGTGGAGAAGTAATGCCCCTTAAACATCTAAATAAATGGATGAAAAGTTTGCCAAAAGCAACATTTGTTAATATATATGGTCCCACAGAAATAACTTGTAACTGTACATATCATATTATTGATAAAAAAAGGGTTTACGAGGATAAGTTACCAATAGGTAAACCATTTCCAAATGAAAGAGTATTTTTATTAGATAAAAATGATAAAGAAATAACAGAAAAGAACATTTCTGGAGAAATATGTGTTTCGGGAACAGCAATAGGTTTGGGATACTATAACAACAAAGAACAAACAAATAAGAATTTTACCCAAAATCCATTGATTAATGAATATTTAGAGACAATATATAGAACTGGAGATATAGGT
>JAEEGL010598011.1_pt1 | contig 22011 bp, 20 predicted proteins | sample 9134231 | NCBI WGS metagenome assembly JAEEGL01 (sample SAMN16246548, study PRJNA631951) | gut metagenome | biome: gut microbiome; feature: rumen; material: fiber-attached | host: Bos | place: Iran: Karaj | collected 2018-10 | reverse complement strand
CATTTTCAACTTCATCAAGAGAATGTATGAACATAAGATATGAGAACTGTTCAATGACAGTCAGGTATTCGCTCATACCTGCACTGAAAAAGTCGTCCCAGATTGAATCTATTTTGTTTTTTATTTCGCCAGTAATCATGTGTTGAACTCCTAACTAAGAAAATGGGACTGTTATAGAATAGAGTGCACCTTTGGTTTTGCCAAAGGTGCATTTTCCCGCTGGTAAAGCACTTTTCCGCGCCGCCTGATGTGGTCTTTGAGCGATTCGCTTTTCAGCTGGGAAAAATCAGAGACATCGACAAGGTATGGGAGCATCGAGTTATCAAAATCGTCAGCTACACGAAGCAAGTCATCGTCGGAAAACACCCCGTCCGCGATTATGGTCATGTCAATATCCGAACCTTCGCGAAAATTTCCCATGGCACGGCTTCCATACACAATTACGCGCTCAATCTGCGGATATTTTTCGTAAATCGAGAAGATAATACCCATTGATTTCTCAGAAAGCCCGAATTCGTTCAGCGGCTTTTCATTCTGCGAGCGCACTGAACTTTTCCTCCAGCTCGGAGAAGCACGGCTCAAATCTCTCCGTGATATCCTTCTCAAGTTTCAGAGAGTCGGCTTCATCGTATGTATGGCTGCTCAGGTTTTTTGCCTTCAACATTTTCATCCAGTCATCTCCGTTTGAGATAAGTCCCCTGTTGAAAGCGTTCCTGTAGGCATCACGACTTCCGATAATTCCTGAGAAACCTTGGTATTCAAGGTAATCTTTAAGCAGTTTCCACGAAAGCTCCTGAGTAAATTCAAAAGCCTGAATAAGTCCGCCACGCTCCAGCTCGGAAAGCGCCCGAGTCTTTTGTAGGCAAAGACCTCGCCGAAGCATAGCAAGAGCTTTCTTGTAATTGTTGAACCGTTGTTTCCAACGGATATCTGGTGATTCAGAGCTGTCAGACTTTTCTTCGGACATGGCTTATGCTCCCATGTATTTTTCGATAAGCTCCGGCTTAATTCTGTAAAGCTCATTTCTAGGAAGAATTTTTAAAAGCTCCCAGCCTAAGTTCAGAGTTTCTTCTATTGAGCGGTTCTCATGTTCGCCTTGCGTGAAGAACTTTGCCTCGAACTCTTCTCCGAATTTCAAGTACTGTCTGTCTTCTTTTCCAAGCTCTTCCTCACCGATGATTGCGGCAAGGCTTCTGATTGATTTGACTTTTGAATAAGCCGCAAAAAGCTGGCTTGATACGGCAGAATGGTCTTCGCGTGTCATTCCTTCTCCGATTCCATCCTTCATAAGGCGGGAAAGTGACGGAAGCCCCGATACTGGCGGGTAAATGCCTTTCTGGGAAAGCTCTCTGTCAAGAACAATCTGACCTTCGGTAATGTAGCCGGTAAGGTCTGGAATAGGGTGAGAAATGTCATCGTTCGGCATGGAAAGAATAGGAATCTGCGTGATAGAACCTGTTGAACCTTTGATTTTTCCCGCACGCTCGTAAAGCTCGGCAAGGTTCGAGTACAAATAGCCAGGATAACCTTTTCGTCCGGGAACTTCGCCGCGCGTGGTTGAAATTTCGCGCAAAGCTTCGCAGTAGTTCGTCATGTCAGTCATTACGACAAGAACATGCATATTCTTTTCGTAGGCAAGATACTCTGCCGCAGTCAGTGCGCAGCGCGGCGTGATAATTCGTTCGATTGAAGGCGCATCCGCAAGCGACTGGAACATTACGACTTTTGACAAAACTCCGGATTCCTCAAAAGAATGGATGAAGAACTGCGCCTGGTCGTACTTGATTCCCATGCCGGCGAAAACCATGACGAACTGCTCGTCCGAATTCAGAATTTTAGCCTGACGAATAATCTGAGCCGCAAGTTTGTTGTGCGGAAGTCCGTTCCCGGAGAAAATAGGGAGCTTCTGTCCCCGAATCAGCGTATTCATTCCGTCGATTGATGATATTCCTGTTTGAATAAAGTCACGAGGATAGACGCGGGCATACGGGTTTATAGGCATTCCGTTCACATCGATTTTCTTGGACGATACAATCGGCGGAAGACCGTCTACCGGCTCGCCAAGTCCGTTGAAAATGCGCCCCAGAAGACCTTCCCCGACGCGAAGCTCCATTGGTTCACCCAAAAACTCAACAGTGGTATCGTTCAGGTCGATTCCTGTCGTAGAGCCGAAAATCTGGACAATCGCAGTGTCTCGGTTCAGGTCGATTACTCGTCCTGTCTTTTTGTCACCGCTTTTGTCACGCACATAGACAATTTCGTTATATGAAACATTTTCTGGTCTTTTTACGACGATTATAGGTCCGTCAACAGAAGAGACCCCTACATATTCAACACCTTTCATTTTCTTTTCCTTTGAGGCAGCGTCAAAACACTGGTTTTTAGAGCTAACCTTATTTTGAAGTACGAAATCAGAAAAGCCCGTTTTCCCGAGCTTTTTCGATTATTGATTTTTCCCAGTCTTTAAGGCCTGTTGCATCAAGCTCCTGAACATAAGAATCCCAGTTTTCTTTCGTCAAGTTTCTTTTTCCGAGAACAAAATCAAGGATTCCCTGCCTGTACAATTTCTGCAAGTCCTCGTTGGCTTTTTCAAAGCTGAATCCGTCAATCCACGGCTTTGACTGCATCTTGCTGAGTATGTCGAGTGTGTTCATTTCTTCGCCGTTCAATCTTTTCCATGTTGGGTAACGGTTTCGCAAAGATTCTGGTGAGTTGTGGTCAACAATCCACCTCATCTGGAGAAGCGGCTTTGAATCAACGGAAGTGTAAGCCTTTGACGGGTCAGGAACTTTGTCCGTGATTTTTCCTGAATCAAGGTCAAACACCCAGTTTACATTCTCCTCCCCGTACCAGAGGTATGGATAAGCATCGGTGAAGAACCATTCGAGCATCTTTGCGATGAGCGGAACTTTTCCAAGTTCTGCGGCGCGCTTGTTGATTGCAAGGTAGTTCCATGATTGCGCGTTGATTCCGACGGCGGATTTTCCGTTCGGGCCTTCAGGCGGGTCGATTACAATCCACTCTCCGTTCGGAAATCGTTTGTCAAAAGGAGCGTAGTTGCTTTTTAGCGAATACGCCGCAAACTGCTCGCGCATAATTCCGAATCTTCCTTCTTTCCATGCGTTTCTGAAATCGTCCTTCTTGTATGCGAACCAGTTTGGGTCGATTACTTTTGACTGAACCATGTTCCGGACATAGCTTATGGCATCGTAGAACTCGGGGTTGTGGATATTGAGCATAGGATTTGCTTTGTCATAGCAAAGAGTTCCGCAAACGCCGAACGCTCCGAAAATTGGGGAGAACCTTTTTCCAAGTCCATCCTCCTGCACATTCGCCTCGATGAAAGCACCGAATCCGTAAGTGTCGTCCTTTCCGTTTCCGTCCGGGTCGCCCGTAGTGAATGCCTGCATTACTGTAAAAAATTCATCTGTTGTTTTTGGAATAGCAAGCCCGAGCTTGTCGAGCCAGTCTTTCCTGATTAGGATTCCTTCGTTTTTTGGAATGTTAGTGTTTGATGTTGGGTAAGAAAGCGAGAATGTAAGTCCGTCTATCTGACCGGCTTTCTTTGCGGCATCGGTGTACAACATTCGGGAACGCTCGGGCATAAGCGCGAACATTCTGTCAACGCTTGTGATTTTGTTCTGCTTTGCAAGCTCTACCATTGATGTACGGCTTGTTCGGAAAATATCTGGAAGCGAATTTGTCTTTGCCGCCTGCATAATAATTGAATCAAGCTCGTTCGTATCAGTCGGAAGAGCTTTTAGTTTTAGGTCGATTCCAAGCTCGTTCCTGAGTTTTTCATATACAAACCAGTCTGCAGGCGGTTCCCCAGCCTCTGACTGAGAAGGAATGTACCACATTGATATAGTCGTCAGCTTTGGCCCTGCTTTAGGCTTCTCGCATGAGAAAAGTGAAAGCGTAAGGAGTGTCAAAACGCCTGCTCCCACGGTCTTTATTTTTTTTGAAATAAATTTTTTCATCATATATTAATTATATCATCTAATTCAGTGTTCATAAATAGTTTATTCAACTACTTTGATTTTTTTTCTTGATTCAGTTTTTTGAAGAACATGACGGCGAACGGAACTGATGCTGCGGCTGTCAGTATGTCGGCTGTGGCTTGAGCCGTCTGAACGCCCCGCAGCCCGATTAGAGGCGGAAGAAAAAGAATTAATGGAATGAAAAAAAGCCCCTGCCTGAGCGAAGAAAGAATTGTTGCTTGCTCAGGCTGCCCCGTTGTCTGTAGCATAGTGTTGACGGCAAATATAATCGCATGCAGCGGAACTGCAATTGATTGTGCGCGCAGTGCTATTACGGCCGTGCTTATTACATTCGGGTCGTCCCTGAACACTCGTGCAATGGGGGCTGCGAAAATGAACACTCCGAGCGCGAGTACAGAAAGAATTGCAAAAGTGATTTTGACCAGAAAAAAGAAACCGTCTTTTACCCGGTCGTATTTTTTCGCGCCGAAATTCATTCCGCAGACAGGCTGGAAGCCTTGCCCAAGCCCCAGCGCAACGCTCATCAGAAGCATAAAGAGCCTGTTTGTGATTGCCATTGCCGCAATTACCGCATCCGCGCTGAAATTACAGGCAGGAGAAATCGCTCCGTATTTGCGCGCCTGCGTGTTCAGGACTATCATAGCGAAAGAACCTATTCCCTGACGGCAGAAAGACGGAAAACCTGTCCTGAATATGTTCAGATAGTCCTTTGCGTCGCGCGACACATTTCTGAGCGAAAAATCGGTGACGGATTTTTTTCTCAGAAACATTGAGAGCAAAATCGAAAAGCTGATGAGCTGGCTTGTGAGTGTTGCCAGAGCCGCGCCTTTCATTCCCAGTTTTAGGACGAATATGAAAATTGGGTCAAGGACAATATTCAGAAGACCGCCCGAAATAAGCCCTACCATTCCGAGTGCGGCTTTTCCCTGCCAGCGGAGCTGATTGTTCATTACAAACGATGTTATGAAAAAAGGCGTTCCAATCAGTATGAATCTTGCGTAATCCCGCGCATAAGGAAGAATTGTGCTTGTTGCGCCCAGCTTAGTTGTGATTTCGTCCTGAAAAATGATTCCTGTCATGCCAAGCACAGTTCCGATTGAAAAAGCCGTCACGATTCCTGTGGAAGTGAACACGGACGCTTTCTTTATGTCGCCGCCGCCTAAAAGACGCGACACAATGCTTCCTGACCCCATTCCAATCGTAAATCCGAACGCCTGCATTACTGCCATTATTGAAAAAATAATTCCGACGGCCCCAGAAGCCGGAGTTCCGAGCTTTGAGACAAAGAAAGTGTCCGCAGTGTTGTAAATTGCCGAAACCATCATTGAGCATATTGTGGGCACTGCATTTTTGAGAATCAGAACGCTGACTTTCTCCGTCAGCATAATTTCTACGGTCTGTTTTCTATCCATCGTTTCAGTTGAATTCCTCAAGCGCAAGGGCGGCTTCTTCCCAGCGCGCATTCAGCTCATCGAGTTTTTTTGAAAGCTCTTCGATTTTTTTCTGCACTGATTTTGCTTTCTCGCCGTTCGAGTAGACTTCTTCTTTTGCCATAAGCTCTTCCTGCTCCTTTTTTTCGGCCTCAGTCTTTTCGATTTCTTCCTCAATTTGTGAAACGAGTTTTTCCGATTTGCGTTTTTCAGCATCAATCTTTTTTTGTTCCTGCCATGAGCGTTTTCCCTCAGAAAGCTCCTGTGCTACAAGAGTTTTTTGTGCGGCGTTGGATGTAGTTTCCGCTGTCGGAACAAGCCCGTTCTTCTCGTCCTCAAGTCGCTGCATATAGTATTCGTAGCCGCCGGGGAAAGTGCGGTGCTTTCCGTCCTTAAGCTCAAGGACGCGCGTTGCGAGAGATTCGATGAAGCCTCTGTCGTGGCTTACGAAAATGACCGTTCCGCCGAAAGACTGCAATGCCTCCAGAAGAACATCTTTTGAGTGCATGTCAAGGTGGTTCGTAGGTTCGTCAAGAATCAGAAGATTGACCGGATGCAAAAGTAGCTTTAAGAGCGCGACTCTGGATTTTTCTCCGCCGGAAAGAACATCAATCTTTTTGAAAACATCGTCACCACGGAAAAGGAACGCGCCGAGCATATCCCGCACTTTTGGAATAAGCTCAAGTGGGCAGGTGCTTTCAATTTCCTCAAGGACGGTCTGGCTTCCTTTGAGCCGCTCGGCGTTGTCCTGAGAGAAATACCCTGTTGCAACTCCTGAACCTAGCTTGACTGTGCCTGAGAAATTCGGGTCAACGCCCGCAAGTATCCTGAGCAGAGTTGATTTTCCCGCGCCATTGTGTCCTGCAACAACGAGCCTGTCGCCGTTCTCAAGGAGCAAGTCAAGGTTATCAAGCACATTTTTCTTTCCGTCATAAGATTTCGTTATTTTTTCAAGCGTGGCGACAAGACGGCCTGAGTGTGGTGCGGGCGGAAATTTGAAATGAATCTTTTTCAGCGACTCAGGGATTACGATTTCGTTCTCCTTGATTTTATCAAGCATTTTTTGTCTTTCCTGAGCTTGGGCTGCTTTTGTTGCTTTTGCCCCGAACCTCGTTATGAATTCTTCAAGGTGCTGAATTTCAGCCTGCTGCTTTTCATACTCATGAATCAGTGTTTCAAGTTCCGTTTCGCGGACTTTCTCATAATGCGAGAAATTTCCCGGATATTTTCGCAAATCCCCGCCGAAAAGCTCGTAGACTTCGTTAATCGTGTGGTCAAGAAAATACCTGTCATGGCTTACGAGCAAAAATCCGCCTTTGAAATTGTTCAGAAATGTTTCAAGCCATTCACGCGCTTCAATGTCAAGGTAGTTCGTAGGCTCGTCAAGAAGAAGAATGTGCGGGTTCACCATAAGGCTTTTTGCGAGCGCGATTCTCATCTGCCATCCGCCTGAGAATTCTTCGCACTGCTTATCCAAGTCGGAAGGGGAGAATCCAAGACCCATGAGGACTTGCTCCGCCATTGCGCCGCGGCGGTTCCAGCCAGATGATTCAAGCTCTGTTATGATTGCGTCGTGTCTTTCCAAAAGAGCCTTTTGGTTTCCGCGACCTTCTTTCAGGTCGTCCCCGATTGAGTCAAGTTCTTTTTGCAGCTCGTAGCCGAACGAGAACGCTTTGTCTGCTTCTTCACGGAGCGTGCAGCCGTGATGGGTAAGCCCGCTTTGAGGAAGATACGCTATCCTTGTGTTTTTTTGCGCGACTCTCTGACCTGAGTCTGGGGGAACAAGCCCCGCCATGATTTTTATGAGCGTTGATTTTCCGCTTCCGTTTGCCCCCGTAAGGGCCGCTTTTGTTCCTTGCGCAAGGTTTACTGAAACATTTTTTAATATGTCCCTGTCACCGAATGAGAGGGAAACTTGTGAAAACTGAACGAATGCCATTTTTTTCCTTAATTTATCGTTTTATTTGAACAAGTCAAATCATTTGACTGGTTCAAATCCTTTGACTTGCTCAAATCATTTGACTGGTTCAAAGAACATGACCAGCGCGCTTGTTCCGCTCTCCGTGATGAACTTTTCCCCATCCTTCACTTCTGCGTGAACTGCGTCCTCAAGTCTAAGACCTTCGGCGGTGAGCTTGTAGAAGAAATTGATTTTTTTTGCGCCTCCGAATGTGAATGTGAGGACTCCATCGTATGCGCCTCTGAGCGATTTTGCCAGGAAATATTCTACGCTTATGCGGGCCGAGTTTGCGATTGATGCGTCCACAAGCCCCTGCTGGACTATAAGCCCGTTATCGAGCCATGTAACATAGCCGTCATCGGAGAAGAAAATCGTTCCGTAGCTGGAGCTTGTGAACTTTGGACCTGCGCCTGCTATTTTTGAAAGAATCCTTTCCCGGCGCGATTTTTCTTCGTCTATGAGCGCGGACAAGTCAAAATCATCTCCGAACGCAACGAAATTCTGCATTCGGATTTTTCTGTTAGAATCGAAGAACTGAACCGAAATTAAATTTTCGTCCCGAATTGTTACATTGACTTTAGTTCCGTCAAGCTGATACTGCTTTCCGTACAGCTTTGAGATTCCTCCGAAATCCCAGGAATAATCGTCTTCGGCTGTTCTCAGTGTTACAAAACCAGAAGTGTTTCCGAAATCAAATCCGAACGACGGGTTCATTTTCTCAAGGTCAATGCGCTCGTTTTTTATCATCGAGTCAAATTCTTCAGGATACCAACGCTTTTTCAGCGCGTTCTCCAAAATTTCATCCGTCTTTTCTTTCTCATCGTCTTTTGATGCAATCTGAACTGACGATTTTACATCGATTCCGGCTGTGAAAAGCTCCAGATTGTGCGAAAAACACCAGCCCTGAGTTCCTGTTTCGGTAAGAACCCTGAGCCATTCCCCTTCCATTTCATTTTTTCCGTTCGATACGCTCTGACCGTTTCCCTTGTAAAGAACTCGGATGATTTCGTCTTTCCTTAGCCTGTAAACTTGCTTTGAGGTGTTGACTGTTTCCGAGCGCACAGGAAGCCCGTCCAGCTTAACGACAGCGTACACATGCTCGAATTCAGAAAATTTTTTTGCCCTTGCGATTGCCTTTGACTTACTTTCGGGTGCGGTAAGCTGCCATTCTGGTACTTCAAATTTTTCTTCCGCGCCAAGCTCCGTGATTACATATTCATGGAAGATATTTGATTTTATATGAACTTTTACAATCTGCCCGTCCTCAAGGTTATGCTCCGCATCGCTCCAAAGAACGACACTGTAGCCGAGCGAGCGCGAGCATGAAATCAGCAGGAACAAAAAAATCGATACGATGAAAATCATTGCCGGAAACCGGCAGAATTTCTTAGCCATATAAAAACCTCACAAAAAAAAGTGGGCTGCCCAAAAAGAACGAAATGCGTCGCAAGCGTGACGACCACTTGCAATCGAACTTTTTGGACAGCCCATTTTGACTTAGCGTCTGTAAAGCCGCGCGACTTCGCTTATCTGGTCTTCAAGCCGCTTTTCGATTTCATGAATCAGCTCAAGCTTGTCGTTGGGAACCGACGATTTTATTCGCACTATTTCGTCTTTCACCGAAAGCGATGCGATTTTTACGAGCGGAACTCCCGATTTGATAAGAGCTAGCCCTTTCTCGTAGAATTGCATTATCAGAAGCAGGATTAAAATCTGCTTCTCTGGAACAGAATACACATCCACGGCATCGAACGCACTCTGTTGTAAGAATCCGTTCTTTATCATATCTGCCACAGTAAGGATGATTTTCTTCTCGTCAGGAAGCGCGTCTGGTCCAATCAGGCGAACAATCTGCTCAAGCCTCTGCTCCTCTTTGAGCAAATCAAGTGCCGAAAGTCGCACGCTTGCCCATCTTGAGTCAAGCTTGTCCCACCATTCGCGTATTTCGTCCGCATATTCGGAATAGCTTTCAATCCAGCCGATAGCAGGATAATGGCGCGCATTTGCCAAAGCTCTGTCCAAAGCCCAGAAGCAGCGGATAAAACGCTTGGTATGCTGTGTGACTGGTTCTGAGAAGTCGCCTCCTGGAGGTGATACCGCACCAATTACTGAAACAGAGCCTTCCTCTCCGCACAAGGCGTTTACGCGACCTGCGCGCTCGTAGAACTCAGCGAGGCGCGTCGGAAGATAAGCCGGGAATCCTTCCTCTGCTGGCATTTCCTCCATTCGTCCTGAAAGCTCGCGAAGAGCTTCTGCCCAGCGCGATGTTGAGTCTGCCATGATTGCAACATGCATTCCCATGTCGCGGTAATATTCGGCGAGCGTTATTCCTGAGTAAAGGGAAACTTCGCGCGCCGCAACAGGCATATTCGATGTGTTCGCGATGAGGATAGTGCGCTCCATGAGAGAGCGGCCCGTACGCGGGTCGATGAGGGTAGGAAATTCCGTAAGAACATCCGTCATTTCGTTGCCACGCTCACCGCATCCGATATATACGATTAAGTCCGCATCGCACCATTTTGCGATTGCGTGCTGGGTCATTGTTTTTCCCGTTCCGAAGCCGCCCGGAATTGCGGCTGTTCCGCCCTTACTAAGCGGAAAGAACACATCGATTACACGCTGACCTGTGATGAGAGGCTGGCTTACCTCCAGCTTCTTTGTGAACGGGCGCGGCGTTCTGAGCGGCCAGTAATGGCTCAGTTTAAGCTCTTCGCCAAGCTCCGTAGTACCAATAACCTCATCAACAGTGTATTCGCCGTTTCCTTTGAAAGAAGTCAGCGTTTTTCCCCTGATTGCTGGCGGAACCATGATTTTGTGCTTTATTGAGGCTGTTTCCTGAACGAAGCCAAGCACGGTCCCAGGCTGAATTGCGGAACCTTCCGTAATGCCAGCAGCACTTTCCAGCTTCCATTTTTTTGATATATCGATTGGCTCGGTCCGCTCGCCAGGAATAAGAAACGCACCCGAGTTATTGTACATTGATTCTAGCGGACGCTGGATTCCGTCGTAAATCGTTCCGACAAGTCCAGGACCCAGCCTGAGTGAGAGAGGTCTTCCTGACGAAATTACATCCTCACCGATTTTCATGCCAGTATTTTCTTCGTAGACCTGAATCGTGGCGTTTCCTTCGCTTTGCCTGATGATTTCGCCGATGATTTTCTTCTCGCCTACATCAACCACATCGTAGAGACCGCAGCCGTCAAGCCCTTCTGCATATACGATAGGACCTGAAATTCGTGTGATTTTGCCTTTTATTTCGCTCATTGCGGTAATTTTCCTCCGAACAAAGTTGAGGCAAGCTCAAAACTGTATTTGTCTTTAAGCTCGCGTACAATCTGATCAATCGTCAGACGAATGCGAACTTTTTTGTCTTCGCTTTCAAGAATGATTCCCTCGTGGATTTCGTTTCCTTTAGCCGCTTCTTCGCCTGACTCATTAAATGAAATCTCTGTTACGCCGAGAACCGAAGTCCCTAACATATTCTTCGCTGAGCTTGCACTTATACCGAAAACAGTGGCATTGAATTTTTTTCCGCCGATAACGCCGCCCAAACTTTGAAAACGCTTTTCAATCAAAGAGAGCCGTTTTTCCGTCCCGATGTTTTTCAGATAATCATTCAGAGCTTTTGAAACAGAGTCATCATAGAACGAAACAAGAAAACGCTCTTTCTCAAGGGGAAGGGCGGCTTCAAGATTTTTCTCGAACTGATTGAATTTTGAGCCGTAATACTTTTCTTTCTGCTCTTCTGCTTCTTTTACGCGCGATTCAACATCGGACAAAATTTTCTCTGCCTCTGCCTCCGCATTTTTCAGAATTTTATCTGCTTTCTTGCGGGCATCGGCCTCAATTTCTTTGTCGAGAATCTCAGTGGACCTTAATTCTTCCATTTTACTTCCAAATTTGTACTAGACACTTATGCCAACAGCTTCACGGATTGACTCTGTGAGGGATTTCTTTCCCTCCATGTGTCCGTGAATGCCTGGAATTTCAACAATCAGCGGATACTGCGCCCCTTTCTGCCATTCAAGGACTTCTTCCTCAAGCATCTGGGACACTTCTTCCGTCAGGATAAGAATTTTTGGTCTTTCATCAACCGGCACGGAAACAGTCCCGCCATGTCCTGTCAGGCGCGAAAAAGCATCGAGAGCTTCACTTTTTGTTGCGACGATTGAGCCTTTTACGCCCACAAGATTGAATCCGAGAACAATTTCCCTTTCACCGATTACAAAATATTCCAAAATATTATTCCTGAAAAATCATCAAAGGATGATGATGAGCAGGGCGACAAGGAATCCCCAAAGACAGATACCTTCCGCAAGACCTACGAACGGAAGTGCTTTTCCTGAAAGCTCCGCGTTCTCGCTCATCGCACCCATAGCCGCCGCACCGATTTTTCCTACCGCTATTCCGCCTGCGATACAAGCCAGTCCTACAGCAAGACCTGCGGCAAGGTACTTGATTGTGCCTGAATCCGAAGCCTGCTCTTCCTGAGCCTGAGCCTGATGCTGAGAGCTTGACTGAGCGACAGCCCCGAACACAGCGATAGAGAATAATGTCAAAGCCAAAACAAAAATTTTCTTACTCATAGAAAACCTCTTCTATTATTTATATTCAAACGCAAAAGGCTTGAATTCCTTTCCCGTTTCATTGAAAAATTTAGAGAAGAACTCATAGTATTGCAATCGGATAACCTGAATTGCAACAATCATTCCTTCAAGAACAACAACAATCGCATTGCCCACGAGCATTACCGCAAGGTAAGCCGGCCCTGCCATTTCCGAGAGCGTTGCGATGATAAAACCAAGAACGGCGTGGGCAAGCCCGAATGCACCCACACGGATAAAGCTGATTGAATTTGACATATAGCCGATAAGAGTTTCAAGCAGCTCCACGATTGCTTCAATAACAGCCGCAAAAAGTCCGTTCTCAAATACTGGCTTCTCGTGTTCCATAATCCTGTGAATCGGCTCTGAGAACATTGTTAAGAACAGTGTTATTCCGATTATGATACCATCAGCCATGCAGAATGAGTGACCAAAGACCACGATTCTTATGACCATCAGTACGACATACCAGAAGAAAATTGCTCCTGAAACGCCGTTTTTCCCGAACAAAGCCTTTGGAATCCTGTGCATGAGGAAGTTGTTGCTTATGTTCAGGACAAGTCCGACTGAATTTATTATGAAACCAACTCCGACAGTAACGCCGAAGAACATGAACATTGTCTTTATTGAGTGCGCGCTTCCGTCCGGCATGAGATGCAGGATTGGCGAGTGCGGTTCTCCGAAAAGCCCTGTGATTGCAAGGGCGACCGGCTTTAAGATTTCTTCGTTTCCGAAAAACTCTCCGGTCAGAAGTCCCATTATCATTGACGAAGTTCCTATTGCTATGAAAATGGGGGCGAATTTATTCCAACCGCCGATTTTTACGACTTTGAGCGACATGAGTATTCCCAAAAGAAGGAATATAAATCCTTGCCCCGCATCTCCGAACATTATTCCGAACAAAAGCGTAAAGAACAATGCTACGAACGGAGTAGGGTCAATCGTTCCGTAAGCAGGCGAGCCGTAACTGAAAATAAGTCTTTCAAATGCGCTTACGAGCTTTCCGTGCTTGAGCTTTACAGGAACTTTCTCCGTTCCATTGATTACGGACGGAATCTCGTATGGCTCATAGACTCTGATAGCGATTCGTCCTTCCGTGAGCGCGTCGAGCTTTTTCATCATCTCGTGGCATGACTCCTCAGGAATCCAGCCCGTCAGCCTGTACACAAGATTAGTTGCTTCAAGCGAATTCTGTTTTTCGATAATCTGCGAGCCAATGGCAAATGTTGCGAGAAGTTTTTTGAGCATATCCTCGTGGGCTTTTGCCATGTTGCGCTTTTCTTCTTGAAAAAATTCAAATGTTTTCTCTGTTTCTGAAAGTTCTCTTTTCAGGCTCTCAAGAACATCATCCGGAACGCCCTTGAAATCTTCTGGAATCTCCATGTTGATAAAGCCGAAGCGTTTCAGCTCGGAGTCAAGCGCGAACCTTGCCTTTTTTGATGCCGCTGCCATAATCCTTGAGTTGTCGTTTCCAAGCGGAATGATAACTGCTCTGTCCCCTACGGCAAATTTCAGCTCGTCAATAACAGCAGGGTCTATTTTTCCGATTCTGAGCGAGAGGAACGAAAGATGGTCAAGCTGCTCGAACGGAACTTTGAGGTTTGAGAACGAAAGAGCCTCATCGTTTGCGTCTTTGACTCGTTTCAGCTCACTTTGGAGATGTGCTTCTTTCTTTTTAAGCTCGTCAACATTGTCAAGGAATTTTTTTGCGGCTGCCCTGTCCTCATCGGAAGGATGAGTGCATGAAAAAAGATAATCCTCGTCTATCTGAAGGTCTGATTCATTGAGGAAAACTTTTGCTTCCTGCAATGCAGTCAATATCTCAAAATCACTGTTGGACTTTGATTTATCGTCAGAAGAAGCTCTGTTTGACTGGAACTGAAAAATTCCCTTTTTGCCTAAAAATTCGATGACGGAACAAATGTCTTGTTTGAGAACCATAAGCTCTATCAATCTCATTGGAGTAGTTCTTGCCATATTTTCTCCTGATTAATTCATTGGAATTCCAGTAGCATCATGCAGCTTCTCAGCGTCAACATCAAGACGAAGCCCCTCAGCGACTGTTCGTATGCAGTCAAGCTCATGCTGCTTTATCTTGAACCATGACACAAGGCTCAGAACGCTCATCGGATCTTTGTGGAAATAGCTTGAATACATCCTGTTCAGCTCGCGCTTCACGGATTTCTCCACCCAAGTGGGGCTTGCCTCCCAAACCACCCCGTCTTCATGCGGGTTCAGAAGCGAAGCGTATTTCCAGTTTTTCCAGTCGTCCCAGTTCTCACAGTCCTTGCCAAGAATCTTGATTGCCTGGCGCGCGAACAAATCTGTTTTTGGTCTTGATTTGTCAGCGAACGCAAGACGCTCAAAAATCTCATCGGCCGGCATTTTGTAATATACTTTCAGGCGCAATGCCCAAAGTATGTTTCTGAAAGAGAATTCCGCCGAAACGAATTTCTCGGCGTTTTCCCGTTCTTCGCCAGAAAGCTCTTTTACTGCTGACCATATCTCAGAGATGTACTCTTCATCGATTTTTGAGTCGATTTTGTACTGCTCTGAAATATCTACAGCTTTATTATACCATGAAATTGTAGAATTTGATGTAATTTTGCTTAAATTTGGCCATGCTTTGTAATCCATCATGGAATAATTCTTTATGTCAGAAATATCGGGCATGGTTTTTTCGCCCAAGCTCAGAGCGGCTCCAAGTGTTTTCAGATTGTTGTAATCGTAGTAATGAAGCTGCGAAACAAGAATTTTCGCTGGTGTTCTGTAGCAGCTTACGAGCGATATGTACTCATCGATGAACTTTTTTTCCGATAAAGATTCTATCTCTTTTGCGAGCAGAACTTCTGGAAGGGAAGGCGTTGCGTTCGGGAACAAAAATCCGTACAGCTCACGCAGAGAGCGTATTGAAAAAAGTTTTGATGCTCTGTTTCCTACAAAAGACTTGGCGAGCATTCCGCCAGCCTTTGCGTAAACATAAGCCGAAGCTGCCGAAGAGTCCATTTTTGCACCACCTTATGCAAATAAGTATTTTTCTGCTATATTATTGAAAAAATCGATGCTTTTTAGCGAATTTTCAATTTTTGTCTTATATTCTGAAAGTAATTCATTATATTTGGCGGAAGTATCTTTTATTTTTGCTTCGTATTCGGCTTCTTTCTCAGATACAATCTTTGCTGCTCGCTCCCTGAAATCTGAGTCAGCCTGTGCTTTTGCCGCAGCAATTTTTTTATCAGCTTCAGCCTGTGCCTCGGAAATGAGGATGGAGGCATTTTTTTCGATTTCTATGAGATGTCTGATTGTGTCGATTTCTTGTTCTGCCATTTTTGCTCCACCTTGTTTTATTCAGCAAGCAATTCTTCCGAATTGCGCAGAAGATTATGAACTTCCGAAGGCGATGAACACTGCCTCATTCTGTCAACGAAATCAGGAAGCTGAAGTACTCCAGCAAGCTGCTTCAGAACTTGAATGTGCTGCTCGGTTTCGCCTTGCGCCCCGATAAGCATAAAAATCAAGTATACGGGGGCTTTGTCCAGAGAGTCGTAGTCGATGCCCTCGGAACTTATTCCGATTGCGCCGACCGTCTTACTCATGCTCGGTATTAAAGCGTGGGGAATTGCAACATTGTGCATGATTCCCGTCGTCATTTTGCTCTCGCGCTCAAGGAGACAATCGAGAGCTTCTTTTCTGTTCATTTCAGGAACAGCATTGTGGATTATCTCTACAAGTTCTTCAAAGAGTTCATCTTTTTCTGTACTCTCAAGATTTACAATTATAGTTTCTTTTGGAAATATAGCTTCGAGCGACATAAAACATGACCCTTTGAAAAAAAATTACTCAGATACGACTGCCTGATTCTCAGTGTTCATAATCAGCTCTGTTTTTTCGCCTGATTCTGAACTTGCGCCAGCGTTTTCCCCAGAAGTACCTGCCGCACTTCCTGCCGAATTTTCAGTTGCTTTCTGGATTTTCCACCAGTCAGCAGACTCCTCTTTTGATGATGTTGTCGTAATTCCGCTCTCAGTAGCTACATCTGACAAATCTGTCCTTGTCTTTGCACCCTTGTTCATAAGAGCAAGAAGGAAAGTAAGGAGGAAGAACAAAATAACGAACACAACCGTTGTTTTTGTAAGGACAGAAGCCGAGTGCGAGCCGAATGCGGCTGAATTTCCGCCTCCGAGCATTCCGCCCATTCCACTGTTGTCCGGCTCCTGAACAAGAACCAGAAGGACTGACAGCACACAGATAATTACAAACGCTACAAGAAGAACTGCACCAATAGCACCCATTTTTAACTCCAAACTAATAAAAAATAAGTCCAATCATATTAAACTAATATTGAACAATCGTCAAATGAATTCTTGAAGTAGCACGAGAAAAAATTGCGATTGATATAAAATCACGGTGGCAGAACAAAGAAGCGCGAAGACGCACGACGATGCGCACCGTGATTTTAAATTTCTAGACAGAGAATTTGCAGATTGGAACGAATGTATCGGCTTTGAGCGATGCTCCGCCAATAAGTCCGCCGTCAATCTCCGGCTGCGCAAGTAGGGCTTCCGCATTCTTTGCGTTCATAGAGCCACCGTAAAGAATTTTCGTCTCATCGGCTGTTGACTGACCGAAAATCTTTGCGAGCGTTTTTCTGATTGAAGCATGAATTACATTCGCTTCTTCCGGCGTTGGTGTTACTCCTGTGCCGATAGCCCAGATTGGCTCATATGCGATGACAACATGTTTCATCTGCTCCGAGCTTACACCAGCAAGACCTTCCTCAATCTGAAGCCTGCAAACATTTTCTGTTACGCCGACGATTTTGTGCGAATATCGCTCTCCGATACAAAGAACTACATCAAGGTCGTGACTGAGTGCCGCAAGCACTTTCTTGTTCACAATCCTGTTGTTCTCGTAAAGCTCGTCCCTGCGTTCTGAATGACCAAGGATAACAGACTTTACTCCGATATCCTTGAGCATCGCGGCCGAAACTTCGCCTGTATGCGCTCCGTTTTCGGATACCGCAACGTTCTGGGCTCCAAGAAGGATGTTTGTATCTTTTACGATTTGGGCAACTGCATCCAAATACACGAACGGCGGAGCTATCATGAATGTGTTTTTTACATCCTTGAGCTGGGCGACGAGCGATTTTGCAAGCTCTATTGCGCCTGCCTTATCCATATTCATTTTCCAGTTGCCGGCAATAAATTTAGTGCGCATACACGACTCCTTATTTCTGCTATTTTGTAGCCAAGATTGCAATGCCTGGGAGTGTTTTTCCTTCGAGGAATTCGAGGGAAGCGCCGCCACCTGTTGAAACATGGCTCATTTTGTCCGCAAGGTTGAATTTGTTTACGGCTGCAACTGAGTCACCGCCGCCAACGACTGTCATTGCACCACGGCCTGTAGCGTCTGCAACGAGCTGAGCAACGGTAGCAGTTCCCTTTGCGAATGCGTCGAACTCGAATACGCCCACCGGTCCGTTCCATACAACTGATTTTGCAGTAGAAAGAACTTCTTTGTAAAGCTCGATTGTCTTTGGACCAACATCCATAGCCATAAGATTGTCAGGAATGTCTACGCCGTCAACTGCGACTGGAGTTGCGTTCGCGTCGAATTTGTCCGCGGCAACATGGTCAACAGGAAGAACGATTTTAACACCTTTAGCAGCAGCGTCTGAGAGCAATTTTTTAGCTGTATCGATGAAGTCGTCCTCAACCAAAGAGATACCGACTTTGTGTCCCTGAGCTTTGAGGAATGTGTAAGCCATTCCGCCGCCGATAACGAGGGCAGAAGCGTTCTTGAGAAGGCTTTCCAAAACTGCGATTTTTGAAGAAACTTTTGCACCACCGATGATAGCGACCTGTGGTTTTGGCGGGTTCTCAACCATTGGCTGAATGTATTTGACTTCTTTTTCCATAAGGAAGCCGCCAACGCTCGGAACTGGCATGAATTTTGCGATTGAAGCTGTAGAGGCCTGGTCGCGGTGAGCAGTACCGAAAGCGTCGTTTACGAAAATGTCTCCGTAAGAAGCAAGCTCTTTTGCCATAACATCGCGCTCAGCTGAATCTTTTGAAGTCTCTTCTTTGTGGAAGCGTGTGTTTTCAAGCATTGCAACCGCTCCCTCAGGAAGAGCGTCGATTGCAGCTTTCTGTCCCAGTGCATCTGGAAGGAATGTTACATCTTTTCCGAGTTTTTTTGCAAAATACTCAACGACCGGCTTCATGCGGTTCTTTCCGTTGATGAACTTCTCTGCGTCTGCGTCAGTCCATGTTTTTCCTGCTTTCTCAGCTTTTTCCTGAGCTTTCTTTACATCTTTTTTTGGGTCTCCCAGATGGCTCATCAAAACAAGCGAGCGCGGATTCTGCTCAAGAATGTATTTAATGGTAGGAAGAGCTGCCATAATTCTTGTGTCGTCCTGAACAACTCCGTCCTTCATCGGTACATTAAAATCAACACGCATGATAATGCGCTTGCCTTTCAAATCAACATCTTTTACTGTCTTTATCATTTATTTCCTCCAACGAAATCATAAAACAAGTATCAATAAAAATGATAAACCATAAATTTCGCAAAGTAAAGTTTAAATTTTTTTCTTACCTTTCCGCTCTTTTGTTAAAAAAAATAGGGCTGCCCGTTTTTGGACAGCCCTTTGATTTTTCATCTTTTTGTGTTTTTGTGCGTTTACAGCGGAATGTTTCCGTGCTTTTTGCGCGGCTGGTCAGTGAAGAGCTTTGTTTCCAAGAAATCGAAGCCCGCCACGATTCTAGCGCGAGTATCTTCTGGGTTTATTACCTCTGTGATGTAACCGCGCTGCTCGGCGATTTTTGGTGTCATAATCTCTTCTTTATACTGTGCTGTTTTTTCAGCAACCTCGCCCGCTTTGGACGGGTCTTTCAGCTCTTTCGCGCACAAGATTTCGATTGCGCCTTCTGCACCCATGACGGCAATCTCCGCGCTCGGCCATGCGTACACGAAGTCCGCGCCCAAGTGCTGCGAGCACATAGCGATATAAGCTCCGCCGTATGCTTTGCGCGTGATAACAGTGAGCTTAGGAACCGTTGCCTCAGAGTAAGCGTAGATAACTTTCGCTCCGTGGCGGATAATTCCTTTCTGCTCTTCCTGCGGTCCTGGAATAAAGCCCGGAACATCCACGAATGTGAGGAGGGGAATATCGAAAGAGTCGCAATAGCGGATGAAGCGCGCGATTTTGTCGCTTGCATCGCAGTCAAGTACACCGCCAACGCCTTTCGGGTTGTTCGCAACGATTCCGACAGTGCGTCCCTCAATGCGGGAGAATCCTGTTACGCAGTTCACGGCGAATTCCTTCATTACCTCAAGGAACGAGTCCTCATCGATGACGCAGTTGATTACATCGCGTATGTCATAACCCTGCCGTGAGTTTTCTGGCAGAATCTCCTTTATCTTCTTGGCGCATTTTTTTGCGTCGAACTTGAATTTCTCAGGGGCGTCAGTCTTGTCGCCAAAATAGTGCGGAATGTAGTCGAGCAGCTTGCGGACAGTTTCATAGCATTCAGCTTCCGTTTCGCTTCTGAAATGGGCTACGCCTGATTTCTGCGAGTGGATTGACGCACCTCCGAGGTCATCAGCCGAAATATCCATGAACATTACTGATTTTACGACTTTCGGACCTGTGATGAACATCTGGCTTACTTTGTCAATCGTAAAGATAAAGTCCGTGATTCCAGGCGAATAGACCGCACCACCGGCGCACGGACCTGCGATGATTGAAATCTGCGGGATAGAGCCTGATGCACGCACATTCTGATGGAACACATTTCCGTAGCCAGAAAGAGCGTCAACACCTTCCTGAATCCTTGCTCCGCCCGAATCGTTTATTCCAATGACAGGACAACGCGCGTCAACGGCCATTTTCGTAAGGTCGGCGATTTTCTTTCCGTGCATGTGACCGAGAGTTCCGCCCTGAACGGTAAAGTCCTGCGCATAGACGGCGACTTTGCGCCCGTTGATTTTTCCGAATCCTGTGATTACGCCATCATAAGGAATGTCTTTTTTATCCATACCGAAACTCGTGCAGTTGTGCCTTACTCCGGCGTATGTCTCTACGAAAGAGCCTTCATCGCAAAGCGCGTTGATTCTTTCAATCGCGTGCAGCTTTCCTTTCGCATGCTGTTTTTCCAAATTGTACTCAGCCATGATTTTCTCCATTAGATGTGTTCTGAAACCTCAGTTTTCCGAACAGGTCTATTTATTACTGAAACTTTAATTCCAACAACTTCTTTCGTCAATATGACATTTTTTCAAAATTTGTCAGAATAAAATGCAATATCATCATGCGAAGGAAGCCACTCGTATTTTGACTTGATGATTTCCACCGATTTTTCAATGTTTCCGTTTGTTTCCTGCATTGCGTTTTTGTAATCTTCGTGGAACGATTTCATTTTGACGCGGCTGTTGTCCGAAGTTCCTTGGACTGATTTTACGAGCCATTTCTTTCCGTCCCAGAACAAAGTCACATCCTCAGAAACTTTCTGAACATTGATAAAAGTGTCATCGTTCATAACGAGGAAATATTCTGCATGGCAGATTTTCTGTTCATTTTTGGAAAGAATTCTGGAATCCTCCTCCGTAAGGGACGCAGGTTTGTCTTTGCGCTTCGGAAAGTCCGCAAAAATCGGACGATGTACACCGTTAATAGAAAGATTTGTGATTCCGAACATCCAGAACTGGCTTTCCGGGCTGTAGAAAAGACGCTCCGCCACAGGAACGATTTTTCCGCGCTCGTTGAACCCGACCCGCTCTTTTGCCCGGACATGGTAGCTTGCGACTTTTACGATTAAATCCCGTGTCTCTTTTCCGCTGACGATTTCCTGAAGGTCAGGAACATCCGCGGAAGATATGAACGAGTACATTGCCCAAGCCGTTTGCTCGGCGGAAAGACCTTTTGATGTGGCAAGATTCAAGTTCGTCTTGTGGAAGCTGTAAAGACCATACAGAACAACGATTCCGACGATTGCGGCCATCCGTATGAAATTCTTGTTGCGGCGGTAAATCCTTGCGGCGAAAATCTTCCGTTTTTGTTTTTTTATGTAATCGCCGCGCTCTTTTCTGAATTCGGCTGTTTCCTGCTCTTTTTCATTTCCCAGCCTGATTTTTTCAGAAAAAAATGAGTCAGCTCTGAATTTTTGAACGGAGTTCAGTATTTCTTCAAGCCTTGCTTTTTTCTTTTCGTCCACAAAGCGGCTGTTTCCCTCAAAGCAGTCGTCTTTTCTGAAAATCATAAGTCCTGAGTCAACGGCTCTTGCGACGGCCTTGTTGATTCCGAAAACGCAAAGCTCCAGAGGAACGAACGCGTTGTCGAATATGTCTGCCTGACGCTCCAGAAGGTCAGTTTTTGTGAACGGAAACTTTCCGGACAAGCATCTGTACGCAATGACTGAGCGCAGAAAGATGAGCGCGTCTTGCGATTCAAGACCTTTGTAAAAATAAAATCCTTGATTCTCGCAGTAGTCGAGTTCCGAAAGGTTCACCGCGCTTCGCTCAAAAAGATTCCCCGGAAGAAAAAGCACATCGGCTATGTTTCCGTCGGTTGCGGCGGGAGTTTTTCGCACTAGGATTCCGCCCGCGCCAACAGCCGCAAGGTCAAGGTTCTTTTCAATTGCTGCCGTGAGCGCGCTCAGAACTGTTCCCACGGTGTCCGCGTCGTCAAGGCTCTCGCCAAGGAGCGTTCCGTCAAAATCTTCGCCTGAAAAATAAACAGTTCCGTCCTTAGTGAAATTCGAGCTGAACTTGTACTCGGAGAAAGTCACGCCGTCTTTTTTCATGTGGATTATGTACCCTGACTCTTCCATCTGGGTGACAAGGTTCGTGCGCGCGAACTGGCTTTCCGTGAGCATTGAGGAGAGGACGAGTTTTCCGTCCGATGATGTTACGATTTTGTTAATTTAGTTAATCTAATGATGAACAGTGCAAAAATCAAGGTGAAATATGGACTACGGAAATCTGCTGGTATGATAGGAAAAAAAATAAAAATATTT
>JAEEGL014840586.1_pt1 | contig 22012 bp, 28 predicted proteins | sample 9134231 | NCBI WGS metagenome assembly JAEEGL01 (sample SAMN16246548, study PRJNA631951) | gut metagenome | biome: gut microbiome; feature: rumen; material: fiber-attached | host: Bos | place: Iran: Karaj | collected 2018-10 | reverse complement strand
CGCAGAATATACAGGCAGGAACAGTATGATATCCTGGCTGATACTGTCAGAAAAAATCTTGATATGGAAAAGATATACAGGATAGCAGGCTTGAGATCCTGAAACAAAGGAATGATCAGATGCCAAAAGAAAAGGCGAAGCGAAACAGGACGATAGATATCTCCGAAAAAGACGGCAGGAGATTCCTGAAAAAATGCATACAGGTAAAAAAACCGGTTTCAGCAGATGATGTCAGAGACCGTATCATCCACGGAGATCTTTTTGAGACGGCAGGTCTTCTTCCTAAGGAGAGTGTCGATCTGATGATCGCCGATCCACCCTACAACCTTACAAAAAACTACAACGGGCACATATTTAATAAGAAAAAGCGGGATGAATACGAGGATTACACAAGAAGGTGGCTTGAGCTGACCCTGCCCTTATTAAAAAAGGATGCCTCGGTATACGTGTGCTGCGACTGGACGTCAAGCCTCATCATAGGAAACGTGCTGATGGAATATCTGACAGTCAGAAACCGCATCACGTGGCAGCGGGAAAAGGGAAGAGGCGCCGCGGCAAACTGGAAGAACGGGATGGAAGACATCTGGTTTGCAACGAGGTCAAAGACATACACCTTTAATGTCGAAGATGTCAAGATCCGGCGTAAAGTGATCGCACCGTATAAGAAAAACGGAAAGCCTAAGGATTGGGAAGAAACCGCTGAGGGCAATTTCAGAAATACGTATCCGTCCAACTTTTGGGACGATATTTCTATCCCGTACTGGTCTATGCCGGAGAACACAGCGCATCCAACACAGAAACCGGAAAAACTGCTGGCAAAGCTGATCCTGGCAAGCTCAAACCCTGGAGACACGATATTTGACCCATTCCTCGGGTCCGGCTCCACGGCAGTTACAGCAAAGAAACTGGGCCGGCACTTCGTCGGGATCGAAGAAAACGCGCAGTACATCATCTGGGCGGAAAAACGCCTTGAAATGGCAGATAAGGACAAGGCGATCCAAGGATACATAGACGGCGTATTTTGGGAACGGAATACAGCTTCAGTACAGACTGCAAAAAAAGATAAGTGAAATGGGGAGAAAAAGTCATGGATGAACAAAACACTTCAAAAACCGTAGTACAGGAACAGGAACCGACAAGGGGATCCGATCTTCGCGAAAACGCGATCGAGTGGTACACAGGCGAACACCGGGTAACGGTTTCTTTGTCGCAGGAACGCCTTAAAAACTACCTGAAACAGTGTGCATCCGACCACCCGGAGGAAGTGGAGATCGTCAAGGAAAACGACAACGGCGTGCTTTATGCGCATATCCCGTTGAACTATGTTCGCTTAAAGCGCCCGAGAGAACTGACAGAGGAACAAAGGACAGCAGCAATCGAGAGGCTGCAGAAAGCAAGAGAGGCAAAAAGGACATGAAAAAAGAAAAGGAAGATCTATCCATACGGGAAGCCGGGTTCCCGATCCAGCTCGTGCATGCCCTGGAAAAGTATGGGCTTTTCACGCTCCAGTCCCTGCGGGAGACCAAAGAGGACGTTCTAGCAAAAATCCCGAGGATCGGTATAGGGAGCGTAGGCTATATAAAGGGTTTTATAGCGGGTTTTGATCAACGCGAGAATAGATGAGAAAAATAAATTTGCCGGGAGGAGAAAAAAATGCTGATGCCGACGAAACTTTGCTTTATGTTTGTCGCTATATTAATTGTAGCGTCAATGAAAGCCTTCGAGGAGATGTTCGCGCCTAAGAAGGCAAGATTTCATTTAGTTAAAACAGAAAGTAGAGGGAAAAAAGTATGAAAAAGAAACTGATCACACCAATCATTGCAGCAATCGTCTTCATGTCTGCCTGTGCGCAGACCCCGCCGGTAACGGAAGAACCGGCAAATGTGGTAGAGCAGCCGGTCGATAAAGTAGATCCCGAAACAAAAGTATCGGCAACCGAAGCTTCAGATACCGAGATCGAAAAACGCGTTAAAGAAGTAGCAGACGCTTACGACGGGCTCTATACCTGGGAAGAAGACTGGGACATGGCAGCAACAGCAACCGCCGCAGTGGCTCCTGCCGTAAACACCATCGGCGCCACAGCAGATGCCGCAGCAGAAAGTATTGAAGAAGCCGCATATGGAAGCTTTGAGCCAGTAGCTGTAGCGGAAAAAGAGGCATTCCTTGATGCGCCATATGAGGAGCCGGATTTATACGGCGACCCCGAATGGAACCGGGAGGGGTATAACGCGATAACAGAATCCGGGTTCGTATCGGTAAACACACAGCCGTTCTCGACTTTCGGGGCAGATGTGGATACCGCGACATACTCAAACCTCCGGCGGAAGATCTATGAATACGCTAAGGAAAACACTCCGCCAGCTGACGCGGATTACGGGTATGGCGAGAGATACGAAGATTTCATGGATTTCTATGAAAAGGAGAGCTATTACTCCGGCATGGACGACTTCAGATCAGCTATCCGTATCGAAGAAATGGTGAATTACTTCGACTATGACTACGAGGAGCCGGAAAACGGGGATAAATTCAGGGTAAAAGCGGTGCTTACGCCCTGCCCGTGGAATGATGACACCTTACTCTTCAGGGTCGGGGTGCGTACAGAAGCCATAAAACCGGAAGGCGGGAGCAACATCGTATTTTTAATCGACACCTCCGGGTCCATGTTTGATAACAATAAACTCCCCCTAGCGCAAAAAGCGTTCTCGATCTTGCAGGAAAGCTTAAAAGATGAAGACCGCGTATCGATCGTGACCTACGCAGGAAATGAAGAAGTCGTAGCAGAGGGTTTAAGAGGCTCACAGCACGAGGAGATCCAAAGAGCGATCGACTCTCTCGAAGCCTGGGGCTCGACTAACGGCGAAGGCGGGATCAATAAGGCATACGAGATCGCAGAGAAGTACTTCATCAAAGGCGGAAATAACCGTGTCATCCTGGCAACAGACGGGGACTTAAACGTAGGGGTAAGTTCAGAAGCCGGGCTCATCGACCTGATCGAAGAGAAAAAAGAGACAGGCGTGATGCTGTCCTGCCTCGGGTTTGGCGAAGGCAACTACATGGACGACAAGATGGAGGCGCTCGCCGACCATGGCAACGGGAACTATGCATATATTGACTGCTCAGCTGAAGCAAGGAAGGTTTTGGAAAAGGAATTGTGGTCGACGCTGTATACCGTCGCAAAAGACACCAAATTCCAGGTCGAGTTTAACCCAGCGGCTGTTAAAGGATACCGCCAGATCGGGTACGAGAACCGCCAAATGGCTGCCGAGGACTTTGCAGATGACACGAAAGACGGCGGAGAAGTAGGATCCGGACAGACCGTGACTGTGCTTTATGAGATCGTACCAGTTGATTCCGACATGGAGATCAGGGAGGTCACGTCAAAGTACCAGAGCGTCGACCAGGCAAAAACAGAGGCAGGTATGGAGGCAGGCGCTGCAGATGAGTTCCTCACTGTGAACATCCGGTATAAGGAGCCGGACGAGGACGAGTCAAAGCTCCTTGAATACCCGGTCACACGGGACATGCTCATCGAAGAAATGGACTATGACACATCCTGGGCTGCCGGGGTAGCGCAGTTTGGCATGCTCTTAAGGGACTCGGAGTTCAAGGGGACTTCGACATATAAAGGGGTCTATGACCGCCTGAAAAAAGACCCGAAGGTGATGGAAGACGATTTTAAGGCAGAGTTCCTGCACATGATAAAGACTGTAGGACAAAATGAAGGAGGCAAAAATGAGTAAACTTCAGAAAACAAGAAAAGATACGGATGTTGATGACATGATCATCTCTACGGAGGCAGGCAAGGGAAATAAGAAGAGATCAATTCCACATCTCACCGTTTCCCCAGTTCTCGCCAAAGACGGGCGTATTACCGGGATTTCGACAGAGCGGGATATCCTGCACATCGTCGAACAGTTTTTTATCTCAACAAACAAGCACGCCAGCGAAGACAGGGCGGTGATAAAGTCCCTCGAAAGCCTGATGTTAACAGCATGTATTGACTATCTCTGGCAAACAGCCGGCGAGGAGGGGCTCACGATCAATACTGTCATTGATTTTGTGAACCTCATCGGGTCCACAAGTGAAAGCGATGGAGCAGAATACAGCACGCCATTCGATTTTATGATGCAGGATCTGGAGCATGAAGGCATAGCCTTAAATGTAGTCAGAACAGCAAACGCCTTTAAGGGAGTATCGTACCGTGACAAGCAAGAAGCCAAGGCGATGCTGGTACAGCGTGCGTTATGGTTTATCCTGGACAACACAGGGAAGCCGCCGGCGAAGGACGATCCGGTCGAGAGCGACATATTTCACGCTTTAATAAAGGTTTTCAGGCCGGACATTCTTAAAGAAACCACAGAAACATGCGAAGAAATCTGATGATCGAGGGCGGGAGGGATAACCTCTCGCCCTTATAGATTTTTGAGGACTATTGCAATACGAGTGAAAGAGAAGGTATCGCTTTGAAAGAAAAGAGAAAAACCATAGTTTTCGTTATCCTGGGCTCGATATGCTTAAGCGGATGCATGTCAAAAACCGAGACAAAAGCACCTGCCGAGGCAGTAGAAACAGCCTCGCCTGTAGCGGCACGAACAAAGGGAATAGAAGAAAAGGCAGAAAAACAGCCGGCTTATACGGTCGAGCGTTGGTATCACAAAGGCTTGGATGGCAATGCGCAGGATGAAAAAGAGGATCGCAAGGCGAATATGGAGGCGGCATTTTCAGTAGAAGACAGCCCATACTCGTTATATGCAAAAGCCTGCGAAGTGCAATCAGAGCATTTCAAGGAAAAGGTATTTGAGATGTACTCCAGAGACGACGACGTCATGCTATGGAACTGGAAAGGCGAAGACACGGCGGAATTAAAGGAGATGGCAAACGAGATGTATGAATTCGCCAAAACTATCAGCGAGGATTGCCTGATTGACAGCATTCATCGGGAAAGAAACATAATCTACATAGAGAGTACAGCCGGAGAGAAGCTTTTCGTGTACGACCCAAACACATTTTTTATCGCAATTCAGTGATTTTATCTAATCGAGGCGGTTTTTTAATATGTTCTTTCATCCTATGATTGTAAAACCATCAAAAAGGAAGAGGATACATGACAGAATACACGAAAAAACAGATCGCCAAATTCAAGGGAATGGCAAAAGAAAATCCAGAGAAGGCGTTAAAAGAAATAGCAGCATGCGCGACATTCATGCGCAATCCGGAAGCACTGGAAGTTCTTGCAGAAATGGACAAAACATCTTAAGGCAGTCGTTACTAAACGCTGGACTTATATTACATGGAAAGACTCCGGATCTGTCGAATGATGAAATCAAAAGAACAGAAACGTTCAGTAAAGTGAAAGCTGCAGAAATCTTGCAATGGCTTAAACATAATGCTGAAGTAAGATACTGGGTAGTCCTAGATGACCTTGATCTTCATAATGAAGTTGTGGATTCACATCAAGTCAGGCCAGATTCAAAAATAGGGCTTTCAGAAACGGATGTAAAGAAAGCAGAGGAAATAATAGGTCACATTTTTACTCAATTTGGAGAAGAAAAATAGTCAGAGAGCAGAGGGGACACTTTTCCGAAAAGGGAGATATTTTTTTGTATCGTTCGTCCATGCCGGGATCACAGTTATCGAACCAAATCTGTTCTGGAACTATTATTTTGCATGTTAAGAAGCGGAAAATAACCATACAAAAACGTTTACTAATTTTTACAAGAAACAATCATCAAGGAGGAAGAAAACATGAAAAAACCAGCAACATTAGCAACTGCAGCAACCGTACTTTCCGTAGCCCTGTTAGCAGGCTGTGGCGGATTCGCACCCACCGCAGGAAACACGGGAACAACAAACGAGACAGCAACCAGCCCTGCATCTACAGTACAACAGCCCGCCGAAGACAAGGACCCTCAGGAACTTCTCGACGAACTGGACGAACTGGACGGAGCGGATTATTACGAGTACGATGACTACGACGAGTATGACGAGGATTACCTGGACGAGGATGACGTATACGACGCTGACACAGGAGAAGACACCGGGGAAGGCGACGCCGGAGAAGGTAGCCTTATCGCTGACGGGGAGTATGTGACGGACGCCGAGTACACAGGGGAACTATCGGAGGACGGAAAAACACTGGTGATCACGACAGCGCTAAGCGAATACGTGAACAGCTCGCCGGTCTACGAGAAGCAGACCTACGTTTTTAATGTAGCGGATACATGCAGGTGTATCCAGATACAGGAGGATGTGACAGAAACGTCTTTCTTTGAGAGCATGGATCTCGTCAAGGATTTCCTGGAAGGGAAGAGCGGACTGCCGATCACGCTGGAATTCAAGAATAACGAACTGGTTGCGGTTACATTTTCTTCATGAACGCAAGAGAAGCAAAAGGAGAAAAACATGGGCTGGAATGATGCCTATTGGCAGGGAAAACAAAAAAGAGCAGAAAAAGCAAATGCGCACCACCAGAAGATGCTGGATAAATACAAAGACGAGATCAGCCGGTCGGTAGAAGGTACTGCCATCTGGGACAGCGACAAAGCCCGGATGGCAACCGGCTATGACATGGTGGAAAAAGCGCTGGGCGAAACGAAGCTCAATTCACCCGAGATTATCGTCGACAACCTAGATACCGTGTCCGGACTGATGAAATACCACTCCGGGAAGACCGTGGTGCTTAACTTCGCGTCGTACAAAAACCCCGGCGGCGGATTTTTAACCGGATCAAGCGCACAGGAGGAGGCCTTGTGCCACGAATCTACGCTTTATGAAGTGATAAGCGATAACGCCTTTGTAAGATACTACGAGTGGAATAACGAGAACAAGAACAAGGCTCTATATAAGAACCGCGCGCTCTGGTCACCGGAGATCATTTTCGAAAAAGACGGACAGACAATCACCGCGGACGTTCTGACCGTTGCTGCACCGAACCGCAAGGCGTACATGGACTACATGAAGGACGCTTCAGAAGAGGAAAACCTGAAAGCATTGCAGTTAAGAACCCAATTCGTTGCCGACCTCATCAAGATCCACGCGTGCGATACAGCAATCCTCGGAGCGTTTGGCTGCGGCGTATTCGGACAGGATCCGGAGACCGTAGCAAGGTTATTTAAGAAAGCGATGGCAGACTCAGGGATCAAGATTGTGTACGCTGTGATCGACAAGGGCGGGCACACCAAAGAAGGCGCGTACGCTATTTTTAGCCGCGTAATGAAGGAAGAAACGAGAAAAGCATGAAAAAAAGATACACCGCACTGGCACTCGCGACCACGTTGTCTTTTGCATGGATATTTAATACAGCCGAGTCTGTTAAGGCCTTCCTGGCTGCCACACCCGCCTGGAATTCTTTATCTATCCGTATGGCAGAGACACACAAGGTTTCCATGATCAACGAGTCTTCCACAGGCTATATCTATATCGGAGACAGCCGGTTCGCCGGGATGCAGGCCGTAATGCCGGAAAACGAAAACACTTTCGTTGTGGCGGAGGTGGGAAAAGGCGTCTCGTGGTTTTGCAGCGCCGGCTACGAGGCTATACAAAAGATCCGGAAGGAAAATGACTACGAGGATTGGGTCTATATCCTGAACCTTGGCGTCAACGACATCGGAAATGTCGAGCGATGGGCCGGTTGACGGCGTATTGCTGTCATGGACTAATAGCGGCAAAGCCTTGGTTCAGATCGGCAATCGGTTCGATGTATACGAACCGTATGTCGTCAAATTGAAAACAAAAGAACCGAAAGGAGAAGAAAAATGAAGCAGGAATCATGGGTCATTCTCGAATGCACATTCGAGACAGAGGAGGAAGCAAAAGAGTTTGAAAACTTCCTTCCGATGTTCGAGAAAAAATTCCAGGAAGAAAACACACTGGGAGAAGCAACGGTTAGCCGGGAAGAGGATTTTGACGGGGATGAAAAAGGCATCGCGTTTGAGGTAAGGATTACCAAAGATGTCTGTTTTGAACCCTACTATGAGGGCTCTTGGAGTTCACCTCCGGAACCGGCGCGTCTCGTGGGAGAAATATATCCGCAGGATATTTTATCCGAAGCCGCAGAGATGATCGCTGAAGATGGGTACAGGTTTGAAACCATCAAGATCATCGACAGCGCATTGGATGAAGCCGGCGAAATATCCGGCGACATGTGGGATTACTGTTCCGGTGGCCCCGTAAAAGAAGCAACCGCCCTGAAATGGGCGGACGTCGCTTAGGACAGGAGGTGCAATATGAAGGGATACTACCAGTATAACTTCAAGGTCAACCCTGCGTGGAGTAAACCGAAGATGACGGTTACGCGAAAGGAGTTAGCACCGGACCAGCAGGTAACCTACGGCGTAGGCGTAGGGTATCGTTCCACAACGCCGGGTGTGATCTGCTGCTTAGTCAATCTTCCGGAGGAGAGCGAATATAAAGCGCTGAAAGCGTTCGAGTGGTTCCTGCGTGAAGAAGCCTGCAGAACTTCCAAATGCGCCGATGCCGTTGCGTCCTTGAAAATGGACGCACTGGTTGCATTGTAAAAATTTAATAGCGTCCGGCGCAAATCCGGAGCGTGCCCGAATGGGCTGTAACTGTTAATCACAACAGGCAGCCCGTGCGGCTGCCGGAAAGGGAGAACAATGAGAAAAGCAGTAGAAATCAAATGGGATGTAGATATCGACGACGCGATCAGGGTGATCGACGAAATGAGTGTAGAGAATGCCGCAGAGGCGCTCGATATCCCGAGCCGGGTTTACGCAAATATGCGAGATGCTGAGCGGTATAGTGTTGTATATGCCCGCTTTTATAAGAACCCGGAAGCGATCGCGGAGCTTTTAGGGCTCCCTGCGGAAGTAAATATTCCGGCAGAGATCAAAGATGCCGAAGACATCGGGGACTGGCTGTCAGATGAATACGGATTCTGTCACAAAGGCTTCGAGTTGGTTGAGAAGCCCGTGACAGAATTTGACATTGCCCTGATCGAGATGCCGGGGAACGCAGGCCTTAGCAAGGCGGATATGATGGATCTGTACGATCTTTTGGCAGATACATCCGCCTTCCCGATAGAGATCGGAGATATTAATGGCAACAGTTCCGCTATGGGGCTGATTACTCCGGAGGCGGCAGAAAAGCTGCAGTATGAGTATGATCAGCAGTCCGCTCTTGGAACCTTTATCTCTGGGATCTTAGACGACATGGAAAAAGAGACCGAAGACGGAAGGTATGAGTTCAACGGCCTCAACATCTGGCTCACCAGGGTTCCGTAACCCGAAGCATTCGCCCGGATTATTCAGTAGTAAAAGAAGAAACGCTGTCGAAATGACGGCGTTTTTCTTTTTCCCCAGAAAAAATGAATTCCATCGTTCATCCTAAACATAACCAAACTGGAAATATTTGGAGGGAAGAGAAATGGGAAAAAAAGTATTGATCGTTGACGACGCGGCTTTCATGCGTATGATGCTGAAAACCATCCTGTCAAACGCAGGGTACGAGGTCGTAGGAGAAGCATGTAATGGGAAACAGGCTGTAGAACAGTATAAGGCATTGTTGCCTAATATCGTGACACTGGACATCACTATGCCGGAAATGGACGGGATACAAGCCCTGAAAGAAATAAAAAAAATAGACCCGGGAGCCAGATGCATCATGTGTTCAGCGATGGGGCAGCAAGCCATGGTCGTCGAGGCGATCCAGGCAGGCGCGAAGGACTTTATCGTGAAGCCTTTCCAGGCGGAAAAGGTGTTGGATTCCGTATGTAAGGCTGCAGTGTGAACTACTCGGCTATTGAATAACCGAGGCTTCCCGCTCAGTATCCTAAAAAAAGACCGGAGAATTTCTTCCCCGGTCTTTTATGGTCAGGCGGTGCGTTTCCGGTCTTTTTTCCAGGTCGACCACCACTGCAAAGGGGTCACGACTGCAAGCGTAATAACCATTGCAACTCCAACAAGGTCAACCCTGCCGAGTGCCCTGCCCCCAAGAAGGGTGAATAAACCGCAAGCCACAAGAAAGACGACACCAGTAAAAAGCGCGTCCTTCAGCCGGTCCTTGCGTTTCGACAACGAAACGACAGCGGCCAAGACCAAAAACAAAACAATTATAACAAATAACTTTGCTACCATAGAAAATCTCCTTTCCACTTATATGATTGATAGATACGCGTGTAGGATGACGGTTTCAGACGAGAATAAGTTTTTCCAAAGCGTCTTTCATCCTAATCAGAAAGGGGGAATGAAAAAATGCTGAGTATAAGGAAAAGACGCTCGTATATGGGCTATCGCGAAAGGAAGGAAGAACGAAGATCCTACCTCGGTGCTTTTTTAGCCCTCGCGTTCATGGCGGCTATGATACTGGCGGCAGTAATCATAGAAGGTACGGTAATATAAGGCGATACGATGATATCCAAAGAGAAGAAGGCTAAAGCAAAAGAAAACTCAAGCCCGTCTGTGGCAAAACTCCTATCAGTGATCTTTCTGTTCCTAACTGCCGTATCGATCCTGTCGCGCGTTACCGTAGGGATCATTATTGAAGAATACACAAAAAAGCAGGTGATCAAACAGGCGGATATCATCACAGAGATCTTTAAGAAACGCCTAGACGGTGAGATCGAGAGACTAAATACGCTTTCTAAGGCGGAAGGGAAGAGCATTATCCGGGTCGGCGAGGAAAATGCAAAGGATACAGGCGCGGGCAACTTTGGGATAACAGCAGCATCCGGGGACTATGCGGCAAAGATCGGCGGGATGTATATCGAGGACTATAAAGCCAGATACCCGGCTGTTTTTGATGATACGGGCGGGATGATCATCTATTCGATATTCGAGGCGGTGTCAGGTGAAACATACATCACATATTATAAAGTCCCACATGAAGAGCTCGAGTCGTATTTCGGGATCGACTTAAAAGAGAACGATTGGAACCTTGTACTAACGGAACACAGTGACGACGACACAGTTATGATCCTGTTTCATGATACAGACACCCCGGTATATCGCATGGAACAAAGTAAAGGCTCAGCAGCCTGGGCGGGGCGTGTCAACGGGGAGGATTGCTATTTCTTTTCTGCGGAAGTGAAAGGCACGCCGTTTGTTGTCAATGGGTATACACCAAAAGACACATTCAGCTCCGGCATACGGTCCGTTACATATACCTATGTTGCAACACTCATTCTCCTGATGGCATCTATTTTGATCGCTTTCTATGCACTATACCGTGCGCATTCAAGATCTGCAAAGTATAAGAAAGCAGAGCATGAAAAAGAGATCGCGGAAGCAGCAAATATAGCAAAGAGCGAATTCTTAAGCCAGATCAGCCACGAAATACGTACGCCTATCAATGCCATGCTTGGCATGAATGAACTGATCATGCGGGAGAGTAATGAACCGGCAACCATTGATTATGCGCAAAAATCACAGGACGCCGGCAGCACCCTATTATGCCTCGTGAATGACATCCTGGATTTTTCGAAGATCGAGGCAGGCCAGATGTCGATCGTAAACGATGCATATAAGCTGTCTGAAGTGATCAGGACGGTAGACAGCACGATCCGCCCGCGCGCGGAAAGTAAGGGCTTGGAATTTGAACTCACTGTCGATGAGGAGATACCAAATAACCTCGTAGGAGATAAGACGAGGGTAACACAGATTTTCCTAAATCTCCTGACAAACGCAGTCAAATATACAGAACAGGGCAGTATACATGCCGCACTAAATTATACCGGGTGTGAAGACGGCATTACGATACGCTTTTCTGTGGAAGATACAGGTATCGGGATCAGAGAAGAAGATATCCCTGGGCTATTTCAGAAATTTCAGCGGGTTGATCTAAAACACAACTCCGCGATCGAAGGAACGGGGCTTGGATTATCGATCACAAAGGACCTCACAAACCGGATGGGCGGCGACGTAACGGTAGAAAGCACGTATGGAGAGGGGAGTACCTTCATCTGCTGGTTTAAGCAGGGGATAGAAGAAAACGCGGATATATATAAAAACCGGGAAGAAAAAATGGATGGAAAGACATTATACGCGCCGGGGATATCGATCTTAGCCGTAGACGACACCATGATCAATCTGGTGTTACTGAAAGGCCTCTTTAAGAACACCGGCGTTTCACTTGATACAGCAGAAAGCGGAGAGGAATGCTTAAAATGCGTAAAAGAAAAGGTATATGACATCATTTTCCTGGACATTAGGATGCCGGGGATAGACGGAGTGGAAACACTACGCAGGATGAAAGCAGAAGGTTTTATAAAAAACACCCCTGTGATCGCGCTTACCGCGAACACATCCAGCGGGTACGAAGGTTTTACCGACTGCCTTTTGAAGCCGTTCCACCCCGGGGAGCTTTATTCCATGGTCGTGAAGCACATAGAAACGGCAAGCATAATCGACGACAAACGCCCGGAAGTATCGGAAGAACTGAGCTGTTTTTCCAAGATCAACGGCATTGACGCCACGCACGGACTTTCTATGTGTGGGACGAGCGAGATCTACCTGGAGGCGCTGGAAAACTACGCAAATTCAGCAAACTCGTACACACAGGAAATACAAAAAGCCCTAGAAATAGACGATTACGAGACTTTCGCCAGGATAACGCATACGATCAAGAGCTCATCAAACATGATCGGAGCTGTTGAGCTCTCAGAGAAGGCAAAAAGGCTGGAAAAAGCAGGAGATGAAAAGAACGACAACCTGATCCGCGTTATGATGCCTAAATTCATGTCAACATATCGGCGCCTCGCTGCAGAGATCGCCGCGTGTATGAAAAAAGAGGACGTTAAAGGGGAGATAAGCGAAGAGGACGTGCCGGGCCTGGCAAAGCATATGGAGGATTACATTGACGATTTCAACGACGATGCTATAGGGAGTATGATCCATGCTCTTGACCAGTACCGTTGGCCAAGGAAATACCTTCAGAAATTTGACGCACTCAAAGCAGCAAATACCGCAGCGGACTGGGTCAAGATGAAGGAGATCGTTACATCAATGCAGGAGAACTTTTGATGGAGATGGAAACAGAGAACTTAGTAGACGGGAGACCGAGTATATTGCTGATCGGGGACACAAACGAGTTTCTTCTCAACGCACTGGAAAGAGACTTAAAAGGGAAGGATTTTTCAGTAAAACGCTGTGTTCCAAATGTAAACCGGGTCGGGGAAGCGAATACCAATGCGATCGTATATATATTGTTTAATGAAGTATACGACGGGTTAGACGACCTCTTCGTTTATCTCAACGACTGTATCAACGACCGCGGAGTGGAACTTTGTATTGTAGGCGAGCGACAGGACATACCTGATATTTATGCGTCGATCTCCCCGGATAAGATCGCAAAGATATATGAACGCCCTGTTGATAATAAACAGCTCTTAGAAGACGTCTGCGATCTATACAAGCAGGCGACAAGGAAACAGGCAAAAAAACGGATCCTTTTAGTCGACGACGACCCGTCATTCTTAAGGCGGACGCAGTCAATGCTAAAAGGCCCGTATAAAGTCTTCGTTGCGAATTCCGGAGCGTCAGCGCTTATGGTACTCGCGAAGCATAAGGTGGACCTGATCCTATTGGATTACGAGATGCCGGCGCTAAACGGCCCGCAAGTGTATGAACTTATAAAGTCAGAGGACGAGCTGTCTAAGATCCCGATCATGTTCCTGACGGCAAAGAACGATGCAAGGTCTGTACGTCAGGCTCTGGACTTAAAGCCAGAGCATTATATAACAAAATCCATGCCGGCAGACCAGTTCATCTGCACGATCTCGGATTTCTTCGCCAAGCAGGAAATGCTGGCAGTGGTGAACACGAACGTGAGCTGGATGGATCCGAACTGGGATTTTTAAGGCACACGAGGATGATTATAAATTCTAAATGGGAACCTGCCAACCTTCAGGTTGTGCAGAGCAGTCAGAAATGCTTTCATCTTAGCGCGCCGGGGCCGGCAATAGTATTAAACCCTGCCAAAAGATGCATACAGCAGGTCCAAATCCTGCCGTACTAATACAGAAAAAGAAAAGGAGAGAATTATGAACAAAAAGAAGATCCCATTCAAACTCGTTATGCTGCTGGTCGCTGTCATCCCGATGGCAACGGCACTGCTCTTAACAACTATATTTTCAACAAAGTTCATTGAAAACCTCGTGATAAAGGAGATCGAGACTGAGCTTGCAGCCACGGTGAAGCAGGCAGACCAGCACTTTAAGGAAATGTCCGGTGACTGGTCAGAAAAAGACGGCAAAGTATACCACGGAGAGAATGAGATCAAGGAAGACGACCCGTTCTTCGATTCCATGGTAGACCAGGAAGTACACATGACCCTGTTTTGGGGAGATACGCGTGTAGCCACGTCTATCACGGATAACGGGAAGCGCGTTGTAGGTACACAGGCTTCAGAAGGCGTGATCAAAGACGTCTTACAGGGCGGGAATACAAAGTTCATCGATCACGTAACGATCGTAGGCCAGGACTTTTCCGGGTACTATCTGCCGTTAAAGAACGCCGCTGGGGAAACCGTTGGTATGCTCTTTACCGGAAAGCCGTATACCGAGACACAGAAAGAGATCAATGGCATTGTACTGAAGATCGTCATCATCGCCCTTATTGTTGCCGCGATCTTCGTCGTGACCGTATTCCTCATCGCAAACTCGATCGGCAAGCGCCTGCGTGCCATGCAGGGGTCAATAGGAGCGCTGGAGAACGGTGATTTCTGCGCGCCGGTAAAAAATGAAAATGCGATCCGGGAGTTTTCAGAGACGTGCGTATCTATGGAGAACATGCGCTCTCGTTTGCAGGGAGTATTAGCGGAAGTACGAAAAAAAGCCGAGGATGTCGGTATAACAGCAGACGATACCATGGCAAAGATACAGTCCGGAAAAACCACAGTAACAGATATCAGCCAGGCAACATCTGACCTTGCAAACGGCGCGACCATGATGGCGCAGGACGTGCAGAATACTTCTGACCTTGTGATCAATATCGGGAACTCCGTCGAACAGGTCTTAACATCAGCAAGCGCGAATATGTCCATGAGTAAGCAGGTCTATGACATGTCATCCTCTGTCCAGGAACAGATGGAGAGCCTGCAGAAAGAGGATAAGGAAACCGACCGTATCGCTGGCGAGGTGCAAAAATCGGTAAATGAGATGGCCGGGGTAGTAGATGACATAAGTAAAGCTGCTGAGGCGATCATCGGGATCGCCAGCCAGACGAACCTGTTGGCGCTGAATGCGTCGATCGAAGCGGCGCGCGCAGGTGAAGCCGGCAAAGGCTTTGCGGTCGTAGCGGATAACATCAAAGGGCTGGCAGAGGAATCGGATAAATCCGCAAAGGAGATCACAGGCATGCTATCGAGGATCTCAGAGTTGTCGGATCGGAATAAGGACCTTACCGGAAAGATCAAGGAAGCCACGGCAAACGAGTCGGTTGAATTTGACCACATGGGCACGTCCTTCGATGAGATGAAGAAACAGCTGGAAGAGACAGAAGAAGCCACAGAAACAATAGAAAAGCTCGCAGAATCCGTAAATAAGGACAAGGACGAGATCATGAATGCAGTCGAGAGCCTGTCTTCCGTATCGGAAGAAAATGCTGCCAGCTCGGAAGAGACAGCCGCGTCTTTAAGCCTTCTGGATGCCAACATGGACGAGATCGCCGGGCAGGCAGAGGAACTGAAGACGATCGCCGGGGAGCTGAAGGAAACCGTAGGGTTTTTCAAAGTCTAAAGAAGGGAGAGAGCGTATGACCACAATAGTTATCATTGCAATAACGGAAGCTATTGCTATATCCGCAATCATCACTGCGATCGACATTGTGCGAAATAAGGGAAAGTATGAGAGTGAAGAGTAGGGAAAAAGTATGGATGAGAAAAGGACAAATGAACGGATAAACACAAAAATACACTGCAATTTATTCTACGGTGATACAGAATACGCCTGCGAGATCGTTGATATGAGCGAGAAAGGGATGGGGCTGCTTATCGACGTAGACAAAATATGGCTAAGCGCCGGCGACTGTGTAAAGATCCAGTTCATAGATCTGGACAGGGTATATAACTTCGAAGCATGTATCCGGTACACAGAAAAACAGGACGCGGGCTACCATGTCGGTTGCCTCGTGCATTCGAAAGCCCTAGAGAAACTGGTAGCATGCAAAAAGTGTATGGACGGCTTCTGTATCCAATATTTGCGATGAGGGATGAAAAATTGGCATAAAGCTTTATGCCCTCACGGGATTGTTCCCGCAAGGGCAAAAGCCAGGCTCATCGGAACATAAACCTGTCAAGCTCAAATTGCCGTTCCAAAAGCAGGATCTGGTTGCGTTTTTTGATCGCTTCCATGAGTTCCTGCTTTTTTTCTGTAGAGATCCGCGGGTATGTCTCGATACAGTGGGCATATTTGGTACTCTTTAAGATCGCTTCGATATCGCATTTCTTCTTCATTCGGGCAAAGACATTCTTCTCCACATCTCCGAAGAGCTTGCTCTGCACAGCTATATCGATCTTCCCGGAACTCCAGTATGCGGCACCGAAATCAAAAAGCGGGGAGGGACCGATGATCTTCATAGTGTTTACATCCCGGATCAAAGCGATATTACCGAGGTTTCTGTCGCTGTTACCGGTAATGCTGTCAATAAATATCATACCTTCCATATATTCTTTCATATCCGGGACTTCGTACTTATCGCTGACAAACAGGATATGGTCATAAATCGAACGGTCTTCAGGCCTCGGGTATTTATGATATATATAGGAAAAAGGCACAAGCTCCGTGTCCTTTGTTATGAAATTCCTGCACTTCGAGCATAAAGTAACGCCTTCAACACAAAGATCATAACGTACAAACGGCAGGATCTTCATCTGCTCCAATAGCACAGACACAAGGATCTCGCTTAAAGGCTCCTGATGCGTGACTTTGCTCCCGGCTTTATACAGCACAGATACACCATCCGCATCAGGTTTCCATCTTTTCTTTAATACACCGTTTGTTGTGATATCCGGGGAATTCGAATCCAAACGCCTTTTATCTACCGCCCAGGGTGAAAATACAGCGTCACCGACATCAAGGCTGTATCGGTTATGGAAATAATTGATCCGGCGCCAATCCTCATCCCGCCGCTTGATCCAATACTGGTCAGAGAGCGAAAGATAGTTTTTTGACCTCAAGAAGTCCATTCCCCATTCTTCTACGAGTATGTTAAGATCCTCCCTGTTTTCAGGGATAGACCGTGAAGAGAGCCAATCATTAAAAGACTCCGGGGTAAGGTTATCCACTAAAACAAGCGGTAAGAGAGCAGGATCCTCTACCTTCCCTATCTTTTCCGCATACCCGTTTTTATCGGTATAAGACATCACTTTCTTATCCCGCAGCCATAATTCTGCCATAATATCCCTCCCAAAAAGAAAAGCCTGCGAGAATATCTGATCCCGCAGGCCGTGTGTTTTTCTTAATTATTGAAGTTTAAGACTTCAGAAGCCATATCGATCGTTGTTGCATCTGTTTCTTTTACGGTCCTTTCCGTCTCATTATCTTCTTTCAAGAGCAGGGCAGCGTTCACATTCGGGTTCACGCGCCTGGGGGCTTCCTGCTGCGCCTGTACTTCCGCCGGGTTCGCGCCGACTGACGCGGCAAATGCCTGCATAGCGTTAAGCGCCTGTCCTTTTGGAACACTGTTCCTTACCGGCGTATTCTGCGGAGCAGCCTGCCTTATCAGCCTCTGTGCCGGCTGCCCAGGCTGTGCCGGATACGTCCTCGGCTGTGCGTTCTGCTGAGGTGCCGGCTGCACAGCCGGTTTCGGCGAAGTCCTCTTCATACGCTGGTCAAGGGCTTTATGCATGCTGTCGGTTGCTTTCTTAATAGAAGCTCCGGGTTCCCCGATGATCTGGGAGATACCGTATACCAGGTTGATGTCATTCTCAGCCGCGTCTACACAGACCTGGTCGAGAGTATTTTTGAGATCGATCGTACTGGCCTCGGAAACCACGACAAACTGCGCTCCGCGTGTGCGGTATACATTCTCGTCGCCAAAGGCATCCTTTAAGGTCTCGAGCGCCATCCGGATCGCTTCATCGCCATTTTCTTCCCCGTATTGCCGGTTGATCGCACTCATACCGACAATATCAACGGCACCGAGGGAAACAGCATCCTTGTCCGTATCCAGGCGGGAGTGCAGCGCGATACTATTCCCGATCTGGAACTTGACATCCTTATTGGCGATCTCGGATAACGTGTGGTTTTCGGCTTTTAAGGTATCCGCCTCTTTCTTTAAGGACTTCTGCGTTTCCTTTTCGCTGTTTAAGCTCTTTATTGCTTCTTCCTTCTCGCGTTCAGCATCCTTTGCCCGTACATTCGCAGCTTCAAGATCTCTCTTGGTTTTCTTAAGGTCGCCGCGTAATGCAGAGATCTCATTATTCAATCGGGCAACCTCATCCTGAAGGGAAGAGGAGTCGCCATCTGCTTTTCTCGCCTTCTTTTCAAGATTGCTCTTTTCAGATAAGAGGTTTTTTACTTCCCGCTCCAGCGCTTCCTTTTCAGAAGCAACGCTTTTTGCCACTTCTAAGGCTTCCTTTGTTGTTCCTAAAGCCGATTCAAGTTCTGCCTTATCCTTTTTAAGCGACGCGATCGTACTTTCTAATGACCTTATGCGTTCAGAAAGGCCATCCCGTCCGCCTTCAAGCTCTTTTACAGCCCGTTCGGCATCTTCCTTTTTGGAATTAATGGAAGCCAGCTTCTTCGAAAGCCCGTTATTGGCGTTTTCGAGTTCATCCGCACGTTTCTTTTCAGCATTGTATTGGCTGATTACATCCTGTAACTGCGCTTCAAGATCATTCTTCTCGGCTTCAAGCGCATTGATCTGTTCCTCGTACCGCTTTGCCTCATTCGCAAGAAGTGATTTTTCGTCTTTTAGTGAGTCCCTAAGGCGTGCAAGGTCATCTTCAGCAGCTTTTGCTCGCTCTTCAGCCTTCTTGTACTCCTCCTGCAACGATTTTAACGCCGAACGCAGGGAATTGATCTCCTGGTCGGTTTTCTGCTTCTCGGCTAAAAGGCTCCGCTGAATGTTCGCGATCTTCTTGTCGCCGTCGTTTTTGATCTCCTCGTACTTTTCAGATATCTCCTTGTACCGCCTTAAAGCCTCGGCAAGTTCCTGCTGCTTGGTATTTTCGGATTCTTTAAGGGCATTCATCTGCTCTGACAAAGACTTTGCCTCTTCTTCCTTCTTTTCATACTTATCTTTCAGGTCGATAAGGCTTTTAGCATTCTCGCGTTCTATACGGAGGAGTTCGGAAGACATAGCGGTAAAAAGCCCCTGGGTGATATATGGTGTCAAAAGGTTCTTCACATCCATCCCGACATTCGTCTCAACATTATACGGCGAATACTGCGGAGCAGCCTCTGCCTGTGCAGACTGTACTGGCGGCTGCGGCTTTTTATCCGGGAAGAGTATGTAAAACTCCTCTCGCCCGATGGCATCGATAAGGTCATCTGTCGGGACCGAGTAGATCTCATCTTCTGAAAGATGGATAACAGACTCTTCCGTACCGATCTCGGCGTCGATACCGTGTTTCACCAACTCGGCTGCGCAGTGCAGGATCTCGTTACAAAGCTCGTTATACCTGTTACGCTGAGCGGCTGTCTTTGTCGCGCGCCCGGAATCGATCATCGCCTCACGTTCATTCCAGCACTGGGAAAGGCGCTCGCCCATGTGCTCTTGATAGTTGCCTATAGCTATTCCCATTCCTACCTCCTTGATGGTTTAGATATTTTAGATGGCTGTTTCTGCCTTATGGTTTTTTAAATAATCCTTCAGATATTGTTTCAGATCCTTTTCTTTCTCAAGCCCTTCCGGACGTTCTGATGTATTAAAGATCTCTTTTCCACTTGGGTCTGTTATAGAAAGATGGTTCTTTCCATAAGTAGTGATCGCGTAATGTTTGTCTATAACTCGCACGGGACAAAAATTCCTTTCTTATATTGCCTCAGACTCTGACGCTGTTTCCACCATAGCTTTCAGCATAGACTTAGTAATAGGCTCATACTCCGGATCCGGCATCTTTTCCGCCAGCCTGGTCAGATACTCGTTTGCATAAAAGAAGTTCGACCCGTCACCCGGGTGCATGGTGAAATGAACGAAATCGAGCGGCTTCTTATGCCCGGAAATATGCATGATGTCAAGGTGATGTGACTTCAGCCATGCACGCCCTTTCGTTTCATCGCCAAAGTAATGATAGATCTGGTATAAAGTCTTATCGCCAAGGTAAGTCTCAATGGCATACTTTATGATCACACCGGCACGCTGCATTCCTTCAAAAGCGCGGAAAAAGCCCTTGGGAAAACGATAGGGCGTCGTGTCATATTGAAACTCGTCCATCTTCATGACATGGCGGTATTCTTCTATAGCCTGATGTTCAAGGCTGTATGAAATCTCCTTCGGGAATGCATACTGAAGGATCTGCCTTAAGTCAAGATACCTGGTAGAGCTTAAGACGATATCCAATTTTCGGAGTGTTTTTTCAAGGCACAGCGCTTGCATGATCTTCCGGTCCATAAACGTAAGCGCCTGCTCAGGCGTCCAGTGCAGAATATGCGTGATCGCATATCGCCAGATCACTCCGATAACATGCTGGCGTTCGCGTAAAGACCCTTCGCACGCTGCAGAGAAGTTCGCTGCATTTTGTCCCAGCAGCATTTCTTCGTAGATAAAGATGATGTCCTGTTCTGATTCCATGAAAGTGTTAAATCCCTCCAAAAGTCTCTTTCACAATAGGATGAAAGCCGCGATTTAAAAATCGGCACAGAGTAGAAAAATTTTCAAAAAAGGGCATAAAATCGCCGAAAAATCGTTGTTTGATATACATCTCTGTTTTTATATTTGTGCAAAAACTTCATCCTATAGTCATCAATATATTTTATGAACGGAAAAAGGAGGGAATAAACATGGCGAAGGTTGAGAATGGGTTTAAGATCACAGAAATCGTTGCGAAGTTTTGTGACGCAGGTATACCGGACGAAGAAGCAATAAAAAGCATGGGCAACATGCTAAAGACCTACATCCAGGCGATCGGCGTATGCCTCGCCGAAGTCGTATACCAGGGTGTAGACGGCTACGACGTGACATTTATGGTCACGGTAAAGCAGCCAGCCAGGCGGACGACCACGGACAAGGAGACCAACGTACATGCGATGATCGACTGGTTCCAGCTCCGCCAGTCCATGCGCGGGTTCGAGAGCAAGGTCATAAAGGACAGCTTCATCGCCGCATAAAACCCTATACCATGAAAAAGAGAAGAGCCGCAATGGCTCTTTTTCTTATACGAATGTGAAATATTGAAAAAAGATTTTTATTTTCAAGATAAAACTTCATCCTATCCGTGTATCTATAGATAATGAAGGAAAGGAGAAAAAGAGTGATCACAAAGAAAATGCTCGAGCGAGCAAAAGTAAACTTTAAGGAGCATAAGTCCACACTCGTTTTTGAAAACGATGCGGCAGCAATCATCGACTGGAAGAAAGAGGGGACAAGCGAGTACGCAGTGCGCTACATCCTCGACAAAGGGAAAGGAGACCTCGTTGTTACAGGGGACCTTGGCACGGGGGTCTTTAGCTTCAGAAACGAGGCGAGTATTACCATAATGTACTCGTTGATGAATGATCCAGGATATGCCGTTGAAAAGCTCCAGTGCAGCACAGACTACTTCACATACCGGCTTGAAGACATCAAAGAAGACGTAAGAGAAATGGTAAAAAAATATGGCTGGGGCTTCCATACCGACGTGGTATCCGAAATGGTCCTGGACTACCATGACGGGATTTTGGGCACCGAGAAAGCCGAGGAACTGGCTGATACACTCGGCGTAAAAATGTATGCGTTCGAGCGGATCGGCGAACGAGTGCATCCGCGGATCTGCTTGTGGTGCATCGGGTTCCGCATGGCCGTAGACGGCCTGAAATGATCACAAAAGAAGAGGCGGTGCGTTTGTCACTGCCTCTTTTAACGGTAAGTATTACGGGACTGATGCCTATTTCACCGCGTCCTTTAATGCCTTCCCT
>JAEEGL013713109.1_pt1 | contig 22012 bp, 21 predicted proteins | sample 9134231 | NCBI WGS metagenome assembly JAEEGL01 (sample SAMN16246548, study PRJNA631951) | gut metagenome | biome: gut microbiome; feature: rumen; material: fiber-attached | host: Bos | place: Iran: Karaj | collected 2018-10 | reverse complement strand
GATTGTCGACCAACGCTTTTTTGTTCCAGACCATGGCAAACAGGTCGAGCTTTTCCGCCAACGCTATGGCGATATCTATTCCCATGCCGGAAGCACGGGCATTGTCGATGAACTGCGCTATGTCTATGGTAAATTGGTGGAGGATAAGTTGATAGAGCCTGTCGACAAGTGGCCTCATCTCCTGCATTACCTCGATGCCGACCTTATCCGCACTGACCTCTACCCCGACTTGCGCTCACAGCTGGAACGCTATGTCACCGACCTCAACACCAGCAAGGAAGCCGACATGTGCGGCCGCTCGTTGCAAGAACGGTTTATCATCTCTACGGTACATAAAGCCAAGGGGTTGGAGTTCGACACTGTGTTGGTCTACCGTGCCATCGACGGCAGCTATCCTGCTCAGCGCAGCTGGACAGACAAGCAGATTCAGGAGGATGCCCGTCGGCTTTTTGTCGCCATCTCGCGTTCGCGCCGCCGCCTTTGCATCGTCTACGACAGCCATTACGGCTCTACCACTCACAGCCTCAGCCCTTTTCTCGAGAAGGTCAAGTCGCATTTCACCCTCTACAGCCGTCAGCCCGACGGCAAGATTCGCTCCAACTAGCTGTTTCTCCATTCGTGGAACTGCTTGATAGCCACCTCGATTGGTGTTTGGGGCATGTTCAGCTCATTGATGGCATTGTCCGCACGGTAGTGCTCTCGGACCATCAGCTGCCGCACGTTGCGCGTCGACACATCGGTGCGCATGCCGAGAAAACGCAGCAGGTCGCCCACGGCACCGGCCACCGCCAGCGGCCAGTTTGGCATTGTGATTATATGCTGCCGGTAGCCCATCACCTCGGCCTGCATCTGGTATAACTCCTTGATTGTCATGTTGCCGCTGTTGTTAACCGCAATGTATCGGTGGCCATTCCGACCCATCGTCAGTGCGTTGACAAGCGCCTGTGCCACGTCGGCCACATGAATGAAGCTCTTTCCGCCACGTGGCGCCGCCATCAGTGGCCGTCGCCATGCCGCCAGCAGCATTCGTCCCGACGACGGCTTGACATCCCATGGCCCCAGCATGAAGCCGGGATTGACAACCACTATATGTCTCTTACCTTCTGTATTTTGCATTCCGTTTGTGGCTGCTGCCAGCACCAGTCGCTCGCCCTCCTGCTTGCTTCTCGCATACCAGCTTTCCGTGAACGGTGCGCACATCGGCACATCTTCCCATTGCCCGCTCTCCACTTTGCACTTTCCACCCTCAACACTCCATAGTCCACCAATCGTGTTCACCGTCGAAGTGTGTATCAGGATGTTGATGCCCGTATCGTCCAGCAGTCTGGTCAGCATGCAGCACAGGTCGCGGTTCACCGGCAGGTAGTCTTCGTATCGCCGCAGCGACATGTCCGTCACACCGGCGCAGTTGATAATCGCGTCGCAGCCCTCGGCGGCCGCCAGCAGGGTAGGGTAGTCGAGCAGCGACCCCGTGCGCACCTCATAGTCGCCCTCAATCCGCATCGCATCGGCCCGACGCACCAAAATCACCGCCCGGTGCTTCTCCTCCATCAGGCAGTGCAAAACGTTATGTCCCAACAATCCGCTGGCTCCCAACAGCAATACCTTCATGTCTCTGATATTTTATGGCGGTAAATTTTACAGCCGTTAAATTTCGATGCAAAGTTACAAACTTTTTCTCACATAGAGGAAAAAAGTAATATTTCCGCCTTCAACAAATTCCCAAACGACACAAAAAAGTCTGAAACGACATAGCCCCCTAAAAAACAGATGTCCTGTTTGCGTCAGTAGCCTGTTTTCGGGGTAAAAAAAAGATGGAGGGCAGTGCTATCCGCCGTTGCGGAAGCTCTGCCCTCCTTTTGAGTTTGTCATTATCCTAAAGCCGCTGGCGCTGCTAAAATAGATAAATCTGTTACCAATAGAGGCAGGCACGGACATTGCTAGAGCCAAGAACTAAATCGATCCAATTCGTATGATTATTGCGGGGATTGATAGCATACACGTAGTTTGCGTTATACTGTGTAGATGTCCAGTAGTGGTCATCAATCATATTTTCGCCGCCGACGCTGGAGAAGATGCCAGGTAGGTTGCCTGTGCCTACTGCGGTAATTATATTGCTCCACTCGTCCTTGCTGGCCAGAATCCATCTTGCGCCAGTAATTGCGACAGGTGTCGTTGAGTTCATGCCGCTGCATTCGCCAATTGCGGCAGCCCAGGTCACATGATTCTCACCATCTGTTAATGCGAGTGCATAATGTGCGTTACCATTCACATAGACAAGCATGGCCACGCGGGTCGCCATGCATTCTGCATCCGCGCCGTAGGCATGTATATGTCCGTCGGTGCAAATCAGCTTGTTCACATCCTCAGCGGTAGCATTAGAGGCTGAGGTATACGGTGCCGGAGCGGGATCCTGCTTTGTCATCTTCACCGTAATCTCATAGTATCGGCTGTTGGCGAAGGTCACGCCTGATTTCTCATAGGTGTAGGTGTCATCGCCGACGTTGGCAGTGAGAGATACGGTCTGCTCGCTGAAGCCTGGGATGGCCACATACATTACGTCGGTGCCCGAGACGGGGGTAATGGTATAGCTGTTGGAGCCATCATTGACAACGAGCTGCGTAGCGTTGAGGGCTGCATTGTTGACGATGTCCTTCAGCGTGAACTTTACGATGGCTTGTTGGTTCTCGAAATCGACGCTGCCCGCGGTGGTGACATTGCCACTGCTTGAGACGCTGGCAACGGTCACAGATGCTGTGGCGTAGTCATACTTGGCAGCGATGTCGCCGAGTGTCCCCACCTGTCCTGTATAGTCGCGTGCACCGCTGCGGGGGAACTGCAGGGTCAGCACGTCTTCGGCAGCAATGGTAATGCCGGAGAGTTCGCCCAGCAGTGTAGTGCTTGTGCCGGCCTCTTGCGGCTGCAAGGAACCCTTGGCCCAAGTCTCGCCTTTCTGCACATAGACGTTCTCCGTCGTGGCCCACGAGGCGGTGAGGGTCGAACCGTTAAGGGTAAGTTGCTTAACGTTGCCGCCACCCTTGGTGGCGTTGACGGTCATGGTGAATTTTCCTGTTGCGACCTCCTCCTTTTGGCACGAGGTCATGGCTGCTCCGGCCACCACCATGGCGGTCAGCATTATTATGTGTATGTAAATCTTCTTCATTGTCGTGCCCTCCTTATTCCCATGTATCGAAATAACCTGTTTCTGCTGCTGAGCCGTATCCGTCGCGGCTGAAGGTCACATCCTCGAAATCTTCTTGTTGTTGATGGACGAAGAGCGAGGTCAAGCCACTCGTGGCAAAGCCTTGCTCCACCTTGAAGGTCACCGCGGTTATCTGCGGTGCCTCATAAGATTTGTTTTTGTTTGATAGTTCTTTCATTGAATTGATGATTATTAATTATTAATTACGATTAGACACAAAGCAATCCCCGCCTCGCCACAGTGGCGGCGCGGAGGGATGTGGAATTAAAGAAAAGGAATCGTCCTTTCCCCGTTATATTATTTGTGTGTGTAGGAGAGGTGATAATCAATGAGTTGTGGATAATAATAACTTTCATACGCAGCTGCAAAAGATACGAAAAAATCTGAATTGACAAGTCTTTATTATCCGAATTGACAAGTTTTTTTTCTCTCTCAGATATCTCCATATCGTTGCGACTTTCTTTTCGGCTGTTATCACCTTTGAGTGATAAATTGCATAATAATAAGGCGTTAAATTATTTGTTTTACTTATCATCTTGAAAGGTTCTGGAATACCGTATATCCTGATAAGTGGTAAATAATTCACGCCTTTGCGCGAACCTTCCGCCAACTTATTCTCGGATATATAGAATTTTCCAGATTCTTCAAGAGAGAACAAGAGCGTCACGCTCAATATTTTTTCAGTCTATATGTTTTGTATTAAGTCATTATTTTTTTTCTTTTGTGGTTTCTATTTCTATTATTACTCAAACAGCCATTCCAACATTGTTAAAAGATAATGATGGTTGGGATGCTCCTTCTACCGTCAGAAGGGTGTACCCTCTTTTCTTTAGTATGCCTTTGGAAACCATTTCTTCAAATTCCTTTGAGGATTTCTCAAATTCTTGAAGTTCGGAATCTTCAAAATTCATTGTTGAAAATATTTCTTTCAGTTTGTCTTCTATTGTTGCCATAATTTATATATGTTTGCGGGTCTGGATAAACATTTGCATATTATATTTCATTGTGAAATCTCTCAACAGATTATAGTATTGTCTAATAGCAGGACGAATTGTTGTGTTGTTGCTATAATCATCTATCTTGAGTTTTAGTGTACCCAAATCATTTATGTTGATTGGGCGTCCATGGGATTTCCATCTGGCGTTATTACCTAGTTCCTTTGCAATCTCTTCTGCGCGTTTTTCTTTGTCTTTCTGTGTGACGGGCTTCCCCGTAGAATTATGAGTTGACCAATTCTTGAATTTATATTGAACTAGCCACTTTTTCAACAAGTCAATAGTCAATTCCCTTGCTTGTTCGTACCTTCTCAGCTCAGCAAGGTCAAAATCTTTAAGTATTAAAAATTCAGCCTGCGTTAATGTGCCCTTTTGCGCTTTCTCAATCAAACCGTTTACTTTATCCAGATATCCCATAGCAGGAACCATTCTTCCTTCTTTGTTGGGAACCTGTGGGTCAATAGGACCAAGTACAGAGAAGAAATCCATCCATATTTCATCACCGCTCATACAAAATATCGTACCAGCGCTATAGGCGTAGTCTGGTACAATAAAGACTACTTTGTTATAGTAGTTTCGGATAATGTTTACATAACGCTCTACTGCTATGGCACTACCACCGTTAGTTGTCAGAACAACGGTAATGGTATCTTTTTTGCCAGGATCGGTTGCAAGTTCCTCGATGATATCCAGAAATGCGTTCTCGTTGCCGTCCACAATTGGACCAAAATAGCTTAATACATCGCTATTTGTTTTCCTCTCCAATTCAGACAAAGAGTTTTGTAACAACGCAACTACAGTTTTATCTACAGGATTGTTGGTCATTTTTTGTACTTTAATTTGAATTGCAAAGATACACTAATTATTTCATATGGCAAAATTTATTTTTCAGCGCTTGCGCTACTTAATAGACAAGCACATTTGCGGCTTCAAGAATGTGATGTAACCGCTCAAAATCTCTAACCTATTCTCTCATATATTATTCGTTTGTCCCGGTTGGCTGATTCCACTGCAAAGGGCAGCAGACAGCCATCCTCTATTAAGTCTACACGTCGACCCGTGCTGCGTTCCAATTCACCCATCATGTGCGAAATGGTAAGCAAGGATATCCGGGCTGTGTCATCGCTTGCGTGCTCATGGCTCAAATATCCTATATGATTTCAAGTTGCAAAAGTACACATTTTTGCAAAAGTACACATTTTTCCCCAACCTACCAAATTACGTTTTTTGAAGAGGTAAAAAGGACATTATTCAGGTGGGGTTTATTTATTCACTTTTTTGCCTGTCAAGACAGAACTCATTAATCTGCCAGACAATCGGTATTTACAATTCCTAGTTGAATCTACATAACGAGAAAAACAACGCCAAAAAGCAATAAATCCCGTCCCCGAACGTTATCTGTCAAAAACACAACGCTCTATGCAAATCAGGAACTTAGGATACTATTGGCTCAACACTTGGGTGATGGCAAACGTTATCCAGCTGGCCACCCAGGATTTTTGCTCCCGATACCTTACCCTCAAGAACGACCCCTGCGGTCGGCAATATGACCAAATGACACAGGCGGCCCGCTCCGCCCCCGCCAACATCGCCGAGGGCAACTCTCGACACTCCACCTCGAAAGAGACGGAAATGAAACTCACCGACGTGGCTCGCGCCAGTATGGCCGAACTGGCCAACGACTATGTCAACTGGCTAATGCACCACGAATTTGTTCCTTGGTCGGTCAATTCTGCGGAATACAGAGAGATTAGCAGCGTCGCCCTAGACCGACCCACATACACCGACGACGTGCAGCACTTGAGCAGTATCCATATACTACAGCAGAAGCATAAATACGACCGCTGGCTCGCAAGCGGTGACTCTATGGTAGCGGCCAACTGTATCTTGATTCTCTGCAATCGCCTGATTATGATGCTCGGCAAGCAGATTGAGAACCAGTTGGACACCTTCAAGGAAGAAGGCGGTTTCACCGAAGCTCTCACTGCTGAAAGACTTGCCGCCCGAGCCGAGAAAAGCCTCGCCGAAGGAGCACCCCAATGCCCCAAATGCGGCAAGCCCATGATAAAACGCATGGTTCGGAAAGGTGTCAACTCCGGCAAGGAATTCTGGAGTTGCTCTGGCTATCCCGAATGCAATGGAACAAGAAATATCTGACGTTGTTGATTATTAGTTATAACGTTGTTGGTTTTTCGTTATAACGTTATGACGTAATAACGAGATAACAATGTTCCGAAATCTATTTTTATGGTTATTAAAGCTGTTTCGGCAGTTTTATTGCCACAAAGATAGGATGCACCCGTATGTTGTGTTTGCATCGTGCTAGCGATTAATTCGAAAGTGGCCACGGTTGTATATGGCTTTGAAACAGTTCTTTACAATTATATCTCTTACTCAACTATTACTATTCGATTTAATTACCATAAAATTAATTTTACTTTTGTAAGTAATAAATAATATGTTTTAACGTTATAATAAAAATTTAATACGTAAAGAATATGGCAAAGATTGAAGGAAATCCGTTTGGGGGCTTTAGGGGAAGGCTGGGTAACCTGGTGGGATACAAGTGGAAAGGGCTGTGGTGTGTGCGTACACGTCCGGCGCAGGTGCGTAACCCGCGGAGTGAGGCGCAGCAGCGGCATCGCTCCATGTTCGCCGAGGAGGTGCGTCTGGCTGGCCGCATGAGCTGGGCACTGAATATTGGCATGGCCACCGTGGCCGACGAGCTGAATATCACGCCGCAAAACGCTTTCGTCAAGGCCAACCAGGGGGCGTTCAGTGCGCCCGAGGGTTTTACACCAGGGGGGACGGTAGAGGGGAGTTCTCAAGCGGGGACAACAGGCTTGGTTGTGGACTGGAGTGCGTTGATTATCAGTGCCGGACCGGTAGCACCGATTGCGCTGGGTGTGCCTTCAATCGATGGCGAGGGGGTGCTGACTGTGGCCTTCGAGAAGAACCCGTATCACCTGCGTGCCGACGGCTTCGACCAGGTGCATCTGTATATCTACTGCCCGGCGATGAACACGGGCTACCTCGCCGCGCCGGTCTACCGCAAGGAGCGGCGGGTCTCTGTTGCCTTGCCCGACGGCATGGCTGGAAATGAGCTGCATGTCTACGCTTTTGTGACTGACAATGAGGGTCGTGCATCGGAAACGTGCTATGCTGCTATGACGCATGAAGAGGACGAAAGTACCGGCGAAACTAGCGCTAATACTCTGGATGGTTTTGCCTTGCCTGACGCTCAGGCTAGTCCGACTAGCCCGGTCGACTCTATTTATTTAAATATTGATTCCGGGGAGCCATGAGACGAGGCATAGTCATATTGCTGTTTTGGGTGATTCCGCTTGCGGCCGTGGCGCAGTTTGGCGATGGCTGGCACGATGCACGCAGTGCTGCAATGGGTGGATGTTTCCTGCCGCCGACGGATAGCGCTGTGTCTATGGATGTTGGCTGGCGACAGGGCTTTATGCTCAAGGGCATGGCAACGCGTACTGTGGCCTTTGGTATGCCTGTTGGTGGACTCGGCCGGGCTGGCGCGCTATACTCCGCTTTCGGAGATTTGGACTACAACGAGCAGCAGCTTGCCGCTGGCGGTGCCATGACTGTTGCACCGGGGCTAAAGGTCATGGTATATGGACTTTACAGCCGCATCGGCACTTCCGACGCGCACTATGATGCCCAGCATTGGCTAGACGCAGGAGGGGCGCTGGCTGTTGGTGGCGACAGGGTGTGGGGCTACCTGCTGGCTGGCAGCCGTCGTTGGAGCGACACACGGCCGTGGATGATGCACGGCGGGCTGGCTTTCCGTCCCAATAGACAGATTGTAAGTGCTGTAGGGTTGTCGGTTGAAGAGCGGCTGCGGTTGCGTTGCGGCATGGAATATTGCCACGAGGGGCACGCCTTTGTCCGTGCCGGTCTTTGCACAAACCCGCTGGTGCTCACCTTCGGCGTGGGATACCGCCAGCGGCATTACCATATTGATATCGCCACCGAGGTGCACTCCAACCTCGGTGTCTCACCACAAATATCTCTCGGCCTATGTCTTTGAAACCATGGATTATAGCATTGTTAGTGTCGTTCCCCGCAGTTGCGGCGGCACAGGTCGACGAGTTGCTTGAGCAGATGGCTGCCGAGGGCAGCGAGGTGGCTGCGGAGACCTACGCCGACGAGCTGCAGGAACTGCGCGACTTCCGCCCGAACATCAACGACACGGCCACGCTGTTCTCGCTGCCGCTCCTATCGCCCTTCCAGCAGCGGGCGTTGTCCAACTATATCCTGCTCTATGGTCAGCTGCTGTCACACAAGGAGTTGGCCATGGTGCCGGGCTTCGACAGTGCGACGATAGCACTGCTTTCCGAGGTGACCGTTGTGGAGCTATACACACCGCAACACCGGTTGCGGCTGGCCGACGGTCGGCACCGGCTGGTGGCCGGCATCGGCGGCTACAATGCCGACAGCCTGCGTGCGATGGCAGTATACAGTTTCGACCTCGGCAGACACATAAGCCTGCGGCTGGCCGCCGAGAAGGATGCCTACGAGCCTTGGGGTAAGGATAATTTCTATTCCTATCACCTGATGCTTAGTGATATAGGATGGCTTGAACGGATGATAGTGGGACGCTACAGCCTGCGGTTTGGACAGGGTTTGACGCTGTGGACCGGCCTGGCGCCGTTCAATCTTATTGGAGCCACTCCGCAGCGTTACGGCAACGGTGTGCGCCCTGCCAGCACTTTCTATGAGGAGGGCTATCAGGAGGGTGCAGCCCTTACTATCAGGCTGTTGCGCAGCTGGCATGTCTCGGCTTTCGCCTCGAAGGCACAGGGCAAGGCGCTGACGGGCGGCCATGTTGAGTACCGCGGCGGCAACCTTGTCGCCGGTATGACGGTGGTACACACCGCGTTGGACAGTGCGCTGAATCCTGCGTGGCGGCTGTACAATGTGGACTATTTCCGTGGCGACCGACTGCTGAACGCAGGCATCGATGCGGCGTGGCAGTGGCATGGCCTGATGCTCTACGGTGAGGCGTCTGTTGGAGACAGCGGCCTTGCGGCGATAGGCGGCGCACGGCTGATGGTGGACAGCCGCAACAGCTTTGGAATCAGCTATCGGCACTATGATGTCGGATACCACAACCTTAACGCCAGCCCCTACGGCATCGGCGACGGTCGCAACGAGAGCGGCTGGACGCTCGATGCGCGGATGCAGCTGCCGTGGCGCATAGATGCCCTGCTGAGTGCTGATATCCATCGCTTTCCGTCGTTGCGCTACGGCAGTTACCGTCCGTCGGGCGGAGAATGGCTGCGCGCGCAATTAGGACGGCAGTTTGGACATGACATGTCGGCAACGTTGCGCTACAGCTACCGCCGCAAAGAGCGCAATGTGCCGAACCTCAACGAAAATACCTACTTGTGGGAAGAGACTGCCAGACACCAGCTGCAGGGAGAGTTCCGTGCCGATGTCGGACGTTTTAGTTTGACAACCAAAGGGATCTGCTCGTTGTTCGACAGTGAGAATGGCGAGCCGCAGAAAGGGTGGCTGCTGTCGCAGCAGGCGCGCTACACCCATGGTGCACTGCAGGCCACCGCAGCGGTGACTCTGTTTGATGTGCAGGACTACTATGCGCGTATCTATTTGAACGAAAGCAACCTGCAGTATCAGTTCTACATACCGTCCTATTACGGACGTGGCCTGCGCACCTGGATTGTCCTGCGCTACAATGTCACCGACAGGCTGTCGCTTGCCGCGAAATATGCGGTACAATGGAAGCAGTCCCCAGCCCGCCACAACCTCAATCTCCAGCTCCGCTGGAAACTCTAGCCCCCCCCCTACTTCCACCCCAAAAGTGTTTAACACGTTAAACACTTTTGGGTGATTTTTGTTTAACACGTTAAACACTTTTCAACGCATGGTCTTTGTTGGCGGTTGGCAGCGGTTGGTCGGTGGCCAAAAGTTTTAAGCTTTTCTTCTGGCAGGTTGCGGCGGAGAGCCAGCTTGAGGTCACGCTTGTACTGAGACGTGAAGACATTCTGTCTCATGCGTGGACTTGCTTGAGATAGTCTTCGAAGCTGTCGCATACGGTGACGTTGCCGTTTCGATAGTCTGCCATTGCTTTCAGCGTCTCGTTGTAGCCTTTCTTCTCTTTTGCACCGAGGGTGATCAGTACGCCAATCAATTGCTTGATTGCGCTGTTGCGTCCGTCATATTCGAGTGTTATTGTCGATATAGCATGTGTGTTTTCGATTTGAAAAAATACACAATTCCTGCACATGACAAAATATATTTTCTCAATCAAAAGAAAAATTGTATTTTTGCAAAAAATTAATGAGCATGATTGTATATCACGGGAGTGACAGGCGAGTTGAGAGTCCAAAGATTTTGGAGCCTAACAGGGCATTGGATTTCGGCAAGGGGTTCTATACTACCCTCAATGTTATCCAGGCGGAAGGATTTGCACGGAAGGTGAAAGACCGCCTGCATTCAGTCAAGGCCATTGTCAATGTTTTTGAGGTGGATATTGACATGATGAAGGCTGAACTGCAAAAAGTGTGGTTTGATGCACCCGACGAGGCTTGGCTAGACTATGTGAGCGACAACCGCAACGGCATTGCCACTAGGCCTATTGACTTCGCCTATGGCCCTGTGGCAAACGACGATGTGTTCCGAACTTTTGCAGCCTATCAGGTTGGTATTTTGACCAAAGAAGAGACCATCGCCCGTCTCAAGGTTAAGCAGCTTTATAGTCAGTTGACTTTTAAGACGGAACGCGCTCTAAATTATTTACAATTCGTAACCGCCTACTCGATATGACACAGCAGGAACAACTACAATTTACAGCCACGCTGCAGCTGATAGTGCCGCAGGTGGTAGACCGTATGGTTAAGGAGTATGGGATGGATGAGAAGGATGCTGTTGGAGCGTTGTACCGTTCACGGCTGTATTCCGACCTGGAACGTGAGAGCAGCAAGCTGTGGCATCTCAGCCCCCTGGCATTGGCTCAGTTGTGGCATGAAGAACATACAACAGGACATATTCAATACCCGGAAGAGGCATGAGTATCAATTTGGAGTTCCTGATTTATTGTATTGAGGAATACAAGCGTCGATACGACACCACCGGTCGTGAGACATACGACCTGTTTGAGCGCAGCGGTGCCAGTCGGTATATAACCGACCATTACGATGCCCTACACACGGCTGGTGTGGAGTATACCCTTGACGACATACAGTCGATGCTAGGGTAGGTTATTGCTTGTTTTCGGGGTTTTCTACGATGGTGCCGTCGGCCACGAGGGCTTTGTAGGTCTTCTCGGCGGCGAGTTGTTCGGCGGCTTTGATGGAGTATTCGATGGCGCTCTGCTGCGGCTGGCCGTCTAGGTTGACACGGCACTCATATTCGCGCCGCGAGTTGTGCCCCTGCGTGATGGTGCGCACCACCTCGAAGGTGATTTTACGGCGGTTGCGCTGTCCCCAGTCGATTATCTTGCTCTTGTAGTTCCAGTCGCTTACGGCGATGCTCTCCACGTCGAGGTATGTACGCAGTATGCGTCCAATGATTACCTTGCGCGTGAAGCGGTAGCCTTTCTCGAGGTACATGGCTCCGACCAGTGCCTCGAATGCATCGCCCCCCATGCTTTTGAATATGCCGGAGGAGTTGCGCTGGTATTCAATGAGTTCGGGCAGGCCTATCTTGCGCGACAATTGACCAAGGCTGGCGCGACTGACTATTTTGGAACGCAGGATTGTGAGGAAACCTTCGCCTTCGTAGGGGTATTTCTTGTAGAGATATTCCGCCACGATGGCGCCAAGGATGGCATCGCCGAGATACTCAAGGCGCTCGTTGTTGATGCGGTGTCCCCCGAGTGTGCCGGACTGCGAACGATGTGTGAAAGCGATGTGGTATAGTTCCGTATTGCGTGGGGTGTAGCCGAGTACGTTCTTGAAGAAGCTGTAAAACTCCCGACTCTCCCTCTTCTTGTGGAACAACATCATGCGGCGGGTATCAGTACTTTCTGAAGGCCAGACAGACATTGTGCCCGCCGAACCCGAAGGCGTTACTGAGGGCAAAGTCTACTTTGCGGTTGGCGGCATGGTTGAAGATGAAACCGAGCGCCGGAATCTGCGGGTCGTCGTTGAAATGGTTGATTGTTGGGGGGACAATGTTGTTCTGGATGGCCAGGATGGTGGCGATGGCCTCGACAGCACCGGCAGCACCTAGCAGGTGGCCAGTCATTGACTTTGTGGAATTTATCGCCATGCGGTAGGCATGGTCGCCGAAGAGGCCGAGAATGGCTTTTGGCTCTGAAATATCGCCGATGGGCGTGGATGTGCCGTGGCTGTTGATGTGGTCGACATCGGTGATGTCCATCCCCGACTCCTCGACTGCCTGGCGCATGGCGTTGATGACACCCAGGCCTTCGGGGTGCGACGCGGTGATATGGTAGGCATCGGCCGAAAGACCGGCACCCGTTATCTCTGCATATATCTTTGCGCCACGAGCTTTGGCGTGCTCAAGCTCCTCAAGCACAAGAGCTCCGGAGCCCTCGCCGAGGACGAAACCGTCGCGGTCGAGGTCGAAGGGACGCGAGGCTGTCTGTGGGTCGTCGTTGCGAGTCGACAGTGCACGCATATTGCCGAAACCGCCAATACCGGCTTCCATAATGGCGCATTCTGAGCCGCCGGCAATCATGGCGTCGGCCTTGCCGAGACGTATCAGGTTGAATGCATCGTTGATGGCTGCTGCCGACGAGGCGCAGGCTGCCGCGGTGCAGTAGTTGGGACCGCGCAGGCCATGGCGGATTGCTATCTGTCCGGCACAGATGTCGATGATTACTTTGGGAACCCAGTATGGGCTGAAACGGGGTGTGCGTCCATTGACGGCATACTCCATAATTTCCTCTTCGAGGCTGGTGACACCGCCCATACCCGAACCCCATACCACGCCGAAACGGTCGCGGTTGATGTCGGTGTCGCTGAAGGCGGCGTCGCGCATGGCCTCTTCGACGGAAATGAGACCATATATAGTATATCCGTCAAGGAGACGCAGCTCCTTGCGGTCGAAATGGTCGAGCGGGTTGAAGCCTTTAAGTTCAGCTGCTATGCGGCTCCTGAACTTGGAGGCATCAAAATGCGTTATCGGCCCGGCTCCGCTCACTCCTTTTGTCAGCGAGTCCCAAAGAGTGGGTACATCGTTTCCGATAGGGGTGAGCGCGCCGAGACCAGTAACAACAACTCTTTTCAACTCCATAAAGCAGAAAGAGTGGGTGCGGACTGACCGCAATTACTTTTTAGCGTTCTCGATGAATGCGATGGCATCGCCAACGGTGACAATCTTCTCGGCCTCATCGTCGGGAATCTGAAGATCGAACTCTTTCTCAAGTTCCATAATCAGCTCAACGGTGTCCAAAGAATCGGCACCAAGATCGTTGGTGAAGCTGGCTTCGGGAGTAACCTGACTTTCCTCAACACCAAGTTTGTCGGTGATGATAGCTTTGACTCTGTTTGTAATTTCTGACATTTTTCTTTCGATTTTTAAATTAAAAACTGGGTGCAAAGTAACGAAATATTTCTGATATGGTAACAATTTTTAACACATTAACCAGTGGTAGGTGGTTTTAATATATTGATACTTTGCGGTTTGATTGTTACTAAATTTTTATCCACAGCCTCTCGTTTATGATGTATTTTCGGGGTGCAAAAGACCGTTTTTTGTATTTTTTCACATAATTCGGCCAGTGCAATCGACATTTTTCAGCCTGCCTTGAGCCACATCGGGAAGGGTAGGGGCGGGGAGACCGCTGCCGAGGCGCTGTGGACTGCGCAGGATGCGTACCTCGTCGTAGAGTTCGGCGTCGATGAAGGCGTCGAGCACCTTGCGGCCGCCCTCGACAATGACACTCTGCATCTTGCGCTCGTACAGCTCGTGCAGGGATTCCTCGACGGTAGGGGCGCTGAGGTGGAGCCAGTGCGGCGGCACATCGGTCAATCGTCCGCGGCGGTCCAGCACCACGGGCTGTGGCGCAGGGCCTAGGTAATGGCGTGGTGTTAGGCTGGGGTTGTCCTGAAGATAGGTGTCGCTGCCCACCAGTATTGCGGCTTCCTCGGTGCGCCAGCGGTGGTTGAGGCGGTTCTGTGGCTGCGTACTCAGCCAATATTTGTGTGTTGCAATGGTATTGCAACATACGGGGCCGGTGGGAGCCATGAAGCCGTCCTCGCTCTCGGCCCATTTCAATATTATATATGGCCGTTTCTGCTCCATGAAGGTGAAGAAGCGGCGGTTCAGTTCGCGGCCTTCGTCCTCTAGCACGTGGCGCACAACCTCGATGCCGGCATCCTCAAGCTTGCGGAAGCCGTTGCCTGCCACGAGCGGGTTGGGGTCGTCGTTGCAGCAGACCACCCTGCGGATGCCTTTCTCTATTATCAGGTCGGCACACGGCGGCGTTTTGCCGAAGTGCGAGCATGGCTCAAGGTTGACGTAAAGCGTTAGCTCGGAGCTCGGAGTTCGGAGTTCGGAGCTCAGTCTCAACAGTGCGTTGCGCTCGGCGTGGTTGTGGCCGTACTCTTGGTGGTAGCCCTCGCTGACGATGCGGCCGTCTTGCACAATCACGCAGCCCACAAGCGGGTTCGGACGCACACGTCCCAGTCCGTTTGCGGCCAGCCTCAAGCACCGCCGCATATACATAATATCTATCTCTTCCTGTATCATTTCAGGCTGCAAAATTACACAAAAAAGCTGATTATTCGGGAAATTTGTGTACATTTGCAGGAAACAACAACAGAACGCAAGATGAGTAAAGATATAGTTTGCAGTGGTATACGGCCTACGGGCAATCTGCACTTGGGCAATTATTTTGGCGCACTGCGCAATTTCGTGAAGATGCAGGACGAGTATGACTGCTATTTTTTTGTGGCAGACTACCATTCGCTGACCACCCACCCCACACCGGGCAGTATATATAATGATGCGCGCGCGATACTGGTGCAGTACCTCGCCGCAGGCCTGGACCCCGAGAAGGCCACCATATATTTCCAGAGCGACCTTCCCGAGACGGTGGAGCTGTACCTGTTCTTCAACATGAACGCCTATCTCGGCGAGCTTGAGCGCGTCACCTCGTTCAAGGACAAGGTGCGCCAGAACCCCAACAACGTCAATGCAGGCCTGCTAACCTATCCTACGCTGATGGCCGCCGACATCCTCATCCACAAGGCCACGCGTGTGCCGGTGGGCAAGGATCAGGAGCAGCACCTTGAGATGACCCGCACCTACGCCCAGCGTTTCAATTCGATGTACGGCGCCGAGGTGTTTCCCCTGCCGCAGGCCATCGGCTCAAGTACCGGCTTGGTCAAGATTCCCGCCCTTAACGGCAGCGGCAAGATGGGCAAGAGCGAAGGCGAGGCCAGCACTATCTTCCTCACTGACGAGCCGTCGGTAATCCGCAAGAAGATAATGAAGGCCAAGAGCGACAGCGGCCCTACCGAGATGAACCAGCAGAAGCCCGAAGAGATTGAGAACCTCTTCTCCCTGCTCAAGGCTGTCTCTACGCCCGACACTGTGGAGTATTTCGACGACCTATACAACCGCTGCCAGATACGCTACGGCGACTTGAAGAAGCAGTTGGCCGAAGACATGGTGACTTTCGTCGAGCCTCTGCGTCAGCGCATACTGGAGATAGGCGCCGACGAAGAGAGCCTGCGACGCATCATAGACCTCGGCAAAGAAAAAGCCCGCGCCAGTGCGCAGGCTACTATCGGCGAGGTGCGTCGTGTGATAGGATACCGAAACTAGTGGTTAGTATATATATGTAAGAAAAAGCCCTCCCGGATTCCCGGAAGGGCTTTTTCTTTTCTTTTCGGCAAATTGATGCTTACTCGGCGACGGCCTCGGTGGTGGCCTCGGCGCACTCGGTGGCGGCGCCCTCGACGGTGTTCAGGCTGTCGGCAACCATTTCGCACTCGGTGGCGACGGTCTCGACGGTGCTGTCGGTGGCGGGCTCTTCAGCGTTCTTGGTGTTGTTGCAGGCGGCGAAGCCGAACATACCGGCGATGGCCATGGCGAATAAAACTTTCTTCATTTCTTTTTCAATTTAAAATGGTTAATATTTTCTTTTCAAAATCGGCTGCAAAAGTACTACCTTTTTCGCAAATGTTAAAAAAGAGAATTCTAAAATAATCCTAAAATCTTTGTAACTTGCTGTAAACCAGCGGTGGCATTTTGCACTATAAAAGGCGTTTTGCTGCAAAATCGCTCTGCAAAACGCCTTTTTAAGGGGAAAAAACATCGTTTTTAGGGCAGCGGCACCAGTCCGCCGAAGCCCATAAAGGCCATGGCAAGGATGCCGGCGGTGACCAATGCGATGGGGATGCCTTTCATTCCGCGCGGGGTGCCTGTCAGGGCTATCTGTTCGCGCAGACCGGCGAAGATGACCAGTGCCAGGGCAAAGCCAACGGCGATGGAGGCCGAGTAGATGACGCTCTGCAGCAGGTTCATGTTCTTCTGGATAACCAGGATGGCCACACCGAGGACGGCGCAGTTGGTGGTGATGAGCGGCAGGAAGACTCCGAGGGCCTGGTAAAGGGCCGGCGCAATCTTCTTCAAAACAATCTCGACCATCTGCACAAGGCCTGCAATAACGAGGATGTAGGCGATGGTTTGCAGGAATTCGAGGTGCAGCGGCACAAGCACATAGGTCATGATGAGCCATGTCACTATGGTGGCCAGCAGCATGACGAAAAGCACTGCTCCGCCCATGCCGAGCGACGACTTAACATCCTTACTTACACCAAGAAAAGGGCAGATGCCCAGGAACTGGGCGAGTACCACATTGTTGACGAAAATGGCCCCGATTATGAGGGCGGGAATGGTTATTGCCATAGTTATTTTTGTTTACAATTGAGACTGCAAAGATACAACCATTTTCCGAAATGGCCAAAAATTTTTTTCGGCGCTATGATTACGCGGCGGTTACAGGTTGTCGATGAGGGTTGCCACCTTGTCTTCCAGCGGCAGGTTGCCGTCAATCCAATGTATCTCCACGCCGTTGCGTTCCATCCTGCGGAACCATGTCATCTGTCGCTTGGCGAAGCGGCGTATGTCGGTGTACAGGTCGCGGTACAGCTCGTCCATCGTACACTGTCCCAGTATGTAGCGTGTACAGTGGCGGTACTCCAGTCCGAAGCGCATAAGGCGTTCCGGCGGTATGCCGTTGTCGATGAGACGGCGCACCTCGTCGACCATGCCCTCGTCCAGTCGCTGGCGCAGGCGTGTGCCGATGCGCTCTATTATTGTTTCGCGCGGGAAGCTTATTCCGAAGACGTGGTGCTGCATCTTTGGCAGGCGACGGTAGCCTTCGGGATGCGTGCGGCCATACTCGGCAATCTCCAACGCCCGCAGCAGGCGGTCGCGTGTCTCGGTGTCGGTGTGGTTGTGCAAGTGTATGTATGAGGCCAAGCGCTCGGCCAGCTCCTCGTCGCTGTAGGCCTCAAGCGACCGGCGGAACTCCGGGTCGATGGGTGCGTCGGGCAGCTGGTAGCCACGTATAACCGCGTCGAGGTACATTCCTGTCCCACCGCACATTATGGGTTGCTTGCCACGCTCTGCAATGTCGTTGAATGCGGTTGTGAAATCGCCCATGAAGCGGTAGGCGTTGTACTCCTCGGCAGGCGAGCAGATGTCTATGCAATGGTAGGGGATGTCCGCTCCGTGGATGTGATAGTCGGAGAGGTCTTTGCCTGTGCCCATGTCCATGCCGCGGAACACCTGCCGCGAATCGGCACTAATCACCTCGCCGCCAATCCTATAGGCCACCTCCGCCGCCAAGGCTGTCTTGCCTGTGGCGGTTGGGCCAAGAATGGTAATCAGGTTACTCATCAAAGAATATCAGCTTGGCGCGCTGCTTGTCGAATTCATATTCGCCGAACTGGCGCAGGCCGGTACGGTTGATGATGAAGCGGTAGTCGACATTCTTGACCACCACCACCTCGATGTTCTTCACGCGCTGCTCACCTATCTGCATCTCCTTGAAGATGATGGTGGCACGCTCCAGGATGTTGCCTTCGGGGTCGAAGCTCTGGTCACGCAGCGGGAAGTCGTCCTTGGTGATGCGGCGCTGGTATAGGAAGTTCATGGCCTCCTCCCACGAGATGGCCACGGGCTCGATGAAGCGCTCGTCGATAAGCATCGGCACCTGCGAGCCGTTGATGATGGCGGTGATTTCGCCACGGGTCGAGTTGACCATGGTCACCGGTATCACGCTCTCGTCGTGTACGATGGTGGGCTTCACCTCTTCATCCTCGTTGCTGAGCGGACGGTTCACCAGGTCGATGACGCGGCCTTGTTCGTCGGTGGTGGCCACCGGCGTGGCCGAGGCTATGTTCTCCACCAGGCGGCGCGACACATAGTCGTTGCGCAGCACGAGGAATTCAATGCGGCGGTTGAGCGAGTGGGCGGCCTGCTGGCGTTCCGGGTCGAGGGTGGCGATATAGTCGCACTCCATCACCGAGCCTGCCGAGAAGATATACTGCTTGCCGTTGTAGGTGACGGTCATGTCTTTGTCCAGTGTGCGGGGTACGCGGTCGGCATAGCCCTTGGCAACCAGGCGTTCACGCTCGATGCCACGGCTTACAAGGTAGTCGACCACCGTCTGTGCACGGCGTTGCGACAGGGTGTCGTTGGTCAGGCCGATATAAGGTTGGCAGTCGGTATGCGAGCGTATCTCGACCACGATGTTGGGGTTGTTGACCATCACGAGGTAGAGGTCCATGAGCGAGTCCATAAACTCGCCTTTCAGCTCGGTCTTGGCCAGGTCGAAGCCAATCTCAGGCAGCACCACGGGCTCCTTGGTTACGGGCATCATGCGGAAGTCGTGCACCAGCGTCTTGTCGGTGGTGTAGCCGCGGGTGCTCTCCGAACCCTCGATGCTGTAGTAGTCGGCCTTCGAGAGGTACATCTTGTACACCACGTCGCGGCGCACCTTGGTGCTGTCGAACTTATAGAAGCCTTTCTTGTCCGACTTGGTCGTAAATTCTTGTCCGTCCGAGCCTACCAGCTTGATGTTCACGCCGCTGACCAGCTGCATCGATTTCTCGTCGCGCACCGTGCCTTGGATGGCATAATTCAGTCCCGGCAGCTCGAAGTAGAAGATGTTGTAGTTCACCGGCGGGGTCTTGTCCTTGGTCTGGTTGCGCAGGTGGCGGTTGTGCGGGTCGGCAAAGGGACGGCTCGACGAGAAGTATCCGCGCTCAACCACGTTGCTGTTCTCCTGGTCGGGGTAGAAGATGATGGATGTCTCGTCGTATGACGAGTTCAGCGGTATGCCGAGGTTCTCGGGTGTCGACCACTTGCCGTTGGCACCGAGGCGGCTGGTGAACAGGTCCTGTCCGCCGACGCCGGGATGGCCTTCCGACGAGAAGTACAGCAGCGAGTCGCTGCGCAGCACGGGCATAATCTCCTTGCCGCGGGTGTTGATTATCGAGGTCAGGTTGATGGGACGGCCGAAGTCGTCAGCGGTCGAGCGGCGCGTCACCTTCCAAAGGTCGTAGTCGCCAAATCCGCCCGGCATGTCCGATGCGAAATAGAGTGTCAGGCCGTCGCTGCTGATGGCAGGGTAGAGGTAGTTGTAGGTGGTGTCGCCCAGGTTGATGGCCACCGGGTCGCTCCACTCGCCGGGTGCGGGGGCGTTGCTCTGTGCGGCGTCGGCCTCCTCGCCTTTCTTGCCCTTGCCACCCTTGTCGTTCTTGCCTTTGGTACTGCCCTTGGCCGGGGCCTTGCCGCCCTTCTTGCCCTTCTTGTCGAGGGTCGCCGGGGTGCGGCTGGCCATGTAGATGCGGCAGCCCTTGGTCTCGTTCTCGCTCACGTCGCAGCGCGAGAAGTAGAGCGTGTTGCCGTCGGGCGAGAACACTATTTCACCTTCGTTGACCGGCGAGTTAATCTTGCCGCTCTTGTCGTAAGGCTCGGGGTTCGAGTTCCATAGGCCGTTGCGGTCTTGGAACACGTAGTAGATTTCAGAGAAGGCCTGGTTAGTCCAGGGGTCGGCGTTGATGGCCTCGCCCTCGGCGAAGCGCGAGGTGGTGAAGACCAGCTTGGTGGTGTCGTCGCCCATGAAGCGGGGTGCCCAGTCGTTGAAGTCGGTGCACCAGTCTTCCATCTTGCTAATCTCGTGGCGGGTACGGTTGTTGTACAGCTGGTTGGCATAGATGAGCGACGCCTTGCGTTTGGCGGCATAGCTGTCGCCGGGTTCCATCTGCAGGTACTTGTCGTAGTATTCGTCAGCCTCGTCGAACTTGTTCTCGAAGCGGCACATCTCGGCCAGCTGGAAGTACAGCATCCGCTCGGTGTTCTGGTAGTCCTCGTTGGCCAGGCGTTTGTAGATGCGCTCGGCGCGGGGGTAGTCGTACATCAGGCGGTAGCACTCGGCCAGCTGGTAGTAGACGCGGTTCTTCTCGGCCTTGTTGTTCTTGATTTTCTCGTAGGCCTTGGCATACTCCTTGGCGGCATCGTTGAAGCGGTACTGGTCGAACAGGTCGTCGGCCTTCTGTGCGATGCTCTTTTGGGCGTAGGCGCCGGTGGCCATAAACAGTGCTGTAAACAGCAGCATTAAGCCTTTTTTCAGCGTTTTCATATATATGCGTTATCCTTTTTCGTTATGCTATCAATATCATAATCAACCGCTTGCAGGCACAGAAACGGTGCTTGTGGCGGCTATATTTTGCCTGCTAAATTACTACTTTTTTCCGATATGGCAAAAAAAATAGCAGAATGCCTATGCCGGCAGTCGTCTGTTGGCGGCGGCAAGTCTTTGATATTATGTAATATGTACGCCGGTGCCTATCTTTTTTTTTGTACGTGTCGGGAAAAATCGCTAAATTTGTACCGTCAAAACCAATAAAACCAAGTAGGGCCTATAAGTCCTATAAGACCTATAAGCCCTACTTAAAATAAAAGCTTAAAACTAAAAACTTAAACTCAAAACTTAAACTAAAAACTTAAACTCAAAACTTAAACTTACTACTCCATCTCCACGGTAGCGCGACGGTTGTGTGTTCTGCCATCCTCGGTCTCTTGCAGTTTTATGACACTTTTGGCCATTTGTTCTGCAGTAGTCGTCTTTCCACACCATTTGGGACCTTCAATTAGTATTGCCCCAAATGCTTCGAGTTGTTCTTCAAGAACTTTGTCTGCAGTCCGTTTCAAATATCCCATAAAGTATTTATCTGTTTTTCGGCTGCAAAAATACTAATAATTATTGAACTGACAAAATTATTTTTGTTTTTTGTGGCATTTCACTTTTGCTTTTTGTGGTATTTCGTTTTTGTTTTTTGACGCAATTTTATTGTGCTAATTGCGGAAATCAGAAGGTGAAATTTTTCCCACCCGTCGGGCAGAAAGTTATTCACAAGCTCACTTACGAGCGCCCCCGCTCACCCCAAACCCCGACCAGATAACAAGAACCGCAGTTGAAAAAATATTTTCACGAAAAGTTATCCACAGCCAGCGAACCGGTCGCAATTTGCGACCACCTCCAAAACAAAAAAGGGCCGGCGAACCTTCGCCAGCCCTATTCTCCTTTAGGATTGATTGCTAATTGATATCGATAAGCACTTCCCAATATCCATTTTTGTCGCCACCAACACGCCTAATAACACCTTTCTTTTTCATGGCATCAAGATTCCTTCCAACAGTAGACCTTGCCATACCTAACTGATTGGCAATCTCTTCATAATTAGCATATTTGTTCTTTTTAAGGATGGACAGAATCCTCGTTTGAGTCTTATTGAGTTTTACAGTCCCATTTACAGTCCCATTTACAGTCTCATTTACAGGT